>Ga0181566_10001676_pt1 | contig 18350 bp, 15 predicted proteins | sample 101ome_15_FD_133762 | JGI IMG/M metagenome (GOLD analysis project Ga0181566, IMG submission 133762) | Coastal salt marsh microbial communities from the Groves Creek Marsh, Skidaway Island, Georgia - 101402AT metaG (megahit assembly) | ecosystem: Environmental > Aquatic > Marine > Intertidal...
AAAACCGAGGATGACGGAGTGCCCCGGTCGTCCGACCCCGGCGCTCATGTTGTTGTCCGTGTAGCGAAGGAGCGTTTCCGACCCTTCCACTGGATCAAGAGCATCCGGATGTTCGACCCTGTAGACTGGAGCCATCGGGTCCGTATTGAACTGTACTGAAGCGGGCCCGTCCAACGTCCCGGGGAGCACAAGGGCGCTGCCCGTCTGCACGGCCCGATCCGTCCGCCAGATGAATCCAAGTACGTCCCGGGCAAACTGAACGGACTCGGGATCGGAATCGGGCCCTGCAGCATCCGTGGCCAGGTGGGCACCGCTCAGGAAGAGGGTCCCTCCCGATTCGAGATGGTGTTGAAGTACGGCGCGGAACGTAGCTGGCATGGCCTCGAACTCAGAGGGCCGGCCGGGTCCATCGGTGCGACGCTCTTCTCCCATGATGACGATGGCCAGTCCACCCGGAGCTGGCGTCTCACTACGGGCGTTCCAAACTTCATCCGACACGGTTTCGGAACCCATACCGGCGTCCAGCAAGGCTTGGGCATACACAAGGGGATAGTCTTTTGTATTGCCGATGCGCGGGCGTGTCTCCCACGTGGACCAGCTGGCACCGTGCCCGGGGGAATCGTCATCCAGCCAGACAGAGTTCCTGTCGAAATCGTACTGATCGCCGACGTAGGAGAGGTCCAAGCCGTCCGGGACACCTTCGTCCACCCATCCAGCGAAACCGGCATGACTACCCGCTTCGAAGGTACCTGGGGCCGAAATCCGGTCAAAGGCGGCCACGATCAGGGCTGTCTCCTGGCCTCTATCCGATCGGGCGGCGGCTACCGTTTCGCTGGGGGCGCTCTCCCCGCCTGCGTTGACCGCTGCCACACGGAATCCATAGACCGTTCCGGGCCGTGCCCCCGTGAACAGGAATTCCGTGCCCTCGACCCGCCGTCCTGCGTCAAATCCCGAGGCAGCCGTACGGGTATAGACAATGTATGCGTCGGGGGTTGCGCTCGGCTCCAGGGGATCATCCACGGGCTGCCAGGTCAGCCGGATGGCATCGCCCTCCCATCGGGCCTCAAGATGATCCGGCGACAAGGGCTGGATGATGGGATCAAAAGCGTATTGATCGGCCATGAACCGGACCAGGCTCTTGTAGATGGCACGGGATACATCGAAGCGGAAACGCGGATCGAGTCCGAACCGCATGTCGGCAAAATTCTGGTGCGAGAGGAGCTCGAGCAGGACACCGGGGACGTTGGGCCGAACGGCTTCGCTGTAGTCCCGATCCCAGATGGCTCTTCGCGTCCAGGTGGAATCGTAAAGCGCCCGGATGTCGTCCACGATCTGTGTCTGCATCGCATCGCCGAGGTCCCGGTTGGCAAAACGGGAGAAGCCGGACGGAAAGTCACGTTCGCCCTCCATGCCTTTGCTGCTGTAGATCATCAGGGTGCCAATCGTCGAATCTGTCCGCGTCACACCGGCATCCGTGTGGAAGGCAAGTGACACGTCGACCGGCACGCCCAGGCCTTCTGCGTTTCTGTCCTTGTTGGGCCCCAGCGGCGCACCCCGCAGGTAGCCCACCCATTCGGCTCGGCTGCGGTAGTCATCCACGTAATCGTTCTCAGTTTCCGTAACATTGTAAACCAACGTATCCGGGAAACCGGCATACTGCATGTAGTAGCGGGCACCTTCCGTGAAACGGGGTCTGCCACTGAGTTGGTCGCCGCGAACGACGGATCCCATGCCGCCACCGAACCGTACGGCATCGGCCGACAGCGTCCGCCCCGGCGTGGTGCTTTCATTCGTGAGCACGACACGCCCTGATTCCGGGTGATGACCCGCATCGAAAGTCCAGGTACCCAGATAGACCCACGTGCCGGCCATCATCCGCTGATTGACCAGGACATGGCTCTCGCCCCCCGCGTGATGGACCACATAGCGTGCATCTTCGGTCGGATTATCCGTGCCGCCATAGGCCACATGAACGGCATAATTGCCCGTCTCAGGGATGTCGGGTATCCAGGAAATGCTGGCTGTTTCCGCAGCAGATGTCCGCATTACACGGTGCGTTCCCTCCTCGAAAGGGTTCTCGGTGCGCAGGGAATCGAGGACCCTGAATCCAGGGCTGCGTCCCTCCTGCCAGGACAGGCCTGCGTCGGACACTTCGAGGTAGCGGTTGCCGGTTGGGGCCTCGGGCGGAATGTCCGACGGGAATGCCGGTGTCAGGTCCGGCCGCGCCGTGATGAGGTGCCCATCGTTGTCCACTACGACTTCGTTCGGCTGCACGTCCCGCTCGCGCGGCATGTGCACGAAAGCCCCGGCCCGCTCGAGCATGGGCGCCAGGTAAGGCACGACGAACGACATGGGAAAGAGGTCCTCGACGGTCTGGAAAAGCCGGGCACGCTGCCATTCCCAGCGGTCCAGGCGCCCCTCGTAGTACCAGCCATGACTGGGCCACACGGCAACATGACGTCCGTAGAGGTTGCCCTCCTGCAGCCAGGGACGAGTAACGTGGGTTACCAGCGGCGCAGGCGATTGGGGTGAGGGCCAACGCTTGTGGTCACTTCCCTCATCCTCTGCGTAAATGTTGGGCACGAGCATACCGGGAGACACGCCCAGCACCTCCAGTTCCGGCTGCCAATCCGGCGCGATCAGCGCGAGGGACTGCAGGACCTTGGTCTCGAGCGCCTGCACACCGTCGGTCCGGAAGGGCTGCTGAGCAAAGGCGTCGTTGAAGCGCACCGTCAGGCGACCCGCCGCACGATCCACCAGAACCGTATCCACGCCAGCCCCCGGGTCCACTCCGAATCCACAATCGTGCGCCCGGCAGGTATCCAGCATGTCGGCCAGGACGGCGGCGGATTGTCGGGCTGCTTCCTCATCGGAGAGCGTATCAAGACGGGTGATGGCGCCCGGACCCGAGCAGCCCGCCAACACGAGCAGCATGAGGGCCACGCCGGAAAGGCGGGCCTTGGTAGACGGAAACGGGAACGTCAGGAATCTCATGGAAGCAGAAGAATGGAAGGTTCGCTTTCATATCCGAGCCGGGTGATGGCACGTACGGCCACGGCTTCGGCGCCCTGCAGCAAGCCGGGCGGAATGGTGCGCTCCATGGCGGGCAGCACGTGATGCGTCCAACCGTCCGGCCCAAGCACCTGAACAGCCCAGCGACGCACCGGCACCGCACTCCCGGGCGCCACGGCCACGTGGACCCGGCCGCCCAGGGAACGGGCCTCCAGCTTGGGTGCAGCCGGCGCCTCTCCTCCCAGCCAGGTAGTGGGTGGAGGAAGTGCCGGCTTGGCATACGGCTCCAGATAGAGGGAGTCGGACAGGTCAACATCGTCGGGCCGCAGTGCCTGCATGGAGAAGAAGACATTACCTGATGCGCCTGGTGTGCGCCGTGTCCGTTCGATCTGGTCAAGCACTTCCTGGACTGGCCATGCCTTGTTCGGCCCCGGATCGGCACGGTAGATGGCATTGCCCGGCCAGATGTGGCGATGGGTGACATTCTCCCCTACCCACCAGTCCAACAGCGGGCCGTAGGGCTGTCCCTGGCTGTTCAGGGGCCAGTACAGCTGTGGCGTGTAGTAATCCACCCACCCGTTGCGCAGCCACTTGCGCGCATCGGCATACAATCCCTCGTACTGGTCGAATCCCGTCACGCCCTCGGGGTGGCCGGGGCGCCAAATACCGAAGGGTGACAGACCGAAGAGCACCCACGGCTTGCGTTCCTTGATGCCCGCATACACCCGCTCGATGAAGTGGTCCACATTCTGACGTCGCCAATCCCCGAGATCCATGCCTTCACCATAGCGGGCATAGGCCACACTATCGGGAAACGGCACATCATTGCCGTCCTCGTCGCGCACCGCATACGGGTAGAAATAGTCGTCCATGTGCACGCCGTCAATATCGTAGCGCTCCACAACGTCCATGACGACGGCAAACGAGTGATCGGCGATTTCAGGCGCCCCGGGGTCCATCCAGCGCTGGGTCCCGTAGGCATGCACCGCGTCGGGAAACCGATTGGTTACGTCGTTTGCAGCCAACGTATCGGGGGCCGTAGGATGACCGGCCCGGTACGGATTGAACCAGACGTGCAGGTCAATTCCCCTGCGATGGGACTCCTCAACGGCAAAGGCCAGCGGGTCGTAGGCAGGATCTGGGGCCACGCCATTCTGGCCAGTCAGATAGTAGGACCAAGGCTCCAGATCGCTCTCATACAAGGCGTCGGCCGTGGGACGGATCTGAAGGATGACCGCATTGAGCCCCAGCATCCGGACCCGATCCAGGATATCGATCAGCTCGGACTGCTGCTGGTGGGTGGGTAATCCCGGCTCGGACGGCCAGTCGATATTGGCCACGGTAGCCACCCAGACGGCACGGAACTCCCGGTCGATATGAGGCAGGATGGCACGTACCTGCTCAACAGTCCGGGCCTCTCCGGGGACCGAAAGCGACCCGGTGGATGCGCATGCGGAAAGGAAGACGGCCAGTACGAGAGGCAGCAACAGGGCCCGGAGGAAGCGAATCATACGGTATAGCTGTAGTGATCGAACTGGGTGTCGAGCTCCCAGCCCAGACGGTGGTACACCGATTTGGCTGTTTCGTTGTCTTTGGCGGTGGCCAGCTCCAAACCGGCAGCACCGGTTTGGGCAGCATGCTCTTGAGCGCGGATCAGAAGGGCCCGACCAACTCCCTTTCGACGGGCCTCTGGGACCACGAAGAGGTCGTTGAGAAGCCAGATGGATCGCATGCGAACGGACGAAAAGAGCGGATAGAGTTGGGTGAACCCGAAAGCGGGTCCTGAGGCATCTGCGGCCAGGAAAATGACGGAGTCTTGCTTTGCGAGTCGTTCCGCGATGAATCGACGTGCGCCTTCGGGATCCGATTCCTTCTCGTAAAAAACCCGATAGGCATCAAAGAGATGGGCCAGGACCTCCAGGTCGGAGGCTGTGGCCGGGCGGATGGCGACGTTTGGGGTGGACATGTGGGATTGCTAGTTTTGGCGTCAAGATACCCAACGAAAACATGCCACGAAGGAACTGGAATCAGGAAGTTTCCCCTCTGCGAGTCGAAGGAGCCCGGGCAGTATGTTCTCGGCCCTTGGCGGTGGGGGTTCGAACCATGACTCTGGCCCTGATGGTCTGGGGTATGGCCACTGCGTGGGTCACCTTGCCAAGCGCCGCACAGTCAGCAGACAGCCCGTTGCGCTTCGGCACTTGGATGGTCCAGGATGCTCGAGCATTCCCCGGGGCGCTTCTAAGCAGGCCCTCGGCGTGGATAGGTGCCGGCGTGGTGGGGATGGGCCTCGTGGCCACCCAGGATACAGGATGGGGACCCTCCATGCAGCGTTGGCATCACAGGGAGGTGTGGCGGGTCGTTGAAGAGTTTGGGGATGCGAATGCCATGCGACCGGCCAGTATCATGATTTTCGTTGGCTCGCTCTTCCAGGATGATCGCAGGATACAGGATGCGGCCTTTACTGGCCTTGAGGCGCTCATCCTGGCAAACCTGCTTACCAACGCGCTCAAGGCGGCAGCAGGTCGATCCCGCCCCTGGCAGAGCGACGATGCGCACGAGTGGAAACCATTGTCGGGGAAGACGTCGTTTCCGAGCGGACACGCCACGACAGCCTTTGCGCTGATGACGCCCTGGGTCATGTACATTGACCACCCCATGGCATGGGTGGGCATGGGTCTTGCCGCTTTCTCATCGATCTCCCGGGTCACGCTGCGCTATCACTGGCCGAGCGATATCGTGGCTGGTGCCCTTATCGGCTCAAGTGTGGCCGTCTGGCTATCCAGGCGGCACCAGCGCGGGGCGGCCGGAACCGGGGTACTCTCTCATCGACCGGTTTCCCCAGGGCCTCGTTTGGATCCGCTGATCGGCCCGGCGCATCTCGGACTGCGCGTAACCCTCTAGAAGGCTCCCTGGCCGAGGCCTCAGAGGTTGTGGCACCTCATTCACTTCCCGAGGCGCGATCAATACGGTCGGTCAGTGCCTGGCCCAACCCTTCGCATGGTACGCGCTCGCAATGGATGGACCGAACGCCGTCCGCCTCGCTGAGCCTGAAGAAATGGAAAAGCGAACGCGCGTAGGCCGCGAGCGACGGCGCAATCTCGATACGGACGTAACGGAGCGGATCGGGCGGGTCATGCAGACCGATGTAGGAGGCCGATGCCGCGTGCTTTGCCTCCGTTGGGTCCGGCGCTGCTTCACCAGTCCCAGAGGCATCGGTATCGAACGGCCCAACCCATCGCACCTCAGCATCCGGACGATAGTGTCGATGACGCAGACCCGGAGACCGATGGGCCGCCTCATCCGGCCGGCGCTGTCGGGCTTCTGGATGCACCGACTGCAGATCAGCCAAGGTAATGGCACCCGGCCGCAGGATTACCGGAACGTCACCGGTACAGTCCACGACGGTGGACTCCAATCCAACCGTTGTCGGCCCAGCCTGCAGGATGGCATCGATTCGCCCCTCAAGATCCTCTCGAACGGCCTCCCACGTTGTTGGGCTGGGGCGCCCTGAACGGTTGGCAGAAGGGGCTGCCACAGGGACACCAAGCGCCTTTATGACAGCACGTGTCAGGGCATGATCCGGCATACGCACGCCCACCGTCTGCAGCCCGGCTGTCAGCTGGGAAGGCATGTCCTCCCGGACGGGCAGGACCAGGGTCAGCGGGCCCGGCCAAAACCTTTCCATGAGGTCCCGGGCACAGGGCGCGATGGAAAGAACCACGTCGCCTACCTGCTCGATACTGGCCACGTGGGCAATGAGCGGGTTGTCGGCTGGCCGGCCTTTGGCTTCGAAGATACGGGCCAGAGCCCTGCTGTCATCGGCGCGGGCACCGAGGCCATATACGGTCTCGGTGGGCAGGGCCACCAGACCGCCCGATGCCAGGATGGCGACGGCCTCCGCCACGGACGTTGTGAGTATCGTATCTGCCATGCGCTATGACCAGCTTTCGAGCACAGCTGAAAGCGTATCCATGCGGGCGCCATGCTCGTGGGCATGATCCAATGCTCCCTCGAAATGGGCACCCCAGCCGGGATAATCCGACTCATCCCAGAGGGTTGTGTGCCATAGACCGGTGAACACGCCTCCGAGTGCGCGGCAGGTATCCATCATGGTACGGGTTTCCTCGAGCGCTTCCTCGGTGGACAGATGCAGCCGATTGAACAGGGCCGATTCCATGACCAGCAAAGGTACCTCCCATACGGCCGACTCCTGGTCGGTCACTGGGTCAAAGAGAGGAAACGGCAGGCAAGTGCCGAACCGGTACCCTGCACGCTGTGCCCAGCCCAGCGTCGAATCAAGGGTAAAGCCGGCTGACTCCAGGTGATGAATGGATGCGGGGTGATCATGACGCAGGTAATGCGCCCGGTAACTGCTGACAGGCGTATGAGCGGCGGTCTCCAACCGTCGCTTCTCCTGGGCCAGACGCACGGGATGGGCAAACGAATGATACGAGGGGTGCAGTCCTGCCTCGTGACCAACGTGCAGCTGTCGACGCAGACGGGACTGCAGGAAGGCATCCTCAAGCGGATAGTCCACATCCCGGAAGCCGTGGGCGGCCGCCTTGTAGAAGAAGGTCCCGCGCGCGCGGCGGGCCTCCAATTCCTCCTCGATACGCATCAGGGCCGTACGAAACGGATCGTTTGCGCTAAAAAACGACCCGATGGCCCGCCGCGCGCGCTCGACTCGCCTGGGAATGGATTCACCTGCCTGGTTCAGGAGGGCCCGATCAATCAGCTCGCGCTTCCTGATGCCCAGACGCCACTTGCGATCATAATCGACATCATGGGTAGCACAAAAGGCCCATGAATTGTCTCCGAAGGTGCGCTTCTCAAGGGGTTTACCCGCTGCCCGCAGGGCCTCGGAGAACAGCTGCCGTATCCAGTCCACGATGGGAATCCGCGGCGCATTGACATGGGCCTGAAAAGAGGCCGAATAGGGAAAGCGTCCGTGCTGGTCCCTCGTCCGGACAACCACCTCCTGCCATCCGGAGAGCAGAAAAAGGGTACTTGCCACGGGGTCAAAATCCCATCGACCACCGGCATTGAAGCAGACGGGCACCTGCTGCGTGCCGATATGAACGTCCCGGTGGGGTGGAAACGGTGCGTGCTGCCGCGTAAACCAGGAAACGGTCTCGTCCCGCAGTACCACGCCAAGGGTCGCGCGATGCGCCGCCTCTTCTCCCCTTCCGTAGTACACATCCACCGATGCCGCCGGGTCGTCAACCCACTCGATGACCGTCCGGAAAGGCAAGAGCAGCATGCGTATCCCATACTCCGCCTTGGGGCGGAAGCCATCGGGGACATCAAGCCTGACTCGGACAGGTTGCACGGTCGGTGTGACGGGGGTCTTGTGCAAAAGGAGCGCAATGGACACATCGGTTCAATGATATGCCATTTGCGTGGTATGTTGGGAAGGTTCGTATGGCCTTCGAACGACGTGCCGCCCGCTGCGATCCATTCTGCTGAACCAACGCCATCACATTCCGTCGTGAACGGTCGATTCAAACTCTTTTCTGACCCGGTCCACGGTTTCATATCCGTGCCTCGCGGATTGATCCTGGACCTGGTGGACAGCCCTGAGGTGCAGCGGCTGCGCCGGATACGTCAGCTGGGTATCGGACACATGGTGTTCCCCGGCGCAGAGCATTCCCGGTTCGGTCATGCCCTTGGAGCCATGGCCCTCATGCACGGGGTACTGACCTCCCTCTCGGAAAAGGGTACGGACATCACGCCCGATGAGCAAGAAGCAGCGCTGGCCGTTGCGCTGCTGCATGACGTCGGGCACGGACCCTACTCCCACACACTGGAGCACGAGCTCTTTTCCGACTTTCATCACGAGAGCATGTCCCGCGCGCTGCTCTACCGACTGAACGCGCAAATGGGCGGTCGTCTGTCCATTGCCATCAGCATCTTCGAAGACACCTACGAACGACGCTGGCTGCATCAACTCATCTCGAGCCAGCTGGACATGGATCGCCTCGATTATCTTCGTCGGGATGCTTACTACACCGGCGTAGCGGAAGGGGCAATTGGTGTGGGGCGCATCATAAAGACCCTGCGTGTGCACCCCGACAATGGAAGTGGACTGGATCGGATTGTCGTGGAAGCCAAAGGCGCCTACGCCATCGAGAACTACATCATTGCCCGGCGATTGATGTATTGGCAGGTATACCTGCACAAGACCGTGATTGCCGGCGATCATGTGCTTCGCTCCGTGATCCGTCGCGTTCGCATGTGGCTACGCGAGGGTGAAGAGGACATCGTTGCCGGTGCAAGCGAACCCTTTCTCTTCTTCCTGCGACAGGAACTGACGGGCGCCGACGTGTCAGATCCCGAGGTACAGGATGCCTTTGTGGATCTGGACGATGCCGACATCCTGTTTTCGCTCAAGCGCTGGATGCGCAGTCAGGATCCCATTCTGGCTGATCTCTCGCGTCGTTTCCTGGAGCGTAATTTTTTCCGGGTGGAATACCAGATCGAGAATGGCAGGCTTCCGATGGAGGAATTGTCAGCGTCCGTATCCGATTTCCTGATCGGCTCGGGCCTCAGTACGCAGATGGATATCCAGAGGGATTTGCCCTTCTATCTCCTGCAATCCCAGTCAACGCATGAAGCCTACGACCCCAATGAGGATACCATTGCCGTCCTGAACAGGGCCGGGCGGATTGACGAACTGTCGGTCTCCGAGGATGTACAGGTCATCGAGCCGCTGGCCAAGCAGCAGGTCCGCCCGTACGTATGTTATCCGAAAGAGGCCGGCGCCATGGTCTCACGCCTGCCACACGAGCCCCTTTGACGCGTCAGGCTTTGTCTCCGGGCTCCGGGGCATTGTCCTCTCCGTGCTGCTCCTCGAGGATGTAGATGTCCGCCAGATTTCGCCCAACTTGCCCGTAATCCAGGCCGTATCCCACGACAAACAGATTACGGATGCGAAAGCCGACGTAGTCGAGGGGAACGTCCACGCGCGTGGCTTCATACTTGTGCAGCAAGGCTGCCGTCCTGATGGATGCCGGACGTTCCTTGTTCAGCCGTTCGATGAGGTATTCCATCGACAGGCCGGTATCGACGATGTCCTCCACGACGATGACGTGCCGGCCTTCCAGGTTGGCATCCACGGCCTTGAGCTCGGTTACCGAACCGGAAGAGATCTTCTGGGCCCCGTAGGAGGAGAGCTTCAGGAAATCCACTTCGCAGTCTATTTTCGCCGCCCGCATGAGGTCCGCCTGGAAAATGAATGCGCCATTGAGGACGCCGATGAAAATGGGCTTCTTATCCCGGTACTCCTCCGCTATCTGCCGACCGATTTCCGCTACGCGCTTCTCGATGGAGCTTGAGGTCAGGTATTTCCGGAATCGCTCCCCGCGTATACTGATGGTTTGCTCGTCATGAACGAGGAATGTTGCTTCAATGGGGCCTTCCATGCGGTCGGGGATGATTGTAGGTGGGGGTACGCCTGGGTCGTCGAAAAATAGGCAACGAGCAGCCCACCTGCCTTACCTATCGGGGACCTGCCGAGATTTCGCTCCGTGCCTGACCCAGCCCGCGATCCGGAGTCCAACGCAGGCGTAATCCGGTACGTGTTGAGTCCACCAGTCGCGCCCGGGCATCGATTTCATGGCCAATGACCCACAGGATGCCTTTCTGATCGGCAAGCACCGGAACGGCAGCACGTCGCGAGGGCGGCACCCGGCAATCGGTAAGAAACGTCTTCACCTTCTTGTGCCCTATCATACCCGGGGGCTGGAACCGGTCGCCCGGCAACCAGGGTCGTAGGCACACATCCCCATCGAGGACGGCGGCATCGAGCACAACGTCCATGGCATGGCGTGTTCGGGCCGCACGGTCCTGCATCGAGCACTGCGTGTGCTCAATATGCAGGCAACCTGAATCCGTGGGCACCGAAAGCGCTGACCCGAGAGGTGGAACAGATACCGTACGGGGTTGACTCTCGGCGCTCATGGCATCGGTCGTGATGCGCAATCCCCTCCGATCCCGCCAGATCGTGCAGTTCCCGAAGGAAACCTTGCGACCGGCCTGGCGGGGAATCAGATCCAGTACGGCTCGTGCCATGGACTGCCTTCTGGGAAGATCGGGAGCATGCAGCTGCATCCATTCCAACACGCACCAAGTCCTCATCCATACCGGTACGGCATCCAGATCATCGGAGTCCAGGTACGGTGCGTCTTGCAAGGCGTAAACCATGTGCTGCCGGAGGGCATGGACCCGCTGGGACAGCAGCACACCCGCTTGCCTGAACTCCATCAGATCCTTCTCGGCCATCGCGCCCAATTCGGCTCGGATGCTGTTTCGCGTGTATTCCTGGCTGTCATTCGACGCATCATGCATCCACGTCAGACCGACGGAACGGGCATAGGAGTAGAGCCTCTTACCGGGTACGGACAAGAGCGGGCGCACCAAACGGATACCGGACTGGTTGGAGACGGCCCGGGAAGTGGCCATGCCGATGAGTCCGGCGGGACCTGTTCCGCGCCCCAGATTCAGGAGGATGGTCTCGAGCAGATCGTCAGCATGGTGAGCCACGGCAATCGCCTGCGCCGCACACGCGCGGGCTACCCTTTGAAAAAATGCATACCGGAGTTCGCGTGCCCACGCCTGCTTGCCGGTCTGCGGAGGCTGCACGTCGGGAGGGCCCAGTGTATGAAAGGGTACATCCTGGGCCTGACTCCACTTGCGAACAAGGTCCTCCTCAGCCATCGAAGCCGCACGCAACCCATGATTGACGTGAGCCACCCGCACATCAAAGCCGGCCTCAACCATGAGGCTGGCAAGGACCATGGAGTCGCATCCGCCACTGACACCCACCACGACAGGTCCCTTCGACGGATCAATCTCCGCCCGTCGGCAGCCCTCCTGAAACCCTGTCACGACGGAAAGGGAACTCATGTGCGGTCAAAACGCTCACGCAGCTCATTGCCTGACATGCGGATCATGGTCGGGCGCCCATCTGGACTGACATAGGGCGATTCGCATTGGAAAAGCTGGTCGATAAGCGAGCGCATCTCTCGTGGAGTGAGCGAGATACCGGCACGAACGGCTCCCCTGCTGGCCATGCTGCGGGCCAGATTCTCTCGGCCCTGCAGTCCTTCCACGCGCTCGAACATGCGGTACTGGTCCACGATTTCATCCAGCACGCTTCGCTCGTCTCCGGTGGAAATATCGGCAGGGACGCCTCTGACGATGACACTGCTTCCACCGAACGATTCAATATCGAAGCCGAGCTTGGCCAAATCGGGCATGAGCGCCTCGAGCAGCGCAAACTCGGATGCTGAAAAGTCGATGGTGCGTGGGAAAAGGAGCTGCTGGGACAGGCCGAAACCGTCATTCAAACAGTCGAGGGCCTGCTCGTAGAGGATGCGCTCATGAGCCATTTGCTGATCGATGATGACCAAACCACTCAGTATCTGTGTCAGGATGTAGGTGTCGTGCAATTGCCACAGAAGTACATCTTCTCCCAACCCGCTGGCTGATGCAGCGGCGTACGCGGCGGCTGACCCCGCTTGCAGGGTCTCCGTGCGCGGGGAGGTGGATGTTGGCATGCCCTGATAGAGCGATCGACTGATATCGGCCACCCGATGCGCACCGGATCGGGCAGCCGATGAGGGATGTTGCCCGGCGAAAAGAGCACCCAAGGGGCCCTGATCACCCGTGGACGGCACGTTGGAGCCACCTCGCCCTGGATGCTCCTCCGACACGGAAAGGGCTCCAAGATCCAGCCGCATGCCTGTCATGGGTTTCGCCTGGGAGAAATCCGGGTTGCCGAGGGCCATACCCAGTGCCCTTCCCACCACTGCTCTGAGCATACCGTATACGCCGCGCTCATCGTCGAACTTCACCTCCGCTTTTGTCGGGTGCACATTGACGTCGACGTGACGTGGATCTATATCCATGAAAAGGGCAAAGAACGGATACGATCCCTCCGGCAAAAGGTATTCGTAAGCGGCATGGACGGCGTGCTCAAGGTACCGGTGTCGTACCCACCGCCCATTGACAAAAAGGAACTGGAGGCCACGGGTCCGACGGGCATCATCAGGATGACCAAGAAACCCTTTGACGGATAGATAACTGGTAGATTCATCCACCTCAATGAGTCCTTCTGCATCGCCGATGGGCAGGAGCGCAGACAGGCGGGCAGCCTGATTGGTCGCCATGTCTTCGCCCGTTTCGGCATCCAGGGAAAGCAACACATTCCCATCATGTTGCAGCGTAAAGGCCACGCCAGGATGCGACATCGCCAGCACCTGGATGGCATCCAGGATGTGCTTGAGTTCGGTTTGGGGCCGCTTCAGGAAATTGCGGCGGGCCGGCACATTGTAATACAGGTTGCGAACGGAGATGACTGTTCCCTTCATGGGGGGCGCCGGTCGAACCTCTTTCAATGCCCCGTCTTCGAACGTGAGCAGAGAGGCCGGATTGCCCGTATCCATACCCGTTCGCAATTCGAAATGCGACACGGAGGCAATGGACGCCAAGGCCTCTCCCCTGAAGCCGAGCGTGGAGATGGAATCGAGGTCTTCTACAGAACGGATCTTGCTGGTAGCATGGCGCTGAACCGCCATCTGTGCATCATTCGGGGACATGCCTGACCCGTTGTCCGTTATCTGGATGAGGCTGCTACCCGCATCCTGCAACACGACATCGACCCGGGTCGCCCCCGCGTCCAGCGCATTTTCCACCAACTCCTTTACGGCCGAGGCCGGGCGCTGCACCACCTCGCCGGCGGCAATCTTGTTGGCCAGCGATACGGGCATCAACCGAATACAATCCCGATGCTCTTCCGTGTCCATCTGCACTCGGTTCTGTGTCTCTTCCAACGGAGCTTTCATGCGCCGCTCAGCCCATCTGCGCGTAGACGAACAGGGCCAGGGCGCACAACACAACAAAATAGATGATCCCCAGCGGGCTGCGGCGACGCCGGTTGAGCGCTTGAATCCGCATCCGCTTTTTCAACTTTTCGTCCTTCCTCGGGTCGTAGTACCTCGGTTCATAATCGAACCGCTTGTTCCGTACGCGCCTTCCGGGTAGAAAAAGTCCCATCGTAGTGTCTGTCATTCCTGTGTGCTGCCTATACCGATCAAGACACAGCCGCGTTCCTCGACATATCGCTCCGATGCTGGCCTCAGACCGCCAGAAGCGGAGAGATGTGCAGCAGGTAGATCCAGTAGAGCGGAGTCGAGAATATGAGGGAGTCAAAGCGATCCAATGCCCCCCCGTGACCAGGCAGGAAACTGCCCGAATCCTTGACACCCGCGCTGCGCTTGAGGGAGCTTTCCAGCAGATCGCCAAGCTGACCCCAGCATCCGCCCACAAGGGCAAGGACCACAACGTCTGTCCAGACCAACATTGGAAGCCACCACATCTTGAAGGCAATGGCTACGAGGATTGCCAGAGTACACCCACCTACTGTTCCCTCCCAGGTCTTGTTTGGGGAGATGGTGGGCGCAAACGGGGTTTTCCCCATCGCCTTTCCCGTGTAGTAGGCTCCCGTATCGGTCGCCCAGATCAGCAGGAAAAGCATCAGAGTAAGGGTGAATCCCCCGGGACTGGAAAGCTGTTCCTCTGCCGTCCAGCGGATGTCGACAAGAAAACTGAGCATCAGAACAGGATAGATGACGGAGGCCAGCTGCCCCACTATCCGCTCAACGGCATCCTCGACAGAGGCCCGAAGCGACCATGCCAGCAGCCAGCAAACACCGACAATGGGGGCAATCCACCCCGATGGATGGATCAGGTGCAGAAAAACGCTTCCCCCCACGACCAATGCGGGCCACCCGGGCAGGTCGATACCCGGGCGACGTACCAGGTTGAGCATTTCCCGTTGACCGAGCAGGGCCACGGTCAGCATCAAAGCGAAAAAGACCCAGCTGCCAGCCCAGAGAACCCCCAGGACCAGGGGAAGACCGACAAGGGCCGTTCCAATGCGTGCGTATCCCTGCTTCATGCGTCCTGATCCCGGTTCTCTCGGTGTGAATCGGATGATCCGTCTGCTTTCGGGTCTCCTTGGCCATCTCCCGCGGCTGCTTCTCCCGGAGCGGGAGCATGCTCAGGATCGGCTGCCAAGGCAGCGGCCGTCAGTTCTTCGTCAGATGGCGGAAGGGCAGCCAGTATGGCGCGCGCCTCCGCCTCACGGGCATTCGGTACCATGACGTGGATGGGTGACATGCTGCCCTGTGTCACCGGAAAGGAGCGGTCCTTTTTTCGCATGATAACGGCCTCGACACCCGCATCGTCCAGGCGATCCCGGACAAGATCCGCCTCGTAGTCGATGCCGGTCTGCCAGACACCTACCCAACCGTCCATTTCCATTCGTTTCATCGTGCTGCTGCTTTGGTCAATCCGAACCTGTTTCCATGTCAAGCACACGCACCCCACCAGAGTCCGGGTCCGATTGCCTGATGAGACCGTACACCGAAACCGACAGGAGGGCCGCCGAGAGCACCAGGACCCACCACGGAACGGGAAGCGTCTCCATCTCGGTGAGCGTATCGCTTCCGTTGGCCAGCTTACCCAGGACCGCTGCCAGTGCATTATTGATCAGATGCACCAGGATGGCAGGCCAAAGGCTGCGTGTCTGCCAGGTCAGCCATGCCACGAATATGCCCAGGAGCGAGAGCGGAACCGCCTGGGTCAGACGCAAATGATACAGGCCGAAAATGATGCCGGAGAAAAGAATGCCTCCCAAGGCACCCAAGCTTCGCTCGGCCTGTCGCTGGATGAATCCACGAAAGAAGACTTCCTCGCAGATGGCCGGCGTCAACGCCAGCATCGAAATGGCAAAGACGAGACTGAAATCCTGCGTCAGCACCTGCTCGATGAGAGCCATCTGTCCCTCTTCAAGCGAGCGGACCCATTCGGGCCAGGGTAGACTGTCGAACAGGCCCGCGGCGAAATGTACCCATGGGATCAGGCCCAGCAGGCCGAGGGCAGCAAGCAGGAGGTGACGGGGAGCGGCGGGACGCAACCGCACGAACGCCCGTACCGTGGATGAATGCCACCGCGCGAAGAGCAGGCCGGGCAGCAGCAGTCCGAACACCTGACCGATGGTGTTGGCCCAGATGACCTTGTCGGCATTTTCAGACAGAAAATTGTTCAAGCCATCGGGCGTGATCAGTGCCTGCACCGTCATGCCGCTTTGCATGGCAACACCAATCAGCACGACAGCACTGATTCCCTGGAACAAGAGAAACGCAACGACGAGTCCGACGAACGCACTGAGGAGCGGCGGAAATGCCGCCCGCTCCAGCGGACCATCGACACGGAGGGTTGGATTCGAAGGAGAGGTCACGGTGACGGAATTGAAATCAAGGGCTGGGTGAACTCGCAGTAGCCGGGACGTCAGGCGCGCATGATCCGCACGAATCCTGGGACGCCTCGAAAACTACGTCAGAGGCGGCTGGGATGCCTCTCGACGGAAACGGTAAACCATCTCTGGCGGCAAGGGCACCTCTCTGCTGCGCGCCGGAAGCCATCGAGTGATTCGCACAAACTTTTTCTCTTGCCCAGGCCATGGCAGGAACCCCATCGAGGCTCGGTATTATACCCGCCTCACGCGCTTGTAGCTCAGTTGGATAGAGCGTTGGTTTCCGGTACCAAAGGCCGGGGGTTCGAATCCTCCCAAGCGCGCACCCGCCTCGGCGAGTACAAGCCTGCCATCCTCGGATGGCAGGCTTTTTTCATGAGTCGCCGGTGCCGCCCCTGATGCGGACATGCCATCCATCAGGCCATTGCCGGAAGATCCTCCAGTTCGCCCTCGGAGGCTGCCACGACCGTAGCTACCGTTGCATCGCCCGTGACATTCGTGACCGTGCGGCACATGTCCAGGATACGGTCCACACCCAGAATCAGGGCAATGCCGGCCGAGGGTACGCCGACGGACTCAAGGATGATGACCAACATGATGATGCCCGCGCCCGGAACGGCCGCCGTACCGATGGAGGCAAGAACAGCCGTGAACACGATGGTCAGCTGTGCCGACAGATCCAGATCCATGCCGATCGTCTGGGCAATGAAGACAGCGGCTACGGCTTGATACAGCCCGGTACCATCCATGTTGATCGTTGCGCCCAGCGGAAGGACGAATGAGGAGACTTCCTCGCTCACACCCAACTCTTTCTCCACCCGCTCCATCGTGACAGGCAATGTGGCACCTGAGGAGGAGGTCGAAAAGGCCACCAGCTGCACGGGTGTGAGTGCCCGTACAAACTCCTTGATCGAGCGAGGCGTCAGGAGCAGTATCATCGAGCCGTAGGTAAGCGTCGTGTGCAGGATCAGCCCAAGCAGGACGACGATGCAGTAGAAGCCCAGCGCGCCGAGCAACTCCAGGATCTGCGCCAGATCATCGCCTGCGATGCTCGTAATGGTGTCAGCCATGAGCGCAAACACCCCGACGGGTGCCGCGAGCATGATGACCTCCACCATCTTGATGATCATGTCATTCAAGCTGTCAAAAAGGTCCAACAGCGGCCTTGCCTTCTCTTTCGGGATCATCAAGAGCGCGATACCGGCAAAGATGGCAAAGAACACGATCTGCAGCATGTTCCGATTGTTCGAGGCGGCAAGGAAGACGTTCCCCGGTACCATGTCGACCAATGGGTCAAGCGGCCCTCGCTCGGCCGCTCGGGCCGCGGTCTCCATACCGGACTCTGCCTGCTCGGCAAAAGTAGTCTCCAGTTTTTCGCGCATGTCCTGTGGCACGCTTGCGCCCGGCTTCATGACGTTCACAAGCACCAAGCCAATGATCAACGCCACCACCGTTGTTGCCATGTAGATGGCAATGGTTTTCCCGCCGATACGGGAAAGCTTCTTCATGTCCGAGAGCGAGGCTACCCCGGTAATGAGGGAGGCAAGTACCAATGGAACGGCAATCAAAAGCAGGAGCCGCAGGAAAATCTGCCCCCAGGGTGCAATCCAGGCCGATGTGAAGGCACTCCAACCCTGCGCAGCCGCAACGATGCCGAAAACGAGACCCAGGACCAGGCCCGTGATGATCTGCCAGTGGAGTTTCTTGTACCAGGGTTGTGCCATATCACGTCGTTCCGTGCTGTGATGGAGATACCTTCAACGCTGCCCTAAGAACGCCCCGCGGCTTCGCCATGTCAAGGGAGGATCGCACGCCAGGCACAGGTTCAGCGCGTGATGCTCCACTGGAGTCCGAAGACCGGCACGGCTGACCCGCCAGAATCCCACGCCAGACCCATGTGCGTATCCAATCGCCTGGCCAACCGGTCGTTGAAAAGCTTGGCGCTCACGGCTGCATCAATGCCTGCCAGCAGGTGATTGAAAACCAGCAGCGTCGAAATGCGACTGGCCCTCCTGAGCAG
>Ga0181566_10001682_pt1 | contig 18322 bp, 20 predicted proteins | sample 101ome_15_FD_133762 | JGI IMG/M metagenome (GOLD analysis project Ga0181566, IMG submission 133762) | Coastal salt marsh microbial communities from the Groves Creek Marsh, Skidaway Island, Georgia - 101402AT metaG (megahit assembly) | ecosystem: Environmental > Aquatic > Marine > Intertidal...
CATTACTGGTGTTTCTATCATTCTTTCTTTTGGTAATCCCTCAATAGTTTTACTCATTGGGTTTCCATACCATACGATTTGTTGTCCTATGAAAATTGTTTTAGGGTCATCCATTACAAGTTTCATTGCTTCAGTTAAAGAATCCAAATAAGGTGTGTATTCTGGTTGTGCCATTAGTTATTTTTTTTAAAATAGTTATAAGTTCTTTTTACTCCCTCTTCAAAACCCGTTTGAGGAAGTAATCCATATTTTTCTTGTATTGTAGTATTCATTCTTCTTCTTGGTTCTCCATTAGGTTTTGAAGTATCCCAAGTTACATTGATATCTTTACCACTTACTTTTATAATTGTATCAACCATTCGTTTGATTGATATTTCTTCACCACTACCTAAGTTGGTTGTGATATGTAATTTTTCTTCCATACATTTAATAGTTGCTGAAGCAACATCTCCTGCGTAGATGAAATCTCTTGTAGGTGTTCCATCTCCCCATCCTACAATCTCACCATCTGATTCGTAAACCTTTTTGATATTAGCAGGTAGTGCCATTGCCCATTCACCAAAGTTATCATACTCACCAAAGATATTTGCTGGTCTTACAATAGTCCAATCTTTCCAATCATATTGTACACCATATGCTTCTAAGTATAACTCAGGTACTCTCTTACTCCACGATGGATACCAATCATGTTGTGATGGTAGTGTTTTCCAAACTGTATCTTCTATAAACTCTGGTGCTGATTCATATACACCAACTGATGACATGAACACTAACCAAACTTTTTCTCTAAAACAATTCTCAATTATATTGAAGTTTGCTTTTATAGATGGTTCTAAAAAATCAACAGGATTTTCTTTGGCTGTTTTTGGAGTTCCTTTAATTCCAAATGAATTAATACATCCATCAAAGTCATACCAATCAAATAAAACAGATGTTTCATCAACATCTCTTAAATCTAAATCGTGAAATTTAAAGTTTGTAGAATCCTCTCTATTTGGTTTTTTTATATCAACTCCTACTACGAAGTATCCTTTTTCTATGAGTTGGTCTACAATGTGAGTTCCAACTAAACCACTACATCCTGTAACTAATATTGTTTTCATAATTATATATACTCCCAATCAAATAAATCAGAATTAGAATTTATTAAATCAGAATAATTGTTTTTTATTTTTTCATAAAATTTATCAGCATAATATTCATATCCAAGTTCATTAGGATGTGCACATGCTTTATTAATATATGGTGAATTTTCATAATAGATTTTATCTGATATTTCTTTTCCTTTTATACCAATCCAATTATCTAATGGAAAATGGTTTAATATACTTTTTCCAAAAAAGGTATCATCTAAAAACCATAAAAATTGAAAACTAAGAGATTTGCAATAACTACTAATAACTTTTAAATAAAAAACTTGTTCATGAACAAAATCTAAAGGGAAATCTTCAATAAATGTTAAATAAGATTTAGAAAGTTCATCTTTTTTATTATTTTGAAAATCGGTATTAATTACTATATTTTCAATTTTACCATTATTATAAAATGAAAATCTATTAGAGTGTGGAATCCAAAAAAATACAAAAACCTTATCATATTCTGAAAATGGATTATTCCAAAACAATTCGAAGAATTTTTTTATAATCCCACTCGTTGATGCACCAGAAACTCCCATATTAATAACTTTGGATACACCAAGTTTTTTACCAAGTCTATTTGGATATCCGTATTCATGAAACCTATTAAATTGTTCTTGAATCAAATCATTCGAAATATTATCTGAATATACTGTTTTGTTCTTTGGAAATTTTGAGTAATCATAACAACCCATTCCTTCTGTATAAGAACATCCCAATGTTATTAATAAGTTTTTACCCATGAACTAAATTTTAAAAAAACTCGAAATTGGATTTTGCTCTTGATTACAAAAGTGTTCATATCGTTCTTGTATAGAATCAACAAGAGGATTATACTTTTGTGCATTTCTATGTTTATAGTTATAAAAATTATTAACCAATACATCTCTCATTTCTAATTTCATTTTATTGAGTTCTTCGTGAGATTTTGATTTTAAATCTTCTAAAATATTAACTATCATATCAATTCTTTCTTCAAAAGTATCCGCTTCATCATATGATTCATCCCACCACTTATCAAAAGTTTGATAACCAAGTTCTTTTAGCCTTTTTAAAGAATTTGGAGAACTAATTAATAAAAATGGATGCATTCTAAAAATGGGTTTAAATGTTTTTTCAGAAAAATATACAGTATCGGAAGCAGTAAGAGTTTCTGATACTACTGAAACAAATGTATTTTTATAATGTTTATTTATTGTTATCTGACCAAAGAAATCAACATCTTGGTAATTTTCTTCCGAATCATCATCTTCAATTTTAAGAGGTAAATTAAAAACACATTCACTCATATCAGATTGACTAAATCCGTTTAGTTTCATCATTAAATTAAGTCTATCATACTGCTCTTGTATTGGAGTAGAGTACTCAGATAAATCAAATGAACACTTTCCATGTTCTAACAAATTAGAAAAATACAATTTATATAAAAGATATAACCTATGATAATGAAAGCTTTTATTATAAGTTAAAAATAGTTTATAATTTTCAGGTAAAAGTTCAATTTCGGGCTCTTTATCCCAATCAACCCCCATATCTGTTAAATATGCTTCAGATACACAACTATATGGTACACTGTCAAATGGTAATTGTTTTTTCACCATTGTTTTATTTACAACCATATTCATACACATAAAAATAACAGAATCAATTGGAAATCTTTCTAAATCTATCCATTTCTGAATCAACTCTAAATCATAATTAGATTCACCGTACCTTTCAGATTCCATACCAAAGTAGCCCTCATCAGGAGCTATTAATAGTATTTTACACAATCCCTTCCGTATATCACTCTTCACATCTTCTTCAATATATTTGAAACCAATATCTTCAAACTCATAAAAATATGAAGTTATATGCATTGGGATATAATAAAAATATTTATCACCTTTATTTATATCATAAGTAAACGAATCATTTTTTTCTATAAAATCAGTTTCCCAATAATTAATTTGAGATTTTATGGAATCACTATTTCTAATACTACCATCTTCATTAGTAAAAAATTCTCTCAATTGACTGTATTGTTTAAATAACATATTATTATCCGCCAAACTTTTCCAATCTTTTGGAAGTATAGCAGGTCTTTTCATACCAAGAGTATCATCCCAATCTAATTTTTTTATTTTTATTTTCATTAAAATACTACCCATTTACCAGTACCATAATGAGGGTACTTTGATTTATACTGATAGTAGATTACATCCTCTGGTAGTTCTCTCTGAATACCATTCCATGTATCTAATGTAGGTGTGTTGGTAGAAACTCCATTATCTTCTACTACAAAGTAAAGTGGTAAATCATAGTTTCTTGCATATTTGTGAACTTCGTAAAAGATACCACTTTCAAATGCCATATCACCAACAAATACCCAAACCTTATCATCACCACCATTGTACTTGATTGATTTTGCAACTCCAAGTGCAATTGGTAAAGTACCAGTTACGATTGCTGATGAGTAAAATTTTGAATCTTTATCTACAATTGTGATTGATTTACCATCAAGTATTTTTTGTTTTAGTACATCTGGTTCTACTCCATGAAGTAGTGCATGATAATGAGACCTCCAAGTTGAAAATACCCAGTCATCAATTCCAATTTTGTTAAATATTTTTATAAGCTCTTTTTCGTTTCCATTTGATAAATGTATAGGACCTCTGATTTCACCAGCTTCCCAATGTGAAATGATGTTATTTTCAAAATCAATCAAGTCTTGTACTGACCAATTTCCTTCGGTCCATCTATCTTCGTGATAATCTAAATTTTTAATTTCCATAAAAAATGGTTTTAAAGTAATTATAATCTTCGTTATTATTAATTATATCCTTAACGATATTTTGATTTTTTTCAAACCTATCTTTAAACGATATATAATTTTTTATAAAAAAGTCTTTATTATTATACATTTTTACAATTTCACCCATCACCATCATAAATCGTTTAGAATTATCGACTTCATTATCATATGAATGGTCTATAATATCATCAAAAAAATCAAATCCGTATGTTTCTTTAAGATACTTAATATGACCATATGGTGCTACAAATATGGGATACTGAAAATAATAAAATGGTTTTAACGATTTTTCGGTAGGATGTATCATATCATATAAAAAATCAGTTTCAGTAACAATGTTTACATACGATTCTTTAAATGTATTAGTCTCAATTATAGATGAATCCAACTCATCCGCAACATATTCATTTTCAAAATAACTCTTTTTATTATGAGTATTTAAAAAATATTCTAAATCAAATTTTAACTTATTTATTAAATTTAAATCAAATATATTTTTAAAAATATCTAAATTCATATCTTTATAGTGATATAAACAAGAATAATCAACATCATGTAATAGATTATTGTTTTGTAAAAATGATAAACACAATAATCTATGTTCATGCATTTTTTTATTATGACACATAAATAAAAATTTCTTTGAAGCATCACTAAAATTAACAACATTTCGTTGTAATATATTGGAATGCTCCATTAATAAATAATGCGGAGTGTATATGTTTATATCACTATTGTATTTATTTTTATATTTTTTTAAATTTATATTATTATGTATTATAAAAATATTTTTTTGTGGTATGTTATATTCTAATGAATATTGGTGTAAAAAAGCAAACTCATCATCTCTATGGGTTTCATTCATATTAAATATAACAACATTAATATTAAATTTTGAAATAAGATTTCTAAGAGTTTCACCAAATACATCATCCACACCATCAGATACAATTTCTGATAAATTTATTATAGGATAAAATATATTTTTGGTGTTTGTATCAATATTTTCAACATCAATATAAGTTGGTTGTGGTAATTTTAGAAAATTAAATACATAACCAAGTTCACTATTTCTATGATGCAAATCCTTTATGCCACCATAAAATAAGTTAGTTTTAAATTGATTTAATATTTCATTTATTATAACCACTATCTATCTCTTTTTGATAAGATTGGGTTTTCACTTGGCCAATCTATGTTAAATCGTTCATCGTTCCATCTAATGGTCCCTTGATTTTCGGCATCATTGTATTCACCAGGATATGCCTGTTTATAATAAAAAACAGATTCATCTTCTAATACATAGTGTCCGTTTGCAAACATAGGCGGAATTAAAACTTGAATTCCAGTTTCTGAACCTATTATGAATGATTCCCATTTTCCATAGTTAGGTTGTTTTGGTCGTAAATCTAAAACAACCAAATATATCTTACCCTTTAAACATGAAATCAATTTCCAAGTTTTATCATCATAATGTAATCCACGAAGTACCCCATATCCTGAAACTGAGAATCTATCATGTTTAAATTTTAATCCTGAAACCGATTCTGAAGGTGGTAGTAATCTATCGTAGTATTCAGAATGATATAGAGTAGAAATACTTCCTCTATATTCGTGATACACCGATGGTTTTATTATTTTTATTTCAGGTAATATTTGACCATTAGAATATTTGAAATCATTCCATTTTTCTTCTTTATAATACATAATTAATTACTTTTTATTTCGTGTCTGTAAACAGTACTAACGCCCTTTCGTTGAACTGTAATTTCGCTTATTTTATTTGCAAATTCTATCGAAGATTCTATATTTCGAGTAACAATATATTTTGCTACTAAAGATGATAAAAAAGTATCACCTGCTCCGGATAAATCCTTAATAGGTACTTCCTTGTTTGGATAGTTTTTACCATTATAATCACATCCAAAAGGACCTCGTGTTACAATAAGTTTTTTTAAAATCCAATCATTTTTAGAAATATATTCTATGTTTCTTTCGTATTCTTTATAATTTACTTTTATAAAATCAATATCTCGTATCCAATCATTAAAATTTTTTTTCGTATCAATAAAAGTTAAAAGTTCATGGTTCATATCTTTATAATATTTTATAATATACTCAATATCAGAACTTGATATAAATCCTTTATCATAATCAGAAAATATAATTATATCATATTTTTTATTCGGCAACGAACTTAAATCAATTGCATTAACTAACTCATCTCCCTCATCAACTCGTAGTAGTATATAATTTGTAGATTTATCAACATATCTTGTTTTTGTAATCTTAGAATTATTTGTTAAAAAATCAAGTGGGGAATATAATTCTTCAAATTGAGTTTTAACATTACCGGCCATACCTTCATTTTCAGTTTTAGAAATTGGATTAATAACTGGTATTGGTGCCTCAGGTGATAATCTATCTACTTTACCATAAATAAATACATCTTTACAACTCTCCCCTATCAATAACACATTTAGTAAACCCAAATCATATCTCGAATCTAATTTTCTAAGTTCATCTAAAAATTTAGTTTCAATGAAATTTGGATTTAAATTATTTTTTTCAAGTGGAGTATAATTCAAATAATCAAATAATGGAGTAGAGGTTTGCCTCAATAATCCATATGTAATATCAACCCCGTCTTTAAATACATAATCTAGCCTATTTTCGAAATTATTCAATAAGTATTCTGCTAAATTCTTGTGAATCACATCCATTTGTTTTGGAACATTTTTTAAAAATTCAAGCAAAATATTTCCATACCCAAAGAAAAATATATCATGAGCAGATTCATTCTGAATTTTAGCCGATGTATATAATTTATTTTTTCCAGTAACTTCAAAGAAAGATGGGTTTACAAAAAAGTAAGTATCAGGTCGAATCAAGAAAATACAATCATATTCTTCACCACTTGAAGCAACCATATTATATAAAGTTTTCCAATGGTATAACATCTTATTTGTATCATGATTTTTTATATAATCTTCACTATCCGAACTTGTTACTTTTAAATTTACATTTGGGAGAGATTTTCTAATAAATTCCTCATCTACTTTGGTTTCCCATCGAGAATCAACTAAATGAGTGACTCGTTCCATGGGTTCTATACTTGTATCCCAAGTAGACATATAATAATCAACATTATTCCAAAATCTACAATTCCAAGTTTTAACTGCAGTTTCAAAAGTTCTATATTCACCAAATATTAAAATGGCTATTTTCATTTTATTTCCCTTTCTAAGTTTAGATGTGTTTCTTGCATAAATCTACTAAAGAAATCCCTATATTCTATATCATTATTTTTAATACTACCATTTGTACTAAAAAAGTTTTCAAATATTTCATGCATATTCATTCTTAAATGTATTGAACTGAACCCATCCCAAACATCATGTTTAAAATTATTCAAAACATAATCACCTATCTCATGATGAGAATCTATAATAGTATCTGGTAAATTTTTTAAAAACCTATCTATTATTTTTGATGAACCAATATAACAATGGTCTTGTATAAAGTTTCCCTCTTTTCTTTGCTGAACTGTTTCATTTACATAAAGAGTATCAGTATCATATTCTTTTATAAATTTATCCAAATCATGTATATAAAAAGTAGAATCTAATCTTGATATAGCAACAATATCATAATCTAAAATTACATCAGATATTTTTTTATACAAAAATCTAAATGAACGGATGTTTAAATTTATATCATCATTTGGATTTGTTCGAGTATATTCATCAATAGATTCTAAATAAACATTACATTCTCCAAAAAGATTTTTTAAATCTTCTACTTGTATGTTTTTATTTGAAAATATATTTTTCTTAGCAACATTATATCTACTTTCTGATTGAGTATGTATCAAAACATCAACATCTCGATTTAAAATATTCCAAGTTTTAGTTGCAATATTAGCACCCCTATATTCACCATATACCAATAATAGTATTTTCATTACCAACTAATTTCCCAGTCTTTAAATTCTGATGCAATACAATCTACCTTGTAGTCTTTTCTACCTCCATCCAATTCTTGGATTTTATTTTTAGCGGTATTTCTAATTCCGTTTAATCCATGTGTAAGTAGAAGTTGATTTCCTTGGTCATCTCCGTTTCGAGCATTATCTTCGTTATACCAAATGTGAGCATTCATTTGTGAAAGAACTATAACTGCTCTTATAAACTCACCATCAACGCGTTCCTTTTCTTTAAGGATTTCGTTAATATCATGTACAATATCAGTAATCTCTTTTTGATATTCTTCTTTATGTTGTGGAATTTTAACTTCTTTGAGTTGAACGATTGATAACCTATCAATCAATTCTCCTAATGTTGGTAAGTATTTTCGCATTATAACCAGTTTTATATAAATATATATAATTTAAAAATCAAGTATTTCTTGTACAAGTTCATTATGCTTGATATTCGATATTTTTCTAACAATTTCTCTATTATGAATAAATCTATTTTTGTTTTTTTCAAAAAAGTTTTTTAGTTCATTTCGCTTTTTATATAATTTAACTATCTCTGATTCTAATAGTTTAAATCTCTTAGAGTTATCAATTTCTAAATCATACGAATGGTCAATAAAATCATCAAACATATCAAATCCATAATATTCTCTCAAGTGTTTAACATGAAGTGGTGATGCAAAAAATAAAGGTAGTTGATAAAACACAAATGGTTTTAATGATTTTTCACTTATATGCATAAATCCATCATCGAGATTTGTTTCATTTAAAATATTTACAAAACAACATTCGTAATCCATGGGATTTAAGTGAGAAGCATAATCTCTATAAAATTCACCATATTTTAGATTATTCTTTTCATATTTTAGTTCAATCATTTTACGAGCTAACATTTTTTTCATAAATGAAGAAAATTCTGATGTGATTTCTTGTGAAAATGATTTTTGTAAAGATTCATCTATATCATCTACCAACGGAGTTGATGAAATATCCAACATTGAATAATTAGAAAAATCCAATAAATTATTCTTTAATAAGCACGATAACATAAGTAATCTATGGTCTCTTACCATTTTATTCTTACATAAAAAAACAAATTCTCTTTCTAAATTAAATTTAGTTTCATATTTAATTAATCCTACCGATGTATTTTGTACTAAGTGGTTCCATTTTCTACCAATAAATCCATGTGATTTAGATAACTCAGGTAAATATAAATCATTATTTATATAAAGAATGTTAGAAACATCTATCCCTCTACTTTTCATACTTTCAAATAAAGAAATAATATCATCGTGATTTACAGATTCATGTGGGTCAGTAAATATGATTTTTACATTAGGTAATGTTAAAATTTTTAGTAAATCACACTTAAAATCTGGATTTGATTTCAAATACCCATTAAAAGCCAAAAACCAACCAGGAGAAGTGTGATAAAAAAAATAATATTTAGATTTCTTATCTTTCTGAGCATCTTCTATTGTATATCCTTGAACTTTATATGGATATTCAGATGATTCATTTACCTGATGTAATAAGTAATCAATGGAATCAATTGATTGTTCTTTGATATAATCATCCCAAAATTCAAAGCCTTTCCAATCAAAATTTTTAATATTTTGATTTATAACTTTTAGTATCATCTATTTAAAAACTTTCTACCTTTTTTGATTTCGTTTCTCCAATAATCTAAAAGGTCATTCATAGTTTGCTCAAAAGTATATTCAGGTTTCCAACCTGTATGTTCTCTGAACTTTGTTGTATCTGGTACTTGTAAATCTGCATCAATTGGTCTTAACCTATCTTTATCTACTTCAACTTTAATATCTTTAACTGTTGATTGTGATATCAAATAATCTAACATTTCACCAATCTCACAAGTATATTCACCACCAATGTTATAATACTCACCACCGATTGGGTTTTTAGTTACTAACATATAATATGCTTTTACTGCATCTCTAACATCTGCATAAGTTCTAAGTGATTGTAGGTTTCCAACATAAATTGTTGGTTCTTGTAATCCTGCTTCAATCATTGCAATTTGTTTTGCGAATGTTGATTCAGAAAATACATCTCCTCTTCTTGGACCTGTGTGAGTAAACATTCTTGTTGTCATTACTTTCATATTATATGCTTCTGCATAGTATCTACCAAGTAAATCTGTACCAACTTTTGATATTGCGTAAGGTGAAGCTGGATGAATCGAACACTCTTCATCAATAGGTAACTTATGTGATGGTACTCTACCAAATATTTCGGATGAAGCACAGATGTGTATCACCTCATCACTCGTACCAAACTCTCTTATCGATTCCAACAAGTTTGCAGTACCTAATATGTTTGTTTGTAGAGTTTCTAATGGTGCAACAAAGGAAGTTTTAGGATATGATTGTGCAGCTAAATGAAATACATAATCTGGTTCTGATTCTTGTACAACATTTTGTACTGATGGTAAATCATTCAAATCTCCATCAATTAAAAAGATTCTATCTTTTTTATTAATTCTATCAAAGTGATGTTCTAAGTTATCTAATCTATCGTTCCATCTTATAAAACCATAGATATCCCAATCAGTATTCTCAATAAGGTAATCTACCAAATGAGAACCAACCATTCCTGTTATTCCAGTTATTAATGCGTTCATTTTTCTATTTTATTTTTAACAAAATTTAAAAAAAGATGATGTGTTTGTTCATCCCAATGCAAATCACCAGAATAACCAAACTTTCCATCAGATTTTGTGTACATTTCATCCTGTGTGCCCCAATATCCCAACTCTTTTTCTAAATCAGTTTTATCATACAATCCCTCTGGTTTAAATCCTGTTCTAAATCTTGTCCATGACCATGTAAGAACACCACACTTTGATATCTTAGTAAGAGATTCTATTAATTCTTTGTTATTCAACGATGATGCTACAGAAGAATGTATGATTTGATTATCTATTAATCGTTCTAATAATGGCTCCATTGGAGTATCTTTGGCATAAAACTCCAAATCTCCGTTTCTAACATCATAGTGACCTTCTGAGCTTATGTGTCTAATCCACAAATCATGTTCTTTTTTATAAGCCTTTTCACTTCTTGGAAATCTCCATCTATTAAAGTAAGGAAAACCAACTATGATAAAATCATTTTCATTTATTTGGGGTAATAATTTAATCCAAGTATCTAATATAGTTTGCGTATCCCTACTCGATTCCGCGTATTTGTAAACATCATAATCTTCTCTTAAAAAATCTACCCAAAATGCATCTTTTCCAGATGGATTTTTTCTTCTATCACTTCCATTTGCGGAAAAACTATCACCAAGTATATAAAGTTTATTTATTTTCATTCTTAAACCATTCAATTGTTTCTCTAATTCCTTCCTCAAAAGTATAACTTGGTTGAAATCCAAGATTATTTATCTTTTCGGTACTCACCATCCTAAAAGGTATGGTTGTTGGTTTAGAATTATCCCAAATTATCTCTGGTGTAAGACCAGATACCTTCTGAATCGTATTTACGATATCACCAACTGTAATTGGAGCTCCATATCCAACATTATACGGCTCCATTGGGTTACCATGTTCAATAATTGTTAATGCTCCCTTAATTACATCCTTAACATACAAGAAATCTCGGACTACATCAGGTGAACCCCAAGCAGTGAATGGATTTTCACCACCTAACATACGATTTATGATTGCAGGTATCACATGACAAGTTTTTACATCGAAATTATCGTTTGGTCCGAATATTGCAGAACCTCTACCTAAAAATATCTTTAAATCAGAGAAGTTTGAAGTGTGTTCCATCAACTTTTCTCTATATCTTCTCATCCAACCATAACCAAAGTACGCAATATAGGGTTCTTCTTCCCAAAATTCATCTTCCTTCACAGGATATCGTCTATCGGGATAACCAGTTGATGAATTAAGGTCAAAAAACGAATCTACACCATTTTGTGCACATGCATCAAGTACATTTCCAAGTAAAGTGATGTTTCCAAGTGAACCTTGTATATCAGTTCGTACCGAACCTGGATGTAATACATGACCAGCAGTGTGAATTACTAACTCAGCACCCTTTGTTAAGGTTAAAGCATCTTCTAACTTGTTTAAGTCAAGGTTTTCTAATACTTTTATATCTTTTTGGATATCTTCACTAACTTGTAGTGGTCTTTTATAAGTGTTTGTAGTAATATCTGCACCCAATCGGTGTAATTCTGATATGAAGTGTGTTGCAAGGAAACCAGCCCCACCAGTAACCACAACTTTTTTGTTTTTAAAGTAACTCATTAATATAATTATTTATTTTATTGTAAAAAAATTCTGCCTGTAACTTATGACCAAGTTCCCCATAGTGAACATCGTCTACCTCTCCATTTGTTTCATCCTTTATCGTTACATTTCCATAGTGTCCAAATTCAATATCTGTTTTTATTGGAAGTTGTGGAGTTTCTCCCATAATAAAGTTGTTTTCAATCGTTTCATATCCTTCTGAAAACAGTTTTGAAGTAACATAACTTGGTATATTGTTTTCAAAAGACCAAAAAAACACATGAACTCCTTTATCATTACACATCTCTAAAATAATCTTTGTAAAATAAACGATTTCAGAGTACCAAGTTTCTTCAGTTCTATTAACATGAATCCATTCTTGTATATTTCTCGGTATCCATTCATATTCAGGTGATGGTAATACATCTGATAAGTGTTGGGTTTGTGGATTTGCAAGTAAAAATCTATAAATAGAAGTCCATCCTACAATAATAATATCACCTTTTTTAAAATTTTTACAAAAATCACAAAATTGATAAAATATACTATAATTTGAAGATGCACCTATTCCTTTATTTTCGTTTTTGTATTCAAGTTTTTCAGAAAGTATTGTTGGCCAGACATCAGGTAACTCCTTTCCACGATATTCTCTAAATAAATCATAATTATTTGGTGGATTACAATTTACTGGATGATATTCTGCAGTAAAACTACAACCAAAACTCCATAAACTATTCATATTGTATATTATTTAAACCGTTTTTAAGTATTTTTTCTAATAACCCATATTCTACTTTTGGTTGATGTACTCCAAGTGGGTTATCATATTCCAAATCCTCAACAGAGAACTGTTTTGCTATACCAATATCAGGTACTTTACTTTCTAAGTACTTACAAAAGTATATATCTTCTTTAAAATAAGAATCGTTTGGAAATTGTGTAATAGTATCAATCATATCTTTCTTTTTTCTAAAAGATAATCCACCGTTTCCAACAAATTTTCCTTCTTTTGGTTTTAACCAAGGTGCTCCTATGTAAGAATATTCTAAAAATTCATCAATACCACTTCTAAGTAAGATAGAATCTGTTTGAAATATTAAAATATTTTCGGATGTTATTCGTTCCCAAAAAGATACATCTCTAAATATAGAATCATATTCAACCAATCCCATAGAATCATAATCTATTTGATGCAATACAACATTATCTACTCCACTTACAATATTTTCAACATATTCCTTATTTAAGTTTCCATGAAATATTTCTAACTTCCATTTTATATTAGAATTAGATTCATTTAAGAAGTACATCACATTCTTAATAACAGTTTCTAAATCCTCATGTTCTCTTGTTTCCATTATCACTGCAGAATAATTTGATTCAAAGGATTTTATTTTATAGTTACTAAGTTTTAATTTAAATTTAGTTAAATAATTATTCCAGATTTTTTTATGTTGTGTAGTTTGTACTGCCATTATATCCTATCTTTTATTTCGTTATAAATGTACTCACCAATTACTTTGTATCCTTCCAAGTTGGGATGATAATCCCCTTCGTAATAATTATCTTCATCATTCCAAACCATTTTACTTCCATATTCCCAAACTGATTTTTTGTTTACCATTTCTTCAACTTGTAATTGATATGATAATGTTCCAAGTGGATTAATGTAATGATTTGGAAACTTATAATCCACATCTTCTATAAATGGATAAAATCCATTAAAATAAAACTTTTTATAACCAAAGAGCAGGTTATCAAATTTTTCTAATAACTCCTCTGGTGTATATTTGTTATATCTTTCATATCTATGAGGATATGAAAATACAATTATAACAACATCATCTTTATTTATAAATTTTAAGTTTTCTTTTACTGATTTGTAAATGTATTCATTTCCGAATCCACAAACCCCAAGGTTAATATACGAAATATTTAGCAAATTTCCAAGTCTTTTTGGAAAAGAATTTTGCTCTCTTAACTTTTCTATGAATTTAGGTGGTGTTGGATTTTCTTTGTATTCAATTTCAGTTTCAACTCCGTGTCCAGCTGTCCAACTATCACCAAAACAAATTAACCTCATATTATTTTATGTGTATCAAATTCAGAATATACCTTTTCATTCGATTCAATTAAATTGTAGAAAAAATCCATATCTTTTTTCTTATGTTCTTTGTACAAATTAATCATAATCATTCTGTTTTTTTCAAATCTATCTTTATTATTCTTAAAAAATATAACTACCTCGGATTCAATTTCTGCCAACCTATTGACTTCACTCATAACCATTTCAAATCGTTTTTTATCATTTTCTTCCAAATCATATGAATGGTCAATAAAATCATCAAACATATCTAACTGATATCTTTCTCTAATATCTTTTAAATGATACGGTGTTGCTACAAACAATGGTATCTGATAATTAAAGAATGGTCTTAATGATTTTTCAGTTACATGAACAATATTATCAATACTTGCAAAATGAGATTCAGTAACAATGTTTATATATGAGTTTTCATAAGTGCTCTCAATGTCAGGCACTAAAACACTTTGGTCAAAATCATTCTGATGTTGGAAATCTCCATTCTCATTAAACCACTCTCTCTTTTCATAGTAATCATACTTAAAAACATTATTAACAAATGGAACAGAATATTTTAAATTTGAAAATTTTAAATCCTCAACTGAAAATAATTTCAAGTAGGGTACTAAACTTTTTTTATCCAGTTCATCATTTGGTATAAATGACCAATTAACTTGATTTAGTATATCACGAGAATGAAGATATGCCAAAGTACATAATCTGTGATACTTTGGTTTTTTATTTTTACATAAAAATAAAAACTTTCTATCTTTTTTATACTTTGTATCTAATTTTGAAATAACCTCTGATGATGAGAAATCTATAAAGTTAGATTTATGTGCAATCGAAGATGAGTTATATTTTTCTAATTGATTTTGTGTTCTTGAATTGTTATTAACAAAAATTAATTTATTTTCATTTATATTTAACTCTCTAAATTTATCAATTAAAAATTCTATCCCAAACCTAAGTTCAGATTCATGTTCTCTACAAAATATAACACTAACATTTTTTGATGAATCCTTTAATAGTGAAATTATACTATGGGGTATTGGAGTTTTGTAAATAGTCATTTCCAATAAACCCAAATTTGCATTACAAATTGAATAAAAATATTGTTCACCTGATTTTACATCTTCAGGTTTTACATAATTTATTTTTATTTTTCTAGTATCATCATTCGATGTAGGGATATTTAAATACCCATTTATGAAATTTGAAAAATTAAAGTAAACTTCATGGTTACAAATTTCTTTATAGTTTAAATCATATCCATTTGCAATAGGACCAGATTCATTCCACTTTGTATAGATTAAATTAATTGTTTTTTCTCGTATTTCCATAGTGAATTACAGTTACCTTATCTGATTTAAATTCTCTCCATGGGTCGAGTACTATTGAACCTTTTGGAAAATCATAATCATGGTGTTTTCCCATATGACCTAACAGATATACCGCCTTATATGGATGTGGTTGGTCAAACTCTGGTACAATACCATGTTCTTTGATATAATGTGCAGTTAATATAGAAGATGAACCATCTAAATAATCCACACCTGGTTTATATGACTGACCTAAGATTATAATTGGTAATTCATTTTCTTTTGATAATTCAACTAACTTGTCTGCCATGTTTTTAGCTTGAACTTCCCTTGCTCTCATTATTGCATCGAATAAATCATAACCCAATCCTAAGTTTTCTGCCATATATCTTAGAGCAATATTATCTCTTGGATGACAACCACCACCATCTCCCATTCCTGCTTTCATATAGGTTTTTCCTGTGATACGATATGTACTTCTTTCCAATGCTTGTGTTACAACATCAACATTCATATTACCACTTCTTTCTGCAACATCTTGCATCATATTTACCAAAGCAACTTTTGTAGATATAAATGTATTATAAAATATTTTAATTGCTTCTGCTTCATCCCAAGTACCTACTTCATATCGTGTACCATCAACTATGAATGTTCTATAAAAATCTAATAGTAGTTTTGCATCACCAGTAAGTGAACCATCTTCAGTACCAATAATCACCATTTCAGGATGAACCATATCCCACTTTACAGTACCCATGGCAATTAGATATGGGTTATAAATAAATCTTGTATTAGATAATCTATCAATAAATTCTCTTCTAATTGTACCAGGTAAAACTGTTGAAATAAGAACTACTAATTGTTCTTTATTTGTGTATTTGTTTACTTCATCTAAAACAGAATTCACAATTGAATAATCAAAATCTTTATTTTCTAAATGAGAAGTTGGATATCTACCATCGTACTGAGGGTGATGTGGGGTTGGTACTGCAATAAAAATTAGTTCTCTATCTTTACATACCTCCTCTATCGAGGATACCATTTCAAAGTTATCTGGTTGAACTTCTGTAATATCATAACCTATTACATCGTGTTTTTCGGCCATTACCTCTGCCGCTTCTTTTCCGAGTTTTCCAACTCCAATAAAACCTATTTTCATAATTCTTTTATTTTACTTAATATTCTATTTCCTAATTCATTATGACCTTCTTGTGATATATGTGAATAATCATAATCAGTTGTTTCTCTGAGATATGTTGGGTATTCTCGTTGTATATCTCTGTAATTTACAACATTTAAATCTACCCTATCCTTGTAATCTTCATAATCATCGTTATAATCACCATTTACAATAATAAATGGTATTTCTTTGCTTTTACAAACTTCAATTATTGAATACATTATATTTTTTGTTTTGTTTGTATAGAATTCTTCACTATAACAATAATCAGTTTTATCCTTTATAATTCTTTTTAGGTTTTTATCATTATATAGTTTGTATAAATCCCATTTATATCTAAAAATTGCACCATTATCTAACTCCTCAACATAAGACATTCCACCGTCATACGATACCACATCTTCTTCGAGTACATTATTATACCATATTTCATCTCTACTTCGTTCAGTAAATTGTAATGTTACAAGTGTATTTTTATTAATACTACCTTCTCTTAAATAATTGAAAAACTTTCTAAATATTCTACTATTACTACCACACCCAGCTCCTTCATGAATATACTCACATCCCAATTTTTCAGCTACATAATGACCATATGGTTTTGTAACTTTCCACATATAATCACTAAAAGAACATCCAAAAGTAAAAACCTTTTCTATTTTCATTTTTTTAATCCTGTTACTTGTAAAGTGTATCTTGGTTCTGTTCCAATATTGCTTGCAGCGTGAGGAGTATTTGTACTATAAATTACATAATCACCCCTTTTCCAATTTACTAAACCCTTACCATCATATTCAAAATAATGACCAGGCTTCCAATCTTCCAAAAATACAATAGCTCGATAAACATCGTTTCTATCTACATTAAATATTCTTGAATAAGTTTCAAAGTGGTCAATATGTGGTGGCATAATATCTAACTGGTCCATTCTATATATTACAAACCCACAATTAGTTAAACCAACTTCTTCAGCAATAGAATTTACCCAATCTGGCATTGGATTTTTACTACTATACATTGAACCAGAAAAGCTTTTGTGATAGTATCCTTGTTCTCTCCACTTAACAAGTTCTTCTTCCTTTAATGGTTGTTTGGTGTAGTCAAACTCTAAGAATTCATTACCTATGATATTTGATTTTATATTTCCAACTTTATACCAATTCATTATTCTCTTACTAAATCCGTTGTTACACAATGGAACGAACCACCTAAAGTTCTTGAGTGTCTTATTTGACAATCAAGTGTATCGATTCCATATTTCTTTAATTCTGTTATAAGTTCTTTTTGTCTGTTATCAACAATCACAGTATTCTCATCTACCGATAATAAGTTCACTCCAATCCATAAAGATGCTCTGATTGTTTGGTGATATCCAATATCAACCATTGGTGGACACCAAATTTTATCCCATGATTTCAAAAACTCTGGCATATTGTTTTCGTTAACTCTTTCAGGATTCAATAAACATAATCCTTCTCGTAAAACTGCAATCGTTGAATCAATGTGAATATAAGAATATACATCTTCGATAGTATGTACTCTATACTCACTCCCTAAG
>Ga0181566_10001683_pt1 | contig 18318 bp, 18 predicted proteins | sample 101ome_15_FD_133762 | JGI IMG/M metagenome (GOLD analysis project Ga0181566, IMG submission 133762) | Coastal salt marsh microbial communities from the Groves Creek Marsh, Skidaway Island, Georgia - 101402AT metaG (megahit assembly) | ecosystem: Environmental > Aquatic > Marine > Intertidal...
TAGATGAGAATCCATTACACATAGAATTTTTAATGCGCTACTCATAAGGGCTCTTTATGAAGTCTGGTTTCAAACCATGATGTTCGATCTCAGACCAAATCTTTGCCTTGGGGCCGACTCCCTGACCGCGGTTCTCATGTGTGTACTTGAATACTTTAGCGACCTCATCCGTCTCTTCATCATATGTAAGTACGACCATACATTTTGAGTGCGTTAACTGATCAGCGCTATGAACAACTCTAGGGTCAAAGAATATCGCTGAACCATGTGAAACCTCAACCCATTTAATATTCTTCTCACAGTATTTATGGTCAATCTTTTGAGTATCTCTTTTATGAGAACCTGCTACAAAGCCAAATCTCTGAGGCATAGAAAATGAGCTGTTTAAATTAAACAATACTCTAACCGTTTTCACATCAGGAGCATATTCATCGCCAAAGAGCTGTCTGTAAGTATTTTGATCATCATGCAAACCCGGCAACGAGTAGTTTATGCTTACTGAGTCATGTCCACAAAATACACGTTTAGACCCAATCAATTGATTCAATATTGCTAAAATTCCTGGGGATGCAACTATTTCTGCCCCTGAAGAAAAATTCTCTAAATTCGTTAACCAATAATCCTTACCGTCAAAACATGACTTAAATAAATCTCTTTTAACATCACATAATGCGGCATCTCGCCAACCATCTAATTGCTCTTGACTAAACAAATCTTTAACAACCAAAACACCACTTTTCCTATATAAATTAAGATTAACTTTCGAATTGCCTGATAAAAATTGAATAAAATTATCAAGATCTAAGTCAGATGGTGACGCAAATTTCGTATCAAATCGATATTTAACCCAAGAGATTAAACGTTGCGGAATCAGATCTAGTAGCATAATAATCCTCGCAAATTAAAGTTTATTTAAAAATTTTCTCAATTACCAAAATCAACCTTTTATATTCTGCATGAGAAATAAATTTATCTTTGGAGCCATCAAGAAAATCGATTGTTTGAGAGAGGAAACCATCCTTAAATTTTCCATTTACCCCAAGATCTAATTGAATTTCTTCTTTTTTAAATGATCCTGATTTCTGAACTCTCAATTTCTCCAAAGGATCAAAGAAAAGCTTTTCGGCCGGAGTAGTCACAGTTATACCCCAATTGCCGGGACCGCCCCAGTGAGCATTCATAGACACCACCCCATTCTCTAAGCTGCCTGTAACGCTATAGCTGTCTACATTACCGATAGTAGAACACACTGTTTGCACATTTTCAGGTATGCCCGCGAGATAAAAAGCCATATCAAACAGATGAATAGTGTTGCACATACCCCACAGCCTAACCTCTTCGTCACTCCCCCGCATGCGATCCTTCATTTCAGTAAAACAGACCTCCATAGAAATAACAGGCTTCTCACCAATTATGGACCTAGCCAACTTAGTTGACTCAAAGTTTCGCCTGTTAAATGCTACATAAATACGCTCATTAAACTTATTAGCATGTATTAATTCGAAGTCTGTACTAGAGAGGCAAACAGGCTTTTCAACAAGAATGTGAGCCTTTGTATTTTCTAGCAGATACCTCATGATAGAAAATGTATATCTTGGTTGAACTGCAATTATAAAGTGAGTGAACCTATGAAGATCATTTAATGATAGATCGGCAACATCACCAGCAATAACCCTAGCACGAACCAATGCGCTTTCATTAGATCCACTTCTGGTTATCACAGTAGCTTGCTGATCCAAGAATGAGAGTATGGAGGCATATTCCAACCCTATTGCACCGCCGCCTATTATCAAAACGTTGTTTATCTTTTTATGCAAGATTTTCCCCACTAAAGTGACAATTATAATTTAAACATATTTCGAAAATATATCGCACACCGCTTAGATAAAGCTACCACAAAAGCTGACTTAAAAATATTAAGATCAGTCATACCGAAGAAACATCTCTACGCAAAACGCAACTATGTGAATCTTATTTTAGTTTGTTTGGCAGAAATATCGTTATGGACTAAATGATGCTGATCTCCAACAATTGAAGCCAGTTTATTCACTTTAATTTCCTTTAATGAATACAGCAAATAATCTGTCAATTTATTAAGTTGGTTCATACTCTCAGTAATCGAAAAGCTCCACCCAAGTAGAAGATCCCTTAAAAAGAATACGCCTAAAATACCCAAAAAAAGGAGGACTGCAATGATTATAAGAGCCTCCGCACCAGAAAAATAAACTATTGCACTAGCTACAATAAGCAGACTTGCCAAATCAGAGATTATTTTCATGTAATTTAGATAAACCGAATCAACGAAAATCGCTGTGTTAGTTATTATATCTGAAGTTAATTTAGCTTTACCTATTACTTCAAAATTACTATAACTTGCCTCGATAGTGTTTTTAACCAAATAATCTCTAAGCCTAGTAAGGTATGTGAATGCTGAGAAATGTATAAACCAAGAGTGAAATGATTGTAGCAAGAAACGAAAAATAACCACTATTATTAGTAAGGTTGCGGGGCTAGAATTATTTAATAACCTCAGAAAAGGCTCGGGAATATCAAATTGTTCAACAGAGATCAATACTGCAAATAATCCCCAAAAACTGATCTCTAAAGAGGATATAAACAATACAGAGATTAAAAAATATGTTGAATGCCGTTTAGAAAGGCCTATTTGTTTAAATAATTTATTCATTATGAAAACGGATAGTCTAAAAGATTTCTTGAGGCTGATCCCAAACTTTTCGCGAATATTTCGTATATTTGTAATGAAACAGAGCTGTAACGGGATGCTTCAGGAAGCACATTATTTCCAGCCATTAATTGTTCCACTACAAATCCAGTAGTTTCACTAGCCCTTGCCGTTATAAAACGGTCAGTTGCTGTCTTGTTATTATGTAAACTTTTTGTAATTATTTCTGCAAATAAGTCAATTTTTACCGAGCCTCTCTCAAATTCAATTTCAATAACTTTTTCGAGCGGACCATTTTCGTTACAAATCAAATTTACGGGTATATTGTTGAGTAAAAACCCCACTGATCCAAAAACCTCTAAATAACCGACACGCTTACTTTCTTTTATGCTTGATATATCAGAAGTCAGATTGAAAAGCTCGAGAGTATGTGTTTGACTCAATACATCAACAATCGAAATGTCATGCAAAATATTGCAAGCCATACCCCAGTTAGATCCATAGACCGAGTAATTTTTAACCAACCCAAGACCAGTAGAAGATTTCAGTCTATGCAATTCATCATGATAAAAATATGGGACGTTGCATAGAACTTTGTGTTCAGATCTAGACATCTCGGAATTAAACTCTAAATACTCAGATCGATTACAGAACAATGGCTTCTCAATAATAATTATCTTTGCTATCTGACTTTTGGAGATACTTCGGACTATTTCAAAGTGATACTCTGCCGTTGTCGAAATAATGAAAACTTCATTCTGTGAAATAATATTTTGATTTAAATTATCAAACCATTCAATGTCAGGAATATTTGGATTTATCGGATCAACCACTGTTACTGAAAACCCGCTAGCAAGAAGCGAAGCCGCATGATGACGACCAATCATACCGGCACCTACTACGCAGGCTGAACGACTAATTTCCATGAAACGTCTTCTGTATTGGTATTTTTTTGAAATTAAGGTTGTCTAGAATGGATTTAATTGCGCTAGCGACCCCTTCGGATCCGAAGGCCTTTGTTCTAACATGTAGCTGTTCAGATGCTATAGCTGCTTGATAGGCCTCCCTAATATGCTCCTCATCTATTTCGCAATCAAAAACTAGTGGATGTTGCACGCGTCCCGCCTGCCTAGAGCCAATGTTAACACAAGGCGTATCTAAAACCGGAGCCTCTCTCACCCCACTAGAGCTATTTCCAACTATAACTTTTGCATTTTTAAGGAGCGTTAAATAATTCTCGAATCTCATACTTTTGAAGGTCCTCACATTTTTCTTCTTAATAGACACCAAACGATCAATGATAATATTACCTCCCAAATCATTATTCGGGTAGATCCAAATAATGTTATCGTCTATAGACTCAGAAAATTTTATTAACTCACCTATCTGGCGCTCTAGATCATCTCTTTCACTAATCACTGGATGAAAACAAAAAATAGCATAGTCTTCAAAATCAATATCATACCTGCCCTTAACTTCTGTTAGAGAGGGTAAATCCTCTCCAAGCAGAACATCCGTTTCTGGTGAACCTGTAACAAATATGTAATCCGGATCTTCACCCAATTGACATACTCGCTCTTTTGATTTTTCATTTGAAACAAGATGGATATGCGCAAATTTTGATATGCTATGCCTTATGGCTTCATCAATTGTCCCAGATACCTCGCCGCCTTCAATATGAACGACATGTATACCCATATTTGAAGCAGCTATAGCAGCACCTAGAGCATCAAATCTATCCCCATGGACCAAAACAACATCAGCTTTTTCAGATTCGAGGTGCAAATTAAATCCACTGATAAATCTTGCAAATCCATTGGACATGTTTTCTTGAAACTTTTGCCCTTTGATTTGAATAACCTTGTTTGGGAAAGTATTCTCTATCTCTACCAAAGTACTGCCAAACTCTGTTAGTAAATGCATTCCCGTTGCGACGATCTGAATAGAGTAGCGGCTTTCATCACTACCAAGTGCCGAGATAAGGCCTTTCATTTTTCCAAAGTCGGCACGAGTACCTGTTACAAATAAGCATTTCATGTTAGATATCGATCCCTTTGTCAAACAGTAAAAATTCTTCTTCTGAGCTTTTTGATAAACTTAGTAGATCACTTAACTTAGTTGGCAAATTAATGGTCTTAATCTCCACTTCGCTGTCCGTTATCAAGTGTGACACATCGGAAAGGCGATGCATTTTAAACCAGTCATATCCACTTTTTGAAGTGCCTAGCCAATCAAAAAAAGGCTTTATATTTACCTGGCTTTGTGTATAGCTGGCTTCAATCACAACTGCTTCAGCTCTTGTCAAACGACCATGTCTTATCTCACGCACTAGGTGGTCTGTGATTTTCCTATAACCAAGTCGTTTGAACTTAAGCAAATCATGCAATTTGTAGTACACAGAGCTACCCGCTCTTTCATACACATCAAAAGTACTAGCGCTAGTTTCTGGCTGAAAGCCGAATTTGATTACACTTTTATTCTGTGACAAAGGATCCCAGCGCAGATAGTTACTTAGATAAAGCCCAACAACACCTCGACGCTCTAATTTACGTACCGACGGATAATGATAGTAGTTCAGATATCGAGTGTCTACCTGGGCGCCATTACCTATTAATTGATCAATATCTGTTTCAAACAGATCATGCTGCCTGCGACTCCAGCTACTCATTTCTACTGCATCTATGTGAGAAAATTTTCCTACTTGCTCTACTGCCTGATTTTGTCCCCATATAACCAAGGGTATTTTTCGCTCAAACGCCACATGCACAGGGAAGGAAGTATGAAGCTGTAAAAAAGGCAGTAATACATGCGAATACTTTCTTAATGATGTTTTCACTAATTCCTTATAAACTCGAATATCGGGATTAAAGACAAAAGAATCGACATCAAAGTGTGTTATTAACTGGTGTATATTATGCCAACCAATATCGTTTTTAAAATAATCATTAACGCAGACTATTAAAGGAGATAGGCCTAGTTCCATAACTTTTGACAGGGTATAGAAGTCCTCCGCATCTCCAATAACTGGAACTACACAATCATATTTTCTGCCACTTGTTCGATACTTTTTTAGGTGCTCATCTAAAATTTGGCGCCTATTATGCCAGTCAAGGCTATCTTTTTCTTTGTGTGTCAGACAACCTGAGCATTCTGATTCACACATACTAAAGCCAAAAGGATGTGTGTCACCATAAAGACATTTGGGGCAACTAGTTACCATCCTTAAACCCCCTAATCGAATATTCACTATGTAAAACTTTATTCTCAATCAATACTGAAGCCAGACCTTCACGCTTAGCCCATTCGATAGTTGACTTCCCGACTCCTCCAGTGACCACCAGCTTATTTTTTTCGAGCGGCAACCTCTCGATAATAGATTTATCGAAGGAGTCGTAACCACCATCATTGCTGGTATCATAAAGAACTACTTCGTTAGCTAATTCATTAATTAGAGCCAAGTCAACTTCCTCAAGCCCTAGCAATTGAGCCTTGTTAGAATCGTAAATATAAATAGTATCTGCATCTACTTTAAAGGGTAGAAGGCATTGGATTGCCTGTCTACCAAATAGCCTACGAGCACTATCTACAAGTGCTTGATTACTTGCAATAAATGCAGATGAAAAAACGAACCTTTCCACAGGCAAACCCTCTAAGAGCTCTAAATGCTCGCGAGATCTTATTCCTCCACCAAAACTGATTGGCGTCATTGCCTTTAGCTTTCTCAAAACATCTAAGTCCCGCGAAAAAAGATCCAATGAATCGCAATCGCGCACAGGACGGATAATAGCCACTTCATCGCACTCATACTGATCTAAGGAATCCATCGCTATTTGAAGAGATCCTAGAGGTCTGAAATAACTCCAGTCATAGGACTGATAGCACTTTTTATTCTTTAGTAATAATGTTGAACCAACTCTCATAACATGCCTAAAGAATCATAGAGATTAACTCTAGACCCGTAAGTTGACTTTTTTCAGGATGAAACTGAATTCCAATAATTTTATCTTTCACGAACATACCTGAGTATTGATTCAGCTTTAAAGAGACGGGGACTGTAAAAGCGTAAGGATCGTTATTTATGACACCATACTCATGATTATAGAAAACGCGGCCATCTAGGATCGTCTTGCGACTTAATTTTTGTGAAGAAGAAAAAGATTGGCCATTCATTTGGTCTTTCCTGAATGAAAATGGCTCCCATTCGTTATGAGACGTACTGTTTTCAAGTCGCTTTACCTCAGCATCAATTAAACTAAGCCCTTCAATACCTCCATCCTCTTGGGAGAAAGAAGACATAATTTGAAATCCAAGACAAATACCTATTAACCTACCACCACCTTGAACATGCTCTATTATCGCAGTGTCGAACGAATTTTTACGAAGTCTGTCCAAATAAGGTCCTGCTGACCCGACGCCTGGAAGAATAATTACTTCAGATACTAAGTTATCCACACGAGAAACACATCGTGCATCAACATTACATTTTTCAATCCAATTTTGAATTGATCTTACATTTCCACTACCTACATCGACAATGTCAACCTTCATAGTTAGTGCCTACCTCAAACTTAGGGGTCGGTCGGCTGAATTTGGTAATGGTGAATAAATTTTTGTTTACCCAACCATTTGCTATATCCCAAAATTCATCCTGAGATATGCCAACATAAGCACAAAACCTAGCTATTATTTCGTCAGAACATACTCCATCATATTTTTTAACAATTTCTATGGCTTTGTCTCTGGTCATGAGTCCACTCCTGATTTTTTCATCAACGAAATCAGTAGCTCGACCAAAGCCAAATTTAAAATATTTGAGCATCATATTTATATTAGTGAACTCTTCATCTAACATTGATGCGTTAGACAGATCACCAGTCTGAGATTCCTCCCCAGGTCTGAGCGTTAAACCCTCTAAGGACGCATAGGTAGCATTACTCTCATTTGACCAATCGTCCCATACTGGTCCAAGGAAAAAAATATTGATACCCGCTTTGACAAACTTACTTGTAGTCGGATACATATAATGCTCCGCAAGATAAGTTGCCTCAACAGAATCAAACAGCCACTCTGTTCCACCAGACTTAAGAGTATTCATATTTCTAATACTATTACCATCAAACTCATCAACACCCTCTATTGCAGACTCACCAACCTGAAGAGCATTATTTTCCCCCCAAAATATCGTATTGATACCTAGCTCAATAGCAAGACGAGGAACTGTTGCATACAAAGACATTTCGGTTGATTTACAGACATTACCAAATTGTCTGAAAGACTTTAATGCGAGCTCGGCCGCAGTTTGAGGAGCAGGTGTTGCGATAACTACATCGAAGCCCATAGAAAACAAATTTGATAGGTTTTTTGCACCTATTTCTGACATTTGTTTTGGCGTGTAGCCACTACAAACAATTAGAGGCCTAAGACCTAAACGGTCTCTTACCCAGTGTGCTTGACGAGTGCTATCTTTTCCGCCACTTACTCCAACAATACAGTCATATGAACCTTTATTTTTCTGTTTTTTTCTACTTTTTTTAAACTTTTCTCTTAAAGTTTTTAGTTTGGTTCTAGAACTGACTTCATCATTTGAATCTGAGTACCTGCACGGAAGGCAGACACCATCTTCAAAAACTGCTCCCGGTCGCAGGTCAGTTGACAAGCAAGATTTGCAGTATTTCACAGTCTATGAATCCATCATATCAAAACTAAGTGGGGTTCCACGCTCAATGTCAAACCTAGCCTTTTTACCCAGGCAATCTTCGTAGTATTTTGGAGCCAAACCAAATCCTGGTCTGATAGATTTTAGATTGTGAGGGGAAAGTTGTTCTCCTCGCTTCACATCTTGCACAACATAGAGAGAACGACGAAATACCATATTACCTTTTTCGCTCTCTTTGCGTGAATAATTAACATTACCCATAGCATTCCATGCAATTTTACTGTCACGACATAACTGCAGAAGATCCATTTGTTCAAGCGAAAAGCTATCGTCAGGCCCGCCTGCATTTCTATCAAGCGTCACATGCTTTTCGATTAAACACGCTCCTAAAGCTACAGCCGTTATAGATGTTGTGTTATCAATAGTATGATCTGATAGCCCGACCAAGACGTCGAAGCGCTTGCACATGTCTGAAATCGTTGCCAAGTTGTAGTCTTCGGATGGCGCAGGATAACCGCTTACGCAGTGTAAGAGGGCCAGCTCCTTACAGCCGGCGTCTCTTGCAGCATCAACAGCTGCCTGAATTTCCTCTTCATCTGCCATTCCTGTTGATATAATCAGAGGCTTGCCAGTTTTTGCGACATATTTGATTAAAGGTAGGTCTATAGCTTCGAAAGAAGCAATTTTATATGCTGGCGTTCCAAGATCCTCCAGCATGTCTACGGCTGTGGTATCAAATGGCGAACTAAAAATAGTGATTCCGAGCTCTTTAGCACGTTTGAACAATAAGGCGTGCCACGCCCATGGCATATGTGCTTCTGTGTATAGATCATATAACGTTCTATTATCCCAAAGCCCACCTTTTATTCTGAATTCTTCTTTATCACAGTCTATGGTGAGCGTATCCTGAGTGTAAGTTTGAATCTTTACCGCATCAGCTCCACACTCTTTTGCCATTTCCAAAATCTTGAATGCGCGATTTATATCGCCATTATGATTTGCGGAGAGCTCTGCGATGATGTAAGGGGGGGATTCAGGTCCAATCCGTCTCCCATTGATCTCTATAAAATTACTTTTCATCATACTTCTCTATAGTTAATTTATATCGGTAATTCAAAAAATACAGGGAATCTGTCTGGATCATACACGCGTAGCAAATTAAATTGCTCTCTAATGCTCTTGTCAATATCGACTTTACTATCAACCGGCGTTCTTAAAAGATGATAACTAAATACTCCGGTTTCCTGCTGAGTAGAAATGGCGGTTGAAATGTTTTCACAAGCCCAGGATATTAATTCAATTTCCGCATTAAAAAGGAGCGCATTTATCTCATCATATAACTCATGCCCACCGAGCTTAATAGACTTTTTTTGCCAAATTGCGCCGGCATCCACCTTATCTTCTGCATCTAGCAAAGATACCGTCAGTTCATTTTTCCCTGTTAAAACATCCCATATATGTGGGCTCCAGCCTCGACCTTCTGGTAGGTCACTTGCATGTAAAACTAATGTGTGAGTATACATCCCTCGAACTTCAGCTTTAACGATGTCTGTACATGAAATGAGAAATAGAATATCACCGGGCTTTTTTATCTCACTGACATTACTTACGATCGAGATTAAGTAGTTATCACTATTTGAAATTTTCCATGCCCTGAGGTGTGAATAGACTGGATGCTCCAAATTAGAACAAAATAATGTAATCCGCATTTTATATCCACCCCAATAAACTTAACTTATCAACCAATCTTTCGACACCCCTTCCATCACACAAATTTAAGGCGCAACGTCTAATGGTTGAGTATCTTGTTAGCAACTCATCCAATTTATCATTTAGCAACTCAGGAATTTCATTAACTTCAAGAGATATTGCAGCGCCTTCCTTGACTAAGTTTTCACAAATTTCTATTTGGTTTTGGGCTATTGGAATCATGATGCAAGGCAACCCTATGCAAGCTCGCTCCCACGAAGTCGAGCCTGGTGCACCAATAGAGATGCTATGCTCCATCATCAACTCAGCCATATCCTCTGTAAATAGAAGATGAGTAATCCATTCATCATGCTCTTCGCAAAATGATGCTACCGAGGAAAAATGAGGTGCGCTTTTATTGAGTAAAACTGTAGTGCTTATCGGCAAAGCCCTATGGGAAAGGGCAATCAAAACATCCTTGGTTACATTTGATTTGTCAACTCCACCCATAGTAAGTAAAAGTTTATGATGCTCAAAATTAAAATCCTTTTTAATAGCAACCGAGTGTAACTCACTAAAACGAGACCTTAACAAAGCATATTCACTTCCCACTAGCAATTCGCTGCCAGGTGAAGTTAGTCTATACTCCTGTACTTCCCGACCAGCTGTTTGATCTAAAATTAAATCGGCACAATGCTCACGTACAAGATCATCAATAACAATCTGTTTACATCCTATCGAAGACTTTACATGTTTTTCCCACTGCGCCGAAATTCCATAGTGATCTATCACAATCAATTCAGCATCAGTAGCTAATGATAAAAAGTCATTAGCATCAACCAGCTCAGGCACTTGCAGCCAAGCCTGATAATCAGAACTATCTGGCAACTTCGATCCATGTAACACCGGCAATCTTTTTACTTTAAACCCGCGGCTTTCTGCATAATCACACAAATCTCCAAACTGCATCCGCATCACAAAAACTACATCATGCCCCATTTCAGTGAATGTTTCTGCCAGTGATAAACAACGCATGACGTGCCCACTACCAATATGCACTGAGGCGTCAACTCTAAAATAGATATTCATTTATTTTCATTGCCACACACGAAACATTCAACAAAAGTATTCGGCTATTTTTCAATGTTTAATCCTAAAATCCAGAGCGCCCATGCTAAAAACAAGATCCTAATCACTTCGCAAATGGAATAAACTTGAAGGCCGCTCACGAAAAAGTGACATTTTGAATTACAGAGATAGCATGTTTACGATCGCTTAATGGAACTAGTCTGTTCAAACCCCTGCTGAATTGCAGTTGAATCAAAGACCAAAGTTAGAGCCACATCCGACTGTTATTAAGGAAAAATTGGCTCTGCTAAGAGATCACCAACTTGTCCAACCGCCATCAACAACAAGATTAAGGCCAAATGCTATTTGACATATCAGCCGGATGCCCTGAAAGGTAATCTAGCCCAAACTTTTCCCAAGAAAATCTCAAAATCTCAAGAAACTTGCTATCCACTATAGGATTATCTCCAGTCAATCTGATTATGCAATCCTCATCTGTTAACATATGTGAATCAGCAATATCAATAAATCTACTTAAAACATTCGTCAAACTACCTCTGAATACATCAACTCCTGCCTCTAGCAACATTTTTGCAAGGTCGTCATCAGAGGCCTCATTGCTAGTGGCAGCAATGAGTTTGGAGAAATCATTCTTCGCCCTAATTTCACAAAGATGAACCAATGGAATGCCAGCAACAGACATTAAGGATTTTCTAGATAGTCTTGAAGAAGACGATCTAGCCTGAATAATGGTCAAATATTTCATAAATTCGCCATAATCCTTCTTATCTTAGCAAAAGCCCTAAAGCTGCCACTACCTCAGTCTGTTCTTCGATACTCATTGAGGGAAATAAAGGAAGACTAATAGCACTCTGATAGTACTCTTCAGCAACAGGATAATCCCCGACACGAAAACCCCGACCAGAATAATAAGGCTGCATATGGACAGGTATATAATGCAAATTGACTCCGATACCTTTTTCTTTGAGACCACAAAAAATTTCTAAGTGAGTACTTTTGACTATATCTAGCTTTAAACGGATCACATAAAGATGGAACGCCGAGTAGTGTCTAGAGTCTCTAAAAGGGGTGATTATAGGCAAATCTGCTAACAGCTCGTCATATCGCACGGCGAGTTGATGCCTTACAGTTACAAAATCATCCAATCGTTGCATTTGACATAAGCCTAAAGCAGCCTGTAACTCTGTCATGCGATAATTAAACCCTAAACAGAGCTGTTCGTAATACCAAGGGCCATCAGAAACTTTAGTCATGAGCAAGGGATCTCGAGTTATACCATGACTTCGATAAAGCGCCATCTTACTAGCAATATCTTCATTATTAGTAACTGCAACACCTCCTTCGGCAGTCGTAATAATTTTGACGGGATGAAAACTAAATACAGTAATGTCGGAATATTTACAACTTCCAATTTTATGACCCTCGCAGCTACCTCCAATCGCGTGAGAGGCATCCTCAATTACCTTAAAACCATACTCGTCTGCCAACTTCCTTATTTTTGGCATATCGCAAGGTTGACCGCACATGTGGACTGGAATTACCACCTTTGGTAATTTTTTTCCCTCAGATTTCGTTTTCTGTAATTTAGTTTCAAGCAATTTTGGGCACATATTAAAAGTGGAGGGATCAATATCGACAAAGTCGATTTCAGCCCCACAGTAAAGCGCACAATTTGCAGATGCTACAAAAGTAATTGGGGATGTCCAAACAACATCTCCCGCCCCAAGGTCAAGAGCTAAACAGGCTACATGGAGCGCAGAGGTGGCGCTGTTAACCGCCAAGGCATAATCAGCTCCCGTGTACTTTGTGATGGATTCTTCAAAAGCAGGCACCTTAGGCCCCTGAGTCAAAAAGTCTGATTTCAGTACATTGACAACAGCGTCAATATCTTGTTGGTTTATATCTTGTCTACCATATGGAATCATAAGCTTGACTAAACCTCAAAATCCGAATCCACATGATCAACTATCGCCTGCCTCAAGCTTTCAACGGACTCCCAATCTTCATTAGTGCCTGAATTATACTTGAACCCAAACGGGACTTTTTTGGCCTTATGGTGGGCAATATATTCCTCTTCAGTATAATTAAAAGAAATTGAGGGCAATATAGCGTAAAAGCGACCTATATCAATTGTGTTGATTGAATCGGTATCAGTAATCATCTCTTCATGAAGCTTTTCACCAGGTCTTATACCGACAATTTTCGTTTCACTATCTGGTGCAATAGCTTGAGCTAGATCTAGAATTCTGTACGAGGGAATCTTTGGTATGAAGATCTCTCCACCTAAATGATTCTCTAAAGCATACATGACTAAATCGACACCTGCTTGGAGAGAAATATTAAATCTCGTCATGCTTTCATGCGTTATTGGCAACATGCCATCTTTTTTCTTGTCTAGAAAAAAAGGAATTACAGATCCGCGTGAGCCCATAACATTTCCGTAGCGAACAACGCTAAATCTAACATCTTTGGTACCTTTGATATTATTAGCAGCGGTAAAGAGTTTGTCAGAAACCAATTTAGTTGCACCATATAGGTTTATTGGCGCACATGCTTTATCAGTAGACAAAGCAACGACATTTTTTACTCCGCACTCTAATGCGGCATTAATGACGTTTTCGGCTCCATTTACATTTGTTTTGATACATTCAGTAGGATTATACTCTGCTGTGTCGACCTGCTTGATCGCTGCTGCATGAATAATAACATCTACCTCTTCACACGCCCTAACAACCCTCTCTTTGTCACGAACATCACCAATAAAAAACCTTAACTGAGGAAAAGATTTCATCGGATATTCCCGTCTCAAATCTGACTGTTTTAGCTCATCTCTTGAATAGATAATGATTTTTTTGACATCAGAGTATCTTGATAGAATCGTCTCAATGAACTTTTTCCCAAAGGAGCCAGTTCCACCCGTAATCAGGACTGATTTACCATTTAACATACTTTACCCTTTTTAAATGTACACACATTGTTGATAAATATTTATAACAAAATAACTAACTGCTCTCTTTTAGCTTCTGTGGCATTAGGAAGTTTCTTTGGAAGGAACCCTAAAGCGCCTTGGGCCCTAGCTGGCCTGCGCCAAAAATCAATAAAGAGTAGGACATGAACTAAAAACCTACCGAGCTTCTATTTTCATGAAATTGAATAATCGTTTTTTGAATTTCTTCAAGCGCAAGAAAGTCCACACTAACTCCTAAGCCCTCCAGGCATTTAGCTGAATGAAGTAATTCGGTGTGGTAAGACAGTTTTCCAGGAAGAAAATGGTTAACAAGCCTCTTAAAAATTGGCTTGGAAAACTCTGGCAACGCATTGACGATCCATTTTCTCAATTTATTTTTTCTTAGGCGGCGAAATTCAAGGTAAAAATCTAAATATGCTTGGAGACCAGCTAAAACAAATACCCTTGGAATTGGGCCTTCATCTGGGAGGAGCTCATGGAAGCACCGAGACATAACTGATATGAACTCTTCATGATCATCCTTATTGCCAATTTCAGACCACCAAGACAAGAAGGTTTTTGAATCGTCATAACTTGGATCTGTATCACGGATGGGCTGATTCTCTTTTGATCGCAACCACATCAAGGAACTTATTACTTTTGATCGACCGGCAAATGCCATGCCCATTTCAAACTGCAATTCACCTGCGGCAAAAAAGTTAAACTCCTTGTGCAGCGTGTGTTTCCATACACATTTCCACTGGGGTGCGCGGCATACTGCATAGATCAAGCTAGGCACATAACAACGCATATGATCAACTACTCGTCCTCCAGCATTACTGGAGTCAATAAGATATCCAGCCAATTTAGGATAAACAAATTGACCAAATACCTGGCGATTATGTGTCTGAAAACTGAGTGCTCTGCCACAACAAGCCACGAGAGTGGGATCGCTATCCAACTCGCTAATACAATCCTCGACCGAGGATGGTATATAAAATTCATCATCCCCAGCATAGGCAACAAACTCTGTTTGCACCAAATCCAACGACTCTCTCAAGCGCTGATAAACTCCAACTGGACGGTGCAAATATCGTATAGCCGATCCAAATTGGCTCAATTCCAATGAACTAATCGGTTCATCGCTACCATCCAAAACTATTATTCTAGGACCCTTGTTATCCCAGAATTCCATCAAGCGCAGTGCATAGTTTTGACGATTGTATGTCGGAACCACGAAAGTAATTCGGCTTAGCAGGGTAATATCCATCAATAACTAACTAAATTCTTATTCTATGTTTACGCAAATAACGACTTAAATAGCTATCAATGCAACCCTTGTGATGCACCTCGGTTTGACCAGTGAGTGAAAACATTGCAAGGTCTAAAAAGTACGAAATAAATTCGTTGTCAGCATAGAGATCAAAAAGATCTCTAGATGCTATTATATACAAAAGATGTAAAAAATCTTGAGTCAATGCCTCCCTAACTCCCCCATAGTGGAGAGAGCTAAAGTGCGAATTACAAATTCCTATGGCTATATTTTTCAGCTCACTTGTCGGAATGGATTTTGATTTGAATAAAATATCCATCAATTCAGCGATAACTTTAATGTCAATATCCGTTATGGATCTATGATGGAACGCATCTGTATTTAATATCGGGGCCTCTGAAAAAGAGTATATATAGTTGTGCGGGCAGAATTCTTCGTCCGTTACCTTTTTGTGCCAATCGCTAAAGTCAATATGTTGCTTAACGACACGCAACCCGCACGATTCTGCAAAGGAATGCATCTGTTCGCCAGATAGCCAATGAACATAAGGTGCAGTAAGATCATCCCTCACTCGCATTCTAGCCTTTATACCGAATAGAGGTGCTTCATTGCGGAACTCGCACTCCGTCTCATATCTCAAAACTGATCTAATTGGATTGATGATGCTTTGACGAAGACATCCATCGTTGTACGCATATAAATGTAAGAATGATTGCGGATGCATTAACTTTGATAAGCGGCTCACCAACTGCGTCGGAAAGGCTACGTGATGCAGAATCCCATGAGCCCAGATGAAATCCGCTTTAATATCTAAACTATCTTCTAATATGTTCGCATGGACAACATCTATCCCTTTGATACCTTGGCTTTTCAGCCAACTTTCAAAACGATTGCAGTTATCAATTGACGCATCTATAGCAATAACTTTTCTTGCACCAGCTAATTTCAAAGCTAACGACCAGTTTCCTCGCCCAAATGCGTAATCTATGCACACCGCTTCATGAATATATTTCTGAGCAAAAGAATCTAAGTAATTTTTACAATCCTCAATCCAATCAGAATGAAGAAATTCGAATCTAAACATTGAATTCGCATAATCATTTATTTTCATATTAAATCCAGATAACCCGCAAGATGAAAAAAATCTTACCCAGCGAGAGGCTCAAGCGCGGGTTAAGAGTGCCCATCAAAACAAGGCAAATAATTTACTTTGGTAATATTTGTGGCATCACCCATTGGGAAACCTGCATTCAAGAATCTTTCGTTACTGTAATCAGAATGACGGATCTGAATTGTCCAACGAATATCTTCTCGATTACCTGGGAAACTTGAATGGAGGAGCAGTTGGGAAAACACCACCAAATCACCGGGCTCAGCTTCAACTACATAAATATCTTCAGATGTGGGGACATCTTTAAGATTAATATCCTTAGGTGACAAGCTTCCATTGCCACCGTAAGATTCGCTTATATTAAATGGATATAAGCCCCTCTTATGGCTACCTGGAATAATTGCTATTGAACCAAGGGCCCGCGAAACACATGTTAGTGGAAGCCAATATGTAACCGCATTCTCCGACCCTAATAAGTATGTACTGTCTTGATGCCAATGAAAAAGGTATTCATTGTCACCCGGATAATCCATTCTTAAGTTAAAAGAGTGCATAACCGCAGGAGACTTTAACCCCAACTCTTTTGACAAATTTAATAAAGCACGATCACAAGAAATCTGTGTCAACTCAGGTAAATATCTCAATCCACGATAAAAGGTCGAGCGCTGCACATCACTCAAGCTACTAAGAATCTTTAATGAGTTATTGAACTTAAATCCAGAGGTAAATATTTTTCCATATTCCTCAACACCTTCCATCACCATATTTAAAATATCAGTTTGTGAAAAAAAGTTTTTGATAATGAGAAAACCTTGTGTATTAAATTTTTCAACATCTACGTTCATCAATCATACCTTTTATAAAAATGACAAATTTTATTACATCAGCTTATCTTTCTGTTCATTTAGAATTATCTTAAATGTTATAAATAATTACTTAATGTCAGATCCGGCTTTTTGGAAAGAACCATCTGCTGTATTTTCTCGGATCAATGGAGGGATAGTCCCCGGACAGCATTTCCTCATATCGTCTTTTGCGCAGGGCAAGATATTCTTCATGTTTCATTTTTGAGATCGAATTTCTATTGCCTTCCTTCGCCACCCAAAAATCACCTATTGCTAGATAATCAATATCCATAAACAGGAAAGACTCAATCGCATCAAGCGGCAATTCCACAATGGCCTCGCCATTAATATTGAAACTGGTGTTTATAAGAACCGGCACACCCGATATTCGCTGAAATTCGGACAGCGTCTTATGAAAATCCGGGTTGTCATCGATTGTCACAGTTTGCACCCTAGCTGTCCCGTCGGCATGCACAACAGCAGGGAGTGTCGACTTTGCTTTTTCATTGGCCGAGACGATCAAAATCATGAAAGGCGCATCTTCCCCCGGTTTCAGGTCAAAATATTCGGGAGCAAACTCCTTGATCACCGCAGGAGCAAATGGGCGAAAAGGCTCACGATGTTTGATTCTGACATTAATCGTGTCCTTCATGCTGGCGATCGTAGGATTGGCCAGGATCGATCTGTGACCCAATGCTCTAGGTCCGAATTCCGAACGACCCGAGAATCTCGCGACGATCTTCCCGTCATTCAATGCCTGCGCCATGGTCGCGTTGATATTATCTGGTCGCTCATAGTTAATACCCATCTGCTCAAGCGCCGCCTGAATTTCAGAGCTCGTTGCTGCACTGCCGAAATAGCATGAACGCAGACGGTTACCCACCTTGACGCCTTTGTCTTGTAAATACATCAAGGCCGCACCCACACTGGTACCGTCATCAGAAGAAGCTGGGTATATGAAAATATCTTCTGGTCGGCAATGCTTACGGATGGCATTGTTCATCAAACCATTCAATGCCACGCCA
>Ga0181566_10001686_pt1 | contig 18296 bp, 14 predicted proteins | sample 101ome_15_FD_133762 | JGI IMG/M metagenome (GOLD analysis project Ga0181566, IMG submission 133762) | Coastal salt marsh microbial communities from the Groves Creek Marsh, Skidaway Island, Georgia - 101402AT metaG (megahit assembly) | ecosystem: Environmental > Aquatic > Marine > Intertidal...
ACCATCAATAGCAATCGTATCAGCAAATGGGATAACCATAAATGCTAAAAGTGCTGCAACGAAAGTGATAATTGGAGCCATCATAAAAAGCCAACGACCATTTTTAATATGTGATGGATAGTACTCTTCTTTAAGAAGTAGTTTAACAACATCTGCAAAAGATTGAACTACACCACCTAAACGAAATCCAAAAATATTGGTTCTATTTGGCCCAAGTCTATCTTGTACAAGACCAGCAATACGACGCTCTAACCAAACTAAAACTGGGATTGTGAGAAGTGCTAAAAGAGTTCCAAGCAAAAACGAGCCAAATGCAACTAAAACTACAGATGTACTCATGACTCAATTCTCTTTAAATATTCTAAAACTGTTGGCACAGCATTGTTCTTAAATAATATTTTCTCACACCTCTGTTCTATCCCATCTTCATTCATTAAAGTTCCGGCACTTTCAACAAAGCTTGCTAGTGGGAATGTAAGTCCAGAATTATTTCTTTTATGTGTCAAAAAATTGACTTGTGACTCTGCTGAAAAATTATGAGGATGATTAAAATTGATAAAAAGCCTCTCAGCTTTTGGAAATGAGGTATCAATTCCTAAATTTTCAATAGATTTAAAATTTGCCGCTCTATTTGAAGATTTAAGCATATCATCCTCAAAACCTTCGTCAATATATACACTCAGTGGTGAATAAACATTTGCACCTATTGAATTTGAAAAGCTTACAATAGCTTCGATCTCTTCAGTGTAAAGATTTGCGTCTATTATAACTGCGATTGAAGTTTTGTGTGTTTGAATTAAATTTTTAACATTTTCTATCGCTTTTTCTTCATCTATATCTTGAGAGTTCAAAACAGTTCTCTCTTGACGATTTTCTTGCAAATCTTTATAAGAAAGTCTCCCCTCATCACACATAAAAAACCCATTAACTGAATCATTTCTTCTAGGTCGGAACCTGTAAATAACATCATCTTTGTACTTTAACTTATTGTGATCTACATAGATACTACACCCTTTAGCACATCCATGGCAGACAGAATCACTCGTTTGCAAAAACCATACTCGTTGAGAAAAACGAAAATCTTTACTTGTAAGTGCTCCAACTGGGCACAAATCAACCACATTCATAGCATAAGGGTTGTCAAGTTTTCTTCCAGGAAATGTACTTACCTTAGCTTCATCTCCTCTACCAATAATACCTAATTCATGTGTTTTTGTAATTTTCTCTGTAAAACGAGTACACCTTGCACACAAAACACATCGTTCTTGATCAAGCATAACATCTGAGCCAAGATCAATTTTCTTTGCATGTTTTACCTTCTCTTCAATACTTACTTGGGAGTTGTGTAATCCATATTCCATATAAAAGTCTTGAAGTGAGCACTCTCCAGCCTGATCGCAAATTGGACAATCGACAGGATGGTTTATTAATTCAAGTTCTAAAATATCAGTACGGATCTTTTTAATACTCTCATTTTGTGTATCAACAACCATCCCCTCTTTAACTATAGTATCACAAGCGATTTGAGGTCTTTTTTGCCCTTGTATAGAAACCATACACATCCTACAGTTTCCATCAGCACCAAGTGCTTCATGATAACAAAAGTAGGGAATATGTATATTTTCTTTAATCAAAAGATCTATAAGAAGGGAACCTTCTTGAGCATGATAGGTTTTATTGTTAACGCTCAACTCTATCATAGTTTCATCTCAAACTCATCTCTAAACTTTTTCACAAACGATTGAATCACAGTAGAAACAGCTGGAGCAAAAACACATATTGTTTTTCCATTCATTGTATCTGCCACTTCCAAAAGTTTATCTATATCATCTTTAGTAGCTTCCTTTCGTAAAAGCTTTTCTACAAGCTTGTCGCTCCATCCAGTTCCTTCACGACATGGTGTACATTGTCCGCATGATTCCTCATGATAAAACTCAAGCAAGTTTTTAAGTGCTTCAACCATACAGACATCTTCATCCATCACTATCATTCCACCAGTTCCAAGAGCACTTCCCATATTTCGAAGTGTTTCATAATCGAGTGTAGCTTTTGCCACCTCATCAGCAGTAAGAACATCTGTAGATGCACCTCCAGGGATAACAGCCTTAAGCTTTTTACCATTTTTTATTCCACCACCAAAGTGATGAATATACTCAAGCATAGAAACTCCAAACTCTGATTCATATACACCTGGTTTTTCAATATGACCACTCATTGCAAACAACATAGTGCCAGGGCTTTCATCTGTGCCAAATCTTCTATAGGCTTGAGCACCATTTTCAATGATATAAGGGACAGAAGCTATTGTCTCAACATTATTTACAAGTGTCGGATTTCCAAAGTACCATTCACACTCTTTTTGTTTGGGTTTTAAACGTGGATGACCACGTTTTCCTTCCATTGATTCAAGTAATGCTGACTTTTCACCACATATATATGCTCCAGCACCTCTATGGATTGTGATATCACAATTTTGAAGCAAACCTGCATCATACGCTTCATCAATAGCATTTTGTAAAATATCTTGAAACTGTTTGTATTCACCACGAATGTAGATGTAGGCATGTTTCGCTTGTATTGCATAGGATGTAAGTAAAATCCCTTCTATTAAAAGATGCGGGTCTTTAGAGATAATCTGTCTATCTTTAAAAGTTCCAGGTTCACTCTCATCACAGTTTACCACTAAAAAAGAAGGTTTAGTAGAATCTTGGGGCATTAAAGACCATTTATCTCCTGCACTTGCACCTCCTCCACCTTTTCCACGAAGACCCGATTCTTTTATAATCTCAACACATTGCTTTGGTGAAAGCTGATCGAGTTTCTCAAGGCTTTTATATCCACCGTGAGCTTTTGCAACCTCTAGAGTGTATGAATTTTCGATCTCAAACTTTTGAGAAACAAGTCTACAATCTCTCATAGAAGCCCCTCTAAAATACTATCTACTTTTTGAAGTGTTAAATTCTCATAATATATATCTTTTACCTGCATTACCGGAGCTGTACCACATGAACCTAAACACTCTACATGACGAAGTCTTATCTTATCATTTGATTGAAGGTGTTTCAAAATAGCATCACTTCCACATAACTTGCAAGAGAGTGTTTTACAAACATCAACAACAAGTTTTTCTTGAGGTTCAAGGTGAAACATTGTATAAAAACTAGCGACTCTATAGATCTCCATTGGAGGAACTTTAATAAGCTCACTCATTGTATCAATAGCTTCAAGTGGAATATACCCTTCTTGATACTGTATCATCCATAAACAAGGAAGTACAAGTGCATCATTACTTGGATAGCGCTTTTTAAGTTGATCAATTTTCAAAAGATTTACATCATTAAAGCGAAACATTATCTATCCATCTCCCCTGCTATTATATTGAGACTTCCCAAAGTCATAATTGCATCTGCTACCTGATACCCCTCTATGATTTTTGGATACGCAGACATATGGTAAAAACTTGGAGGTCTTACTTTCACTTTATAAGGAGTTCCACTTCCATCACTCACTATATAAAAACCCAGTTCCCCGTTTGTTGCTTCATATGCACCGTAGTGTTCACCTTCTGGAACTTGGACACCATCAATGACAAGCTTAAACTGATTCATCATCCCTTCAATACCACCATACACACACGACTTTTCTGGCATAGAAATTCGTTTATCATCAACACGCACAGGACCATCTGGTATACGTTTCACAGCTTGGCGAATAATCTTCATACTCTCATGCATCTCATCAAAACGTACCATCATTCTGTCATATGTATCTCCAACACTACCAACAACCATATCAAAGTCGTATGTATCATACCCATAATAAGGCTTAGCAAAACGAAGGTCATACGCTACACCTGATGCTCTTAAATTAGGACCTGTAAAACCATAGTTGATCGCCTGCTCTTTTGAAACTACTGATATATTTTGTATACGATCATTATAGATTCTGTTGTGCGTAATCATCTTGAGTGTTTCAGTAATTCCAAAATCAATTTTACATAGTACATCTTCAAGGTCACTTTCCCAACCCTCATACAAGTCATGCGTCATACCACCTATACGCATATACGAATTTGTAAGTCTAGCTCCAGTTAATTTTGAAAGAAAATCGTATGCATTATCTCGAGGGTTGTAAAGATACCAGTAGTTTGTCTGCCCACCCATATCAAGTAAGCCTGCTGCAAGACAAACAAGATGATCTATCACACGAGAGAGTTCACCAACTATAATGCGGATACAAATCGCTCGATCTGGTAGAGTAAGTTGCAACATATCTTCAACAGTTTTTGCAAAAGCGATATTATTTAAAATTGCAGAACAGTAATTAAGCCTATCTGTGTAGGGAATAATCTGATTGTAATTATGATTCTCACAACTTTTTTCAAATCCACGGTGAAGGTAGCCTATTTCAGAAGCAGCTGCTACGATAGTTTCACCATCAAGTGCCGCAAGAGTTCTTATAGTCCCATGAGACGCAGGATGTGAGGGGCCTAAGTTCACAACCATAAGATTATCATCATGTATATCAAGATGACGCTGATCTAAAAGAGGTTTCATCTCATCCATCAAATCTTGAGCACTTGTACAATACTGCCCTTTTGTGATGGTATAGTCTTTCCTTAAAGGATGTCCAAGAAATTCATTATGGTTGAGTATACGCTTAAGCATTGAATGGTTTTGAAAATGTATCCCGTACTGATCATACACTTCCCTCTCAGCCCATTGTGCAGAATCAAAAAGCGATTCTATACTCTCAACACCTATCTCTGGATCTTTAACAGCGACTCTATAAAGTACGAGATCATTAAAATTACTATGACGTAAAATATATATGAGTTCAAAACGTGTTGACTCTGCAGATGGTTTATTAAAATAATCAACACAAGTAATATCAAGCAATAAAGTAAAACCTTTTTCCTCTTTTGCCTCTTTGATGGTTTGAAAAAGATTCTCACTTGCAAGAGGAATTTTAGTCATCAAGCTTGCCTCTAAAGTCTGTATGCCTTAGCGCAAACTTCTTTTCACGCTTAAGCTGTCTTTGAATATCCATGACAGCATCTATAATCGCTTCAGGACGTGGTGGGCACCCTGCAACATAAACATCAACTGGGACAATCTCATCTATACCTTGCAAGGTTGTATAGTTATCATAAAAACCACCTGTTGAAGCACATGCACCTACAGCTATAACCCATTTTGGTTCAGGCATCTGATCATAAATCTGCTTTAAAATAGGAGCCTGTTTATATGAGATAGTTCCAGCTACAACAAGTAAATCAGCGTGCCGTGGTGAAAACCGTAAAACTTCAGCACCAAAGCGGGAAATATCATAACGACTGGCAGCTGTAGACATAAACTCAATTGCACAACAAGCCGTTCCAAAAACAAAAGGCCATAAAGAAGCTTCTCTTCCCCAGTTTACAACTGCATCAAGCTTAGTTGTTACCACTGCTTCATCAAGTAAATGAGTGTTGCTTACGTCCATTTGAGAATCCTCGATTTATAAACATACACAAGCCCACCAAGAAGTAAAGCCATAAAAACAAACATCTCTACTAGCGCAAAAAATCCAAGATCACGTAGATTAAGTGCCCAAGGAAACATAAAAAGCACCTCTACATCAAAGATAAGAAATACGATCCCCACAAGAAAATACTTTACATTGAAGCCGTCGTTAACATTCCCAACACCTAAGCGAATTCCACCTTCAACCGCTTCGTTTTTTCTTTGATTGTCGCTATGAACTCCAAGGTACTTTGTTAGGTGAAACAGTAAAGGTAGTAAAATGACCAATACAGCTACAAGAAATGATGCTAAAAGAAGTGAATCGCTCATTTTGCTCACTTTAGATTAAATGTACATATTATAAGGCAGATTAAATAATATTCCAAGAACTTTTCTTATTCTATTATGTATTAATAATCTTTTATTATACTATTGCAAATTTCTTGCAAATACAAAATAACCCAAAGGGAAAGAATGCTTTATACAGTTACAACAAACACAGATCTACAGACTATTAAAGATGAAATAGCTGCAAAGGCAAAAGAACATGGTTTTGGAGTTCTAACAGAGTATCCATTTCAAAAAATTCTACAAGAAAAAGGTCATCCCATCGAGAAGGATATTACAGTGTTTGAAATTTGTAATCCTGTTGCGGCGCAAGAGGTTTTAAGTACTCATCCAGAAGTTTCAGTCTATCTTCCATGCCGAGTCTCATTATATGAACAAAATGGTAAAGCAGTTTTAAGCACTATCGATGTAAATGATATGATCAAAAATTTTGATTTAGATGACACATTTAAAGCGCATATGCATGAAGTTTTTGAAATCATGAAAAAACTTCTTGCAAGTTGGAAGTGATTTAAGCTCTACTGTAAGATATATCTCTTGCAGCATCATAGAGAGGCTGAAGAACATTTATACTTGACGTAAAAGGTTTAAAAATAAAATCATCAACACCTATCTTTATAGCCTTTCTCATCGCTGAAGGGTTAAAAAATGCGCTTAAAAGTATCACTTTACTTTCTGGATACTCCTCTTTAACAATCTCTGAGAGTTTTATTCCATCCATTTCAGGCATATAAATATCTGAAAGGACTATGTCTACATCATGAAGATTTATAACTTCAAGTGCCTCAACACCATTAGTAGCTGTAAAAAAACTCTCCACCTGATCTTCTAACAAATCTTTTACGCTATCTAGAACTTCGTGCTCATCATCTACGTAAAGTAATTTTAATTTTGACAAACTATAAGTATCTAGAGTACTTGAATCGAAATCTTTATGAGGCATTGTATCCACCTTAAATCATTGATTACAAATTGTATACTCAATTACGGTCAAATTACGGTCACTTTTTTTCTAAGATATCCATTTCTCAATAGTAAAAAACATCTCTTGAGGTATTAATGGTTTTGCTATATGATCATTCATACCCACCTCTTTAGACCTATCTTTATCCTCTTTCATAGCATTTGCTGACATTGCTAAGATTGGAAGATCTTTATATTGCTCTTTCTCTTTTATTCTCTTTGTTGCTGTATATCCATCCATAATCGGCATCTGGATATCCATAAGCACTATATCAAAATTTTGCATTTCAAGTATATCTAATGCTTCTTGACCGTTATTTGCCACAGTAACAACAATACCCTTTTTCTGAAGCAGATCTATTGCTAATTCTTGATTAAACTCATTATCTTCTACCAACAATATTCTTTTGTTCTGAAGTTTTTTATGAAAAGATCGTTCTGCCTCTTTAGACTCCTCTATAATATCCGCAATAGATTCCTCGTCAGATTTCTCCATAATCACTGTGAAGCTAAACTTACTGCCGAGACCTTCAGTTGATTCGACCCATATCTCTCCATCCATAAGTTGTGTAATTTTCTTAGAGATTGCTAAACCCAAACCTGTACCACCAAATTTTCTCGTAGTGGAGTTCTCTGCCTGGGAGAAGGATTCAAAAAGTTTTTCTTGATGTTCTTTAGAGATACCAATACCGGAATCTTCAACATAAAACTCTAGTACCGCATTATTGCCATACTCTTTGACAAGAAATACCCCTATTGTTATTTCACTATTGTTGTGTGAAAACTTTACTGCATTATTTGCAAGGTTTGTTAGTATTTGGCCAAGTCTCAATGAGTCTGAAAAGTAGTACTTTGGAACATCAGCATCAACTTTAACTTTTATTTTAATAGACTTCTCTTTAGCATTAAAATTGATAATGTGGAGCGTATGCCCAATAAGCTCACTAAGTTTAAAGTGAACCTTATCCAAATTAAGTTTCCCAGCTTCAATTTTTGAAAAATCAAGAATATCGTTTATGATTCCAAGAAGATTTTCTGCAGAAATATTTGCTTTTTGTATGTAGTTTTTAGCTTTTTCACCGAGTTCTTCTTCTAGAGCTAGTGATGTCATACCTATTACAGCATTCATTGGTGTTCTGATCTCATGAGACATGTTCGCTAGGAACTGAGCTTTTGCTTTTGATGCCATCTGTGCTTGTTCAACAGCTTGACTCAGTTTTGAATGTGAAAGACAAGCATGTACTGCGTTGACTAGCTTGAGATTGATTTTTTTTAAAGATTGAATTAACAGTTCATCGAGTGCACCATCTAGTTTTGTTAAAACAAAAAAACCAAAATTTTTTAATTCAAAAACATAAAAATACTTCCCATCATTCTTCTCATATACAACCTGATCAGCCGTTTTTTGAAGTCTTTGAGATAAAGTCTCAACACATTTTTGATATTGGGCATTTTTAACTATAACCTTAGGTTTTACATAAAAAAGCTCGCTGAGATCATTTTCATATCTATATATTGAAGCAGATGAACAATTAAGTCTGCTTAAAACTGTTGTAATAAATTCACTTAGCATTTTATCAATATCTAAACTATTTCCTATAGACATAGATATTTCATATAAAGCTAATTGAATTGAACTATTGATCATTTCCGATACGACCTACCACAGATGTTTTGTTATAAAACTCAAGGTAATTTTTACCATCATTTGCTATTTCACCAAATGTAAGTGCTCCAACTAATGGTAATTCCTCTTCATAAACCGCTGAAATTTCATTTCCAAATTTATCTTCAAGAAACAAAACCCTAGATATACAATCGATAAAAAATGTAAATTCTTCTTTAAATTGCATACTGCTTTTACTATGATTAGAAGCATATCTTGCCGCTTCTATAAGGTTTTCATTTGACCCTTGTAAAATATCTACATAAGAGCCCTGCGCAACATTTCCAACACACACTAAACTCGTTCCATCTAAAATAATTGGATCTCTTACAATTTTTTCATCTGAGATTGAATTAATACCAAATGGAAAAGATTTAGCAACATCAAAGAAGTTTTCTTCACCAATAGCTTTACCAGAAACATTGTCTACTACACTTTTGTAAACCTCAAAAGCTGGTTTATAATCTAGTTCCTTAATCACTGTTGCTTCTGATTTTGTAACTTCATAAGGTCCACTGATACTTTTCCATCCATGACTCACACCAATAGAGCTTGCTTTTTTAGAATACCCATAAATGAGAGCATCACAAATCAATCCTGAATTTGTAAAGAGTGAAGGTTTTTGTTCAAAACTTAAAGAACCAGAACCACCACCAATATAGTTTATCTCTAAGCCATAGTTATCAAAAAGTACATCTATGCATGTCCCAATATTTGTAGTCAATCCATCAACAAAGACAAACATTGTTCGTACATCTTCTTCAAAACTCTCCAGATGATCTTCAACTTCAGAATCAAGATTAACCCTATCTTTTGCACTAATATCTAAGATGGTTTTCACCTCTATATAGTCATCTAAACCTATAAAAACAGTCCCTTTATCATACTTTGCATCATTAAAAATTACGGCAGGAAAAACACCTCCTATAAGCGATGCATCAGATGCTTGAAGGATATCATCAAGATCCTCTTTTGAAAAGTTGTTTGCATCACATGCTAATATCAACACAGACTTATTTCTTGAGCTTAGCTCTTGCAACTTCTCTTTAAATAATTCTACTGTACCTGTAGATTCGAAAACAATCTCAGCCATATTAAACCTTTATGCTAAATACTAGATTATATCATAAGTTAAGTTTTAAAAAAGATGTATGTAATTTAGATATTCTGTGAGAGATATTTTTTCATAAACTTATATAAGAGTGTGTCGTCAATTGGCTTTGCAAGATAATCATCCATTCCCATCTCTAAAAACCTTTCTCTAGCATTATCCATAGTGCTAGCTGTGAGAGCGATTATAGGTGTACATTTTGTATGTTTTTTTCTTAATTCGTTCATAGCTTCAATACCATTCATGTTTGGCATATTTTCATCCATTAGAACCAATTGATGTTTATGCGGATCATAGATTGCAACTGCTTCAAGTCCATCGTTGACTATATCATAACTTAATCCAAAATCATCAAGTAAAGAACTCATAAGAAGCTGATTTGTTTTGTTATCTTCTACTAACAATATATGCCCATGCAACATTTCTTTTTCATCTAAAGATACATTTGCATCTAAAGTATCAGAAAGAATGTTGGAATCAACTTTGTTCAGTGGTAAAGTCACAATAAAGGTAGTACCTTCCCCCTCTTGTGATTCTAGCTGTATCCTTCCTTCCATCATCTCAACAAGCTTTTGAGTTATGCTCAGACCCAAACCAGTTCCACCATACTTTCTCGCTGTGCTTCCATCAGCCTGTACAAAAGGTTTAAAAATCTTATCTTGCGCCTCTTTACTCATCCCGATGCCATTGTCTTTTATAGTAATAATTAAATTATTTCCGCTATATTTTACATGGTAGCGAACTTCACCACCTTCTGGTGTGAACTTTAATGCATTTGATATCAGATTTAATACAATCTGAGATATTCTTTGCCAATCTCCAAAAAATACACCTTCAAGAGTTTTATCAACTTTAGTTTTCAATGATATTTTTTTATCAGAAATCAAGCCTTGGAAATGTTGTGAGTGATTATATATCTCTTTATACCCATTAAACTCGTAAGGAGTAACAGAAAACTGATCGCCTTCAATTTTTGACATATCTAAGATATCATTTATCAGTTGTAACATCGATTTTGCACCAGAGTCTATTCGACTTGAGAAATCCATGAGTTTGTTTAAAGACTTTTTTTTCAGGTTTTTATATATAATCTGATTGAAGCCTATTATCGCATTTAAAGGTGTCCTGAGCTCATGGTTTACATTTGCCATAAACTGCTCTTTTGCTTTTTGGTGGGTAATATCATGTCTTATTGATTGAAACCCTATGACAGCTCCATCTTCACCTTTTAAAGGTTCTACAATTGCATGAACCCAGTAATACCCACCATCTTTTTTTCTGTTTTTAACCTTCCCTTCCCATGCTTGACCATTTTTGATAGTCTTCCACAAATTTTCAAAAACATGTGAGGGCATATCAGGGTGTCTTAAAATATTGTGATTCTCACCAAGAAGTTCCTCTTTTGAAAACCCACTTATTTCACATAATTTTTTTGTCACGTAGAGTATTTTTCCATCAATATCGCTAGTTGATGCTATAACATTTTCACTAAACTGTTTCAAAACTTTCGTCAAGTGTTCGTTAAGTTCATCTGTTTTTTGTTTCTCTTCATCTAAACTTTTTATTGTTTCTCTTAACTTTTTATCTGAAACTTCAATAGGATTTGAAAAATACCGTTTCATAAAGATATAAGACAAGACAAAAAACAATACTAAAACAGCTGAAAAAATCATCATTGGCAATTGAACAATTTTAAAAATATACTGCTGAACATACTCTCTATCTAGTTCAAAAACGATATTTATTTTTTGTTTTTTCAACGAATCATAAAAAAGTGTACGCAAGTAATCTGATTGCAATGATTTTTGAGGAGATACACTACTAATTTTTTCTACATTACACGAAAAACTCTCTGGTACTTTTGTAGCTGAAGTATAAAGTATCTCACAATTCTCATCAGTTATATACAAATTAGATATTTTGTGAGATGTATTTACAAGTGTTTGAAACTTTGATTTCAACTTTATGAATTCATCAGAACTAAGTGCATGTGATGTGTCATAATTGATCTGAAAACTTTTACTAACTAAGTCATCATAAAAGCTTTCTTCAAAAAGCTTTTTTTGATAGAAAACATACGATCCTATAATCAGAATCATAATAACACTTAAAGAGATAAAATATGCGCTAAAAAGTTTGTTGATTTGCATTTGCTTAAAACTCTAATCTATCTTTTCTAAAAGTTTTTGATCTTTTTGGCTCATCCACTTAATTCCATCTAGACTCTCTAAAAACTCTTCATAAGATTGACCATCTAAATACATTTTGACAGTCTCATAGTACTCTTTTGGATCAGCCTCTAAAACCTTTAATGCTTTATAAAAATTACTTTGAAGAGCAGCAAGTTCATCTGCATATAATGATTTCATTCTTGAGTCAATGATCAAGATATCCAAAATATACAAGCCTTCATCATTACTATCTGCTATTATGGAGTATCCGTTCTCAGCGACATCTGACAAATATGGCTCATATGTAACTAGAATAGTTGGCTCTTCAAGTAAAATTTTTCTAGAAATAGACAATTGATCCGTATTTATGAGTCTAAAATTCGAGATATCCAAACCATTTTTCTTTACAAAAAGATCAAACAAGAGCTCATTTACACTGTTTAATTCAAGTAAAACATTTACAGGAGTAGTTAAAACTTTTAACTTTTCAAGAGAGATGTTTGAGAAAATGGCATCAGCACCATTGGAACGATCCAAAAGCATAAAGGGTAAAACATCTGCTGTATGGGACAAATGTTTAAGTTCTTGCTGTGTTGCTCCTATAAGATTTGCTTTTCCACTCTCAAACAATTTTACACTCTCTGAGAGTGAAGTAACTGGTATAATGTGGATATCGTCAGAATCTAACCAGCCTTTTTCATACATGTAAAAAAATGGGGTATATCCAACCCACGGATTTAAAACAAAATCAATCTGTTTTTTAGAATTAGAGGTACAAGAAATAAGAAATATAGAAAATAAAAAAACAAAAAATAGTTTCAAAAAATTTCTCATACTGATCCTTTTTACACAGTTTTCATTATACCCTTAAAGTGGTATAATCAAAAAAACCTCATTACAATGAAATGTATTATATCAAAAAAAGTGTTTCATTTTTTTACATCTTCTTTTGGTATATAAGCAGGTTTTTATGAGGAACAACTCACATGAGATATTCCAGCTATTTTAAAAAATTCATTTGGCTTTTTTTGATAGTACTTATCTTCTATCTCTTGAGATTGTTCGGAAAAAGGATCTGTCATTATTGCTTGTAATTCTTTAACAAGTGTATAGTCTCCTTGCGTAGCCTCAGAATAAGCAGGAACTAAAAACCATTCACGCAAGGTATATTTAGGGTTAATTTGTTTCATCTGTTTGGATAATCTTTCACACGAATCAGGGGAACTAGCATTGAGATCATCTGTATTGTTTGATTTAAGTAGCTCTCTCCATCTATGTAACCAATCTGACCATAAATCTAGACGAGTGTTTTGTATAAATTCATCATTATAAAAACTTTTTCTCAATGGTGAAATATCCTCAGGAATAGATGAAAGTTCACGAAAAAATAGCGTATAATCAACTGAAGTTTCAATCATGAGTCTCATAAGGTCATTGAAAAGATCGACATCAAATCGTGCAAGACCTAATTTAGACGCCCACATTTTTTGCATCTCCATTTGCATGAGATCTGAAAATTCATTTTCTATCATCTCTAATTTTTCAAGCTCATCTGCATTGTTTTGGAGTAAAGGTTTGAGTGCACTACAAAACATCTGAAAGTTTCTCTCAGCTGCTTTTGTTTGATTGAAAAAGGAAAAATGGATTCCACCCCCTGTCCATGGCTGGTACCTTGGATCAAACATATCAATGAACCCAAAAGGACCATAATCAAGAGTAAAACCACCAACAGCACAATTATCACTGTTGAAATTTCCTTGACAATACCCTACTCGGATCCAATTTGCGACAAGCGATGTCAAGCGAGAACGAAATTCACTCGCAAGTAAAAGGATTTTTTGCTCAAGTGCTAAACCTTGATCTATCTCATTAGCATACTCACGATCGATCACATGTAAAACAATCTGTTCAAGCTCTTTGAGCGCATTTGGGTGCTCATTTTTGCGTGCCCTTCTTCCAAAAAGCTCCAATTGACCTACTCTCAAAAAAGATGGAGCAACACGAGTTGAGATTGCAACTGCTTCTTCAATCATAACCTCAGGATCTCGTGAATACGATCCATTTGTAAACCATGGTCTCTTCACAGTTTCAGTTTCAGAAGTATAAAGAGTTAAAGAGCGTGATGTAGAAATTCCAAGTGCATGCATATGTTCCTGAGCAAGAAACTCACGAATACTCGATCGTAAAACTGCTCGACCATCAGCACCACGACAATACGGTGTACGCCCTCCACCTTTAAGTTGCATCTCCCATCGCTTCGAACCAACAAGTAACTCAAGTATGGAAATTGCTCGACCATCCCCGTATCCATTTCCTGTTTGAAATGGACACTGTTGGTAATACTCTGTTCCAAAAATAGACAAAGCATATCCACATGCCCATCCAACTTGACGCATAGTATCAGGGATATCGGTAGTGTCTGCTGAGAACATTTTCATAAATCCAGTATCCTGAGCAAGTGTGTCACTAAAACCAAGTTCTTCAAAAAAGATTTTGCTATGCGCTATATATTTTGGGTTTTCTATAGGAGTTGGTTTTACTGGTACATAATGTCCATTAAATACCTCTCTGGGATTATAATCCTCACCATCTTCTCTTGATTGAGGGTCTGCAAAGAGTGTGTTTACAAGCGAGTAGTCACTTAATTTTGCGAGATCATGAAGCGTTTGAATCTCTCTTTTTTTCTCTTGAACTTCTTGCATGCTAATCTCCTAAACAAAATGTATGTGTGAGATTATACATCTGCGCAATAGATAGAGCCTTAACAAAATAACTAAAGGCACTATCTAAGCACTTTACAAACTTCAATGATTTTTGAGCTTTATTTCAAAAAGCTTTGCAACAAAGCTACTAATTTTTCTTGTTCTAATGGCTTACTGAGATACTCATCCATTCCAGCTTCAAGAAACTTTTCTCTATCCCCTTTGAGAGCATTTGCAGTAAGAGCAACAATTGGCGTGTGCTGAAGATCTGAATCTCTTTCATACTCTATAATTTTTTGCGTTGCTTCAACACCATTCATATTTGGCATATTTTCGTCCATTAAAACCAGATCATACGCAGCATTTTTAAACTTTTCAATCGCCTCAAGACCATCATTTGCCATCTCAGTCACTAGATCTAACTCATCAAGCATCACTTTCATAAACAACTGATTTGATTTATTATCTTCAACGAGTAAAATACGTTTGCCATCAAAACTAACAAGCGCTTCATCAACCACACTCTCCTCTATAACCACAGAGCTACTACGACTAATAGGTATCCAGAAGTAAAAACGGCTTCCTATTCCTTGCTCACTTTCAACCTCTAATTCACCATCTAAAAGTTGTACTATACGATTACTGATAGTAAGCCCTAAACCTGTCCCGCCATATTTTCTTGTTGTAGATCCATCCTCTTGGTTAAAAGCCTCAAAAATATGTTCAATCTTCTCTTGGGATATTCCAACACCACTGTCTTTGACTGAAACATAAAGCTTTTGATCTGTAAAGCCAATATGCACTTCTATTTTTGAATGATGATTTGAAAACTTCACAGCATTACTTAAAAGATTTGAAACCACCTGTTTTATTCGATATGGATCATTATAAATGATATCAGGAACATTTGTATCTATATCCATTTTCAACTCTAAATCTTTTTCTCTACATCTAGCTTCAAAAAGTTTGATCAACATTTCAAACTCTTGCTTTAGATTGAAATCAATCATATCAATTGTAAGTTTTCCAGATTCGATTTTCGAAAAATCTAAAATATCTTCGATAACTTGCAAAAGAGAGTTACTTGAAGCATCTATAATCTCTATGTAACCTAAAAGCTTTTTGTCTTTCTCTTTGCGCTTAAGGATCTGAACAAATCCCAAAATAGCATTGAGTGGTGTTCTAATCTCATGAGACATATTTGCTAAAAATTCAGATTTTGCTTTTGTTGATGATTCTGCTTGAATTTTGGCAACTTGAAGTCGCTCTTGTTTTGAAACCAATCCATAAATTAGTAGCAAGATTGTTATAATAACTATAATAGCAATTGCATTAAATGAGTAGAAATACTTATACGCATTTACAATCTCTTGATTTAACGTGTATGAAACCAGATATGCAGAAGCGTTTTTCTTATCTTTTATACTATAGATTGGAAAGAAAGATACAACCATAGCTTTTCCATTATCAAGCTGATAAATTGAAAACTTTTCATTATTTTTAAACTTTGTATCAATGAGATCTCTATTAAGTAAAATTGCAGACTGTGAAAGATCCTGAAATGTATGATTTGGGTCACTCACTTTAGATATAAAATAATGATCATCCTCAAAACTCTCATGATACTTCATATAGTCTTTATTAAGGTTCCAAACCCTTTGATCTATAATCTCTTTGTTTACAAGAAAATGTGTGTGAACTTTGTGAACATTTCTCATAGTTTTTTGTAAAAACTCTGATGAAAAAGCGATATCTACAGTTCCTAAAAAGTTTTTGTTTTTATCAAAAATTGGATACACATGTCTAAAAGCATGTGAAAATTTCCCAGCTTCAAATCCAATTTCCACCTTTTTGGTTTCATTAACCTTTGTAATGGAATATCGTACACTTGAGATATCATCGTTGTATTTACTTGGTTTATGAAGTCTTAAAAATACTCTGTTTTCAGGATCTGCAAAAAGCAACATCTTTAAACCTGATTTTTTTGCGCCATCGAACAATAAAGCGATCTCATCATACACTTTCTTACGAAGAAGATTTTTTTCATGATCATTTGAGTCAAGAGACTGTTGTAGATAATCTATAATCTTTGAATTGTTAGCTATGCTATGATACAAGGCATTTGCATTACTTACATAGTCGTGCTTTATGATCTCATAGTTGCTCTGCAGGATTTGAATCGATTTTTTTAGTTCATTATCTAAGATATTATTTCGAAAAGCGATATGTGCATAATATGAAAGTCCGCTAAATGAAACTGCCAAAACTACAAAGATTACTTGTACTTTTAGACCAATCTTTTTAGGATTCTGAGAATCTTCATCTTTAAACTTTATCTGGATAAGCATTGCAATCACTACAGCAGCGAGTATCATTACTAAAGAAAAAACACTAAAAAATACAAGAAAGTCTTTACGGATATTTTGTATATATTTTCCGCTACTTTGAAAAGCAAACATCCCTACAACTTTCTTAGAAACAGGGTTATCAACTTTTATAAATGTTATACATGACTCACTCACATCATCATAGATGGTGAAGGAGTAGTCTTTAAAAGCCCTCTCTTTAACAATCGCTTTTGTTTCCTCAGAGATCTTTAAAAAATCGCTCTTATTGAAATGTTTGAAAATCTCTTCATCTATTTTCTTTTCTGAATAAAAATCTTCAAAAATAGATTCAGAATAATTACTTTTTTCTTCATCAAAAACTTTCTGCTTAGTAACATTCTTTGAGATTAGAAATGTTCCAACAATCCCTGTATTTTTAAGAAGCTCTAAGTTCATAGCTAGTGAACTAAATGACACCTCTACACTTCCTAAATACTCACCGTTTTGCTGCAATGGAAAAACAAATCTATACCCATTATAGATTCTCCCCTCTTCAAAGCCATCAATAGGCTCATGAGAGCTATTTACATACTTTACAGTTGCTCGGATAGCACTTAAATTATCTCCAAATTTTTGAGGTCGGTGAAAACGTAAAAAACTTTCATTGTTTGGAAGATGAAAGTGAAGTTGCTTGATGTTAAACTCTTTTAAAGTTACATATGTTTGTTGCAGATGTTCTAAGAGTTCTTTACGAATGATCTTCTTCTCTTGAGGACTTGCATCTTTAGCATTTTTAAAAATATTTTTTACACTCTGCGTATTGATCTTTGTTTCATAAATTACCTGAGATAATTTTTTGTAACTTTGATAGACAGTGTAGTAATCTTTGGAAAGCTGATGTGTTTTTTCTTGGAGGTATGTAACAGTTTTTAGATCTTTTTTATAATCTAAAACAAAATAAGCAACACCAATTGTCATAAATGCCAGAAAGTAAATTATACTTTTTCTCATTACTATCCATTTGTAATATTTTAATAATTATATCTAATATAAATAATAAAATCAACAAATAAATCTTAGAAAAACGAAAGTTTTTACTTATAAATACTTTGTAAAAATCCTCACAATATCATCTTCAGTATAAGGCTTGGATACATAATCATCCATCCCAATAGCCAAAAATCTTTCTCTGTCTTTGACAAGTGCATTGGCTGTTACTGCTACGATTGGTATATGCTGATCTTCATCTTCATTCTCCCGAATAATTTTTGTCGCTTCGATACCGTTCATATGTGGCATATTTTCATCCATTAAAATAAGATCATAGTTTTTATGTTTAGCTTTGAGTACACCTTCTGCTCCATCATTAGCTATATCATAGCGTACACCTAAATCTTGAAGTATCATACCCATAAGCATCTGGTTTGTTTTGTTGTCTTCAACAACTAAAACATCTGCATCAAAGTGATGCTCCTCTTCATCACTTTGGTTTTGAGCTATTTGA
>Ga0181566_10001688_pt1 | contig 18287 bp, 18 predicted proteins | sample 101ome_15_FD_133762 | JGI IMG/M metagenome (GOLD analysis project Ga0181566, IMG submission 133762) | Coastal salt marsh microbial communities from the Groves Creek Marsh, Skidaway Island, Georgia - 101402AT metaG (megahit assembly) | ecosystem: Environmental > Aquatic > Marine > Intertidal...
CAATCGATGTTAAAATTAGGAAGAGCACAAGGGGTAGCCATTGCTGCCGGTATTGCGCATGATTTGGCTATTTATGAGTACTCGCCACGAAAAATAAAAATGGCGATTACCGGAAACGGAAATGCCTCTAAAGAACAGGTTGCCAAAATGTTGCAACAACTTGTTGATCTGAAAACTTTACCAAAAAATCTTGACGCTACTGATGGCCTCGCTGCTGCCGTATGTCATTTTTTTAATCCTGGTCAGCAATCAGGGAAAAGCTACTCGAATTGGGGTGCCTTTGTCAAACAAGAAGCACACCGTATAAAAAAATAGCATGTCGGGAATTTATCTCCATATCCCTTTTTGTAAAAAGGCATGTCACTACTGTAACTTTCATTTTTCGACATCGATGCGCTATGCAAACGATATGATCACTGCAATCCGACAAGAAATTCGACTCCGAAAGCAAGATGCCAAAGTTCCTGTAGAGACTATATACTTTGGCGGTGGAACACCTTCTGTTTTGAGTCCTACTCAACTCCGCCTTTTGCTCGATGAAGTCAACAGCTCCTTTTCGGTTGTGGCAGACCCTGAAATTACTCTTGAAGCCAACCCAGATGACTTAAGTCCTGAGTATATCAATGACCTCCAAAAGCTAGGTTTCAATCGTCTTTCGATTGGTGTGCAATCGTTTTTGGACGATGAGCTCACTCTTATGAACCGTGCTCACAACGGAATTCAGGCCCTATCTTCAGTTGAGCATGCAAAAAAGAGGTTCGACAATGTATCAATTGATCTTCTTTTTGGAAATCCAAATACTACCCTTGGGGATTGGAAAAGAAATCTTGACTATGCCCTTCAACTCGAGGTGCCACATATATCGTCTTATGCCCTCACCCTAGAACCCAAAACAGCGCTAGAGCGGTTTGTGGATAAGGGGGTGGTTTCACTTCTCGATGAGGGTGTGGTGGAGGCGCAATTTCATCATTTGGTTGATACCCTAACGCTAGCGGGTTATGATCATTATGAATTATCTAGTTTTGGTAAACCGGGTTATCACTCTCAAAATAATACGGGCTATTGGCAAGGCAAGACCTATTTGGGAATTGGCCCCTCTGCCCACGGATTTGATGGGGATCAGCGGTATTGGAATGTGAGTAACAATGCGAGTTATTTGAAGCAAATCGCAAAGGAAGAATTGCCGCAAACGATTGAAAAGCTAAGTGTTGTTGATCGCTACAATGAATCCATTATGATTGGACTTCGTGCATCATGGGGAGTATCGCTGCAAGCAATGGAAAACGACTTGGGGTTGCGTTATCGCCAGCATTTGGAAAAACAAGCCAAACGTTTTGTGGATGAGGGTCTTCTTCACATCGAAAACAATGCCCTAAAAACCACACGAAAAGGTGCGTTTTTAGCCGACGGGATATCTGCTGACTTGTTTCTTATCGACTTTCTTGGTGCATCGTCGTAAAGTGCTTGTAAAAATGCGGAATGGTTTCAATCCCCTTTAGAAAGTTAAACACCCCAAAATGCTCGTTGGGAGAGTGAATGGCATCGCTATCGAGACCAAAGCCCATCAAAACGGTTTTGCTTTGTAGGGTCTCTTCAAATAAGGCAACTATCGGGATACTCCCCCCATCACGAACCGGGATGGGTGCTTTGCCAAAGGTTTCAATGTATGCCTTTGAAGCTGCTTGAAACTCGAGTCCATCAGGGTGCATTACATAGGCCTCACCCCCGTGATGCGGTGTGACTTTTAAGTTTACCCCTTCGGGAGCGATAGACGTAAAATGATCTATAAACAATTTGGTGATTTCCTCCGACTTCTGATTTGGAACCAATCTCATGGAGATTTTGGCATAGGCTTTTGATGCGATGACTGTCTTTGCGCCTTCGCCCGTATAGCCGCCCCATATCCCATTGACATCTAGCGTAGGGCGAATCGATTTACGCTCGAGAGTCGAAAAACCTTCTTCTCCATAAACGGACTTAATATCTAGGGCATTTTGATAGTTTTCTAACGAAAATGGAATATTTTTAAATTGCTCACGTTCTGCAGCGCTTAGTTTTTCCACTTTATCGTAAAAACCAGGAATTGTGATTCGGTTATTCTTATCGTGTAGAGAAGCAATCATTTTTGTCAGGATATTGATGGGATTGGCAACGGCCCCACCATAGAGACCTGAGTGCAAATCGCGATTGGGTCCTGTGATTTCAACCTCCACATAGCTCATGCCTCGTAGACCTGTGGTGATTGAAGGAATGTCGTTGGCAAGCATGCCCGTATCGGATATCAAAATGACATCATTGGCGAGTTTTTTGGGGTTTGCACGAACAAAGGTTTCGAGGTTGTCACTGCCCACTTCTTCTTCACCCTCGATCATAAACTTTACATTACAAGGCGTACCACCGTTTTGTTCCATCACCTCGAGGGCCTTGATATGCATAAACATCTGCCCTTTGTCATCGCAGGCACCGCGTGCAAAAATAGCTCCTTCGGGGTGGAGGTCGGTTTTGCGGATTTCTGGTTCAAAGGGAGGGGTGTCCCACAAGTCTAGCGGGTCGGGTGGTTGGACGTCATAATGCCCATAAACGAGTACAGTGGGTAGGGCAGGATCGATCATTTTTTCACCATAAACAATGGGGTAGCCAGCGGTCGGACAGAGTTCAGTGTGCGTACATCCAGCAGTTTTGAGTGCATCTGCCACCGCTTGTGCGGCGGTTTGCATGTGCGATGCATAAGCCGAATCGGCACTGATAGAGGGAATACGGATGAGTGAAAACAATTCTTCTAGGAATCGATTTTTGTTTTTTTCGATGTAGGCGACTTGTGTTGACATAGCATTGAATTGGATACGAATATATCGTATAATTTACAGACTAAAAATCGGTAAATGTGTTTATATTTGCAAGCCATCACAAGCGGGTGTGGTGAAATTGGTAGACACGCTAGATTTAGGATCTAGTGCTTCACGGCGTGGGGGTTCGAGTCCCTTCACCCGCACAAAAAAACCTCAACATTTTGTTGAGGTTTTTTTATTTCAATGCTTTTGCAATAAACCTACCGCTTATTCGCTTGTGCGATATACTCATCAAGGGCTTTTGTCATCGATGGATTAGCGGGGGTAGGGGCCAAAATATCGATACGCAGATCGGCAGCTTCGGCAGCTTTTACGGTGCTATTGCCAAAGACGGCAATGCGGGTGTTGTTTTGCTGAAAGTCTGGAAAGTTGTGAAACAAAGACTCGATTCCCGATGGACTAAAAAACACAAGGATATCGTAGTACACATCACGCAAATCAGACAAGTCGCTGATCACCGTATTGTAAAACACCCCTTTTGTCCAATTTACGCCAAGGTTATTGAGTGCTTCAGGCACATTTGCTTTTAGTACGTCCGAGCAAGGGAGTAGATAGCTTTCGTTTTTGTGTTTGTTAATCAACTCAATCAAATCTGCAAAAGTCCGTGTACCGACATAAACTTTTCGCTTGCGATAAACCACATATTTCTGCAGGTAGTAAGCGACTGCCTCTGATTGGCAAAAGTATTTGAGGGTAGAAGGAATGGGATAGCGCATTTCTTCAGCAAGTCTAAAAAAATGATCAACAGCATTACGGCTTGTTAAAATAATCGCCGAAAACGTACTGAGATCAATTTTTTGTTTGCGAACCTCTCTAGCTGGAACACCCTCTACATGAATAACTGGTCTAAAATCAATCGCAACTTTTCGCTTTTCTACAAGTTGGTTGTAAGGTGAATTTTCAATCGCTGGCTCGGGCTGTGAAACAAGTATCGTTTTTACTTTCATAGAAACGTATTATAATTTGGTTTGGCTGATGAGCTCGAACAAAACCCAAAGGGGTCCAATTTCGAGGGTGCAAATATACAAAATAAATAGTATAAGTTTAGTCTGTATTAGTTGTCGATAAGGGTTGGCAAAGAACAAATACCCAATGATATAATATACTAGATAAATCCCCCCGGCAATGGCCCAATATATTTCGTTGTTTATCGGAGTGTACATTGAGATTAAGATAAAAATCAACAACAAAAATGCGGCCTTGGTTTTGAGTATGCCTCTTCGCACGATTACTTCGAGGAATAAGCGCCTCGACCGCCACAGCAAACCAATCATCATTTCTAGGATAAACTTAACTAGGGTGTAGCCGAGCCAAATTCCAATGATCAAATAGATTGGGACATTAAATTCATCGATGAGTTTCCAATGCAACAACAGAGATGAGGTAAAATATCCAAACACCAGTCCACGGAACATGAACGCCATGACATCTTGAGTTTTGATGTTTTCGGAGGGCACATCAATTTTTTTGGTAGACGGGATATCCGTGTGACCGATTCGTGTGATGGAAAAAAATAAACGTTGGTCATTGAGCTTGATAAGCAATAAAATAGACAAGAGCATCAGGCAATACCACATACCAGTCAAGTCATCAGAGGTGAGTCGTAATAATGCAATTTCGTTCACAGTACAAAAGTAAACAATGGCAGGGGAACAAGACCGTCGAATTCCCTACTTTTGTATCGAGAGTATCATGAAGAAAAATCTAGTTATTGTTCCGACCTTTAATGAGGCCGAAAATATCGAGGAGTTAGTCCCTGCCGTTATGGGTCTAGAGCACCTTTTCGACATGCTGGTTGTAGATGATAATTCACCTGATGGAACGGCTAGATTAGTAGAAGCACTACAGCCAAAATATCAAGCCCGTTTACACCTTCTCAAACGACCCAATAAGGAGGGCCTAGGCCCAGCCTATATGGAGGCCTTTCAATGGGCGTTGGATCGTGATTACGATTTTATTTTTGAAATGGACGCCGACTTTTCACATGATCCCTACGATTTGCTCAAATTGCAAGAGACACTACAAGACAACAAGGCAGACGTTGTGGTGGGTTCTCGATATGTACGCGGGATTCAAGTTGTCAACTGGCCTTTATCTCGAATTTTATTATCCTATTTTGCGTCTTTATATGTTCGTTTGATTACTAGAATGCCAATAAAAGACACGACGGCTGGTTTTGTGGGTTACAAAAAAGAGGTCATACAAGCTATGAAAGAAGAAAGTATCCGGTTTACAGGTTATGCCTTTCAGATTGAAATGAAATTTAAAGCATGGGTTAAGGGTTTTCGATTGACCGAAATTCCCATTGTGTTTACCGATCGCACTCGAGGCACTTCAAAAATGAATCGTTCGATTATCAGCGAAGCAATTTTTGGCATAATTTTGATGAAAATAAAAAGTTGGTATGCCAAATAAACAAACGCTCTTGATTCGACAAGCCAAAGTGGTCAACGAGGGACAAATCAAAACCCTTGATATTTTGGTTGATGGGGTGTTTATTGCAGAAATCGCTCCGCATATCGAGTCAAGCGCAGACATCGAAATTCATGCCGAAGGGAAGATACTCCTACCGGGGTTAATTGATGATCAAGTCCACTTTCGCGAGCCAGGCCTAACCCACAAGGGCACCATTGAGACCGAGAGTCGAGCTGCTGTAGCTGGTGGGATTACAACCTTCTTTGAAATGCCCAATACCAACCCACAAACCACCACTTGGGCAGAATTTGAAAACAAAATCGAAATTGCGAAACACAGTTCTTGGGCCAATTATGGATTTAAGTTTGGAGGCACCAATGACAACCTCAATGAGGTTCTCGCCGTTGATCCACGCCGTGTTCCAGGTATTAAACTCTTTTTGGGTTCTTCTACAGGGAATATGCTGGTTGATAACCCCGATGTGCTCCGCGATATTTTTTCAAATACCAAACTTCCGATTTCTGTTCACTGCGAAGACGAGCAAACGATACGGCACAACATGGCGATTTTCGCTGAGAAATACGGAGAAGAGATTCCAATGTTTTGTCATCCACAGATTCGATCGGAGGAAGCATGTTATCAATCGTCCTCTACCGCTGTTGCATTGGCCAAAGAAACAGGGGCAAGACTTCATGTGTTCCACTTGTCAACGGCCAAAGAAACAGCGCTATTTGAAAGTGATCCCGCTGTGGAATCCAAAACAATAACCTCAGAAGTTTGTATTCATCACCTTTGGTTCTCCGATGCGGATTATGCCGATAAGGGTAGTTTAATCAAGTGGAATCCAGCGGTAAAAACCGCGCAAGATCGCGCGGGACTTTGGGAGGCGCTCAACGATGATCGTATCGATATTATTGCCACCGATCACGCCCCACACACCATAGACGAAAAAATGAATCCCTACCCCAAAGCACCGTCTGGAGGGCCGATGGTACAGCATGCTTTGTCTGTATTGTTGGAATGTCATTTGCAAGGAAAAATATCAATCGAGAAGATTGTCGAAAAAATGGCACACAATCCCGCAAAGTTATTTGATATTGACCGTCGCGGGTTTGTGAAGGAAGGATATTATGCCGACTTGGTTCTCGTGGATATGGATGCGCCATACACGGTTTCTAAAGATAATATCTTTTATAAATGTGGGTGGTCTCCGCTTGAGGGGCAAAGTTTTCGATCACAAGTAACCCATACAATTGTTAATGGGGCTTTGGTGTATGACCAAGGTAAATTTTTGAATCATAAAGCGGCAATGCCAGTAGCATTTACCAGATGAAAAAAACAATCCTTTTGGTATTATTGATCCTATCGTCCTGTGCGCAGGTGGAGGAAGTTCCACCCGAAAATTTGATTGGGGAAGAGAAAATGGCTGATTTAATTTTTGAGCTTGCTGTTTTGGATGCCACTAAAGGATTTGTTCCCAAAGACCAAAAGCAGAGAATCGATTTGGATGCAGATTCTTTTTATCAGTTTCACGAAATTGATAGCGCACAGTTTACAAGTAGTAATGCATACTACGCCAAACAGCCGAAAGCATATTTGCATATTGTCAGTATGGCAAAGACAAAGCTCGAAGAATTTGAAAAAAATATGGAAGAGAGCGACAATGAGATACTTAAGATCGATTCGATAGATATCAAATCAAAACAGAGAAAAAATATCACCAAATAAAGGATCCTTTTTTAGATCATCAACTAGGTCTTATATTTGTGTAACAAAAAATAAATGGCAAAGAATTTTGTAGCGGAATTAGCGTGGAGAGGGATGATACATGATATCATGCCAGATACGGAAAAGGTATTAAACGAAAAGCCAGCTTCTGGCTACATTGGTTTTGACCCCACCTCAGACTCTTTGCATATTGGGAGTTTGGTGCAGATTATGATTTTAATGCATTTTCAACGGGCTGGACATAGCCCGATTGCATTGATTGGCGGTGCGACGGGTATGATTGGAGACCCATCTGGAAAATCACAAGAGCGCAACTTGCTGGATAAAGCAACCCTTGAAAAAAACATCAAAGGGATTGAAAGTCAGCTCAGTCGGTTTTTGGATTTTACAGAAAGCTCTCCCAATGCTGCCAAATTAGTCAACAATTACGATTGGATGTCAAGTTTTTCTTTGATTGACTTCGCGCGAGATATCGGAAAGCATTTGACGGTCAATTATATGATGTCCAAAGATTCGGTCAAAAAGCGCTTGGGTAGCGATTCGAAAGAGGGCATGTCTTTTACCGAGTTTAGCTATCAACTGATACAGGGTTATGATTTTCTCCATCTGTATGAGTATCACAACTGCTTGTTGCAAATGGGGGGCAGTGACCAATGGGGAAATATCACCACAGGCACAGAGTTGGTGCGCCGAAAGGCGGGAGGTAAAGCCTACGCCCTGACTTGCCCTTTGATCACAAAGGCCGACGGAACCAAGTTTGGAAAAACTGAAGGTGGGAACGTTTGGTTGGACAAGACCAAAACCTCTCCGTATAAATTCTACCAATACTGGCTCAACACTTCTGATGAAGATGCAGAACGCTATATCAAAATCTTTACCTTTTTGGATCAAAATGCCATTGCCGATCTGATTGCAAAACACAAAGCGGAGCCTCATATACGTCAACTTCAAAGAACTCTTGCAGACGAAGTGACACGTATGGTGCACTCCGAAGAAGAAAGAGTTTTGGCGGTTCAAGCTTCGGAAATCCTTTTTGGAAAGGCAACCTCATTGGCTTTAAAACAACTTGATGAAGCCACCTTTTTGGATGTTTTTGAGGGAGTTCCGCAAGCCAGTTTACCCAAATCAACACTTACAAAAGGAATCACAGCGATTGATTTACTTGCGTCGTCAACAGGGTTTTTGTCTTCCAACGGTGAAGCAAGACGTGCACTTAAAGAAAATTCGATTTCGGTAAATAAAGAAAAAATAAAGGAATCTTTCACTGCACAACCTACCGATTTGATATGCGATCGTTATTTGCTACTCCAACGAGGGAAAAAGAATTATTTTATGGTGGTGTTTAGCTAACCAACAGGTTGCATCCACGGATATCACTGGCGTCTACCCTTCCCAGAATCTCAAAAGATCCGTCGGGATACACTTTTGCCAAGTCATCTGTGGCGATAAATGCACATGAATATTTGTTGGCAAGGTCAATAATATTCAAGCAGCCTGTTCCATGCTCTTGTACTTCCATGGGGTTGTTTGGTTGGCGAACAAAGACCTCCATCCAAGGTGGGCAATGAAATCTTCCATCTGTTTTGGCGTAGGCTTGCGATAGAAGTTCTGTCATCCCATATTCTGATTGAATCTCTTTAACACCTAGATTGTGTTCGAGTTGTGCGTGTAGTTCGTTGCGCACCATCTCTTTTCGACGTCCTTTCATGCCTCCTGTTTCCATGACAATCGTATGAGATAGAGAAAAGGGAAATTCCTCTGCAAAATCCAATAACGCATAACTTACACCCAACAGTAATGTTTTTTTGTGATTTTGCTCACGCCGTTTCAAAACCTCATGCAACTTTTGGTAGTCATCAAGATAAAAACCACTGTCTGTGCAATCGGATAATTCGATCAATTTTCGCATCATAAAGACCAAAGATGAATGGGGTTTTTCTAAATACCCTGGCAGTAAACCAATGATTGCAAACTGCTTTGGATTTCCGTAAAACAACTCAAAACAGCTTAGGAAACTCTGCTCATAGTTCTGGATGTCTGCTACGTAATGTGAACTTGTCGCCCCTCCCGTGCCACTGCTCTCAAAAACATAGGAGCAGTGCGGAGTTCCTGTAAGAATTTTGTGTGTTTTAAAAAAAGAGATCGGCAAAAATGGAATTTGAACTAGCGATTCGCAATCGCTTGGATGACGATGCGTGAGGTCACAAAACGAACGATAGATCGGATTATGGGTAAACTGTTCTTCATAGCAATTGATTGCCTGTGTGTGAAACTCAATTGAAGATTGGTAAAACGGTAGTTTGTTCATAAATCGATTTCAAAGTTACATTATTAACATTAAGCTAATGTTTGACCACTTGATTCAACCATAATTTTTATACATTTGAGTTTTGGCAAAGCATGAATAAAAAAAATATTAAGATCTTACTTGTTGATGATGAACCCGACATCTTAGAATTCATGAGTTATAACCTTTCAAACGAAGGGTATAAAGTGTACACCGCAAACAATGGAGAAGAGGCCATTGAGAAAGCCAAAAGCAAATCTCCTCATTTGATATTACTCGACGTAATGATGCCTAAAATGGATGGGATTGAAGCGTGTGAGAATCTGCGTAAATTACCCAAGTTAGGCGAAAAGCTGATCATTGTTTTTTTAACGGCTCGAAGTGAGGATTATACCCAGGTTGCAGGTCTAGAAGCAGGTGCAGATGATTATATCACCAAGCCCGTAAAGATCAAAGTACTTGTCAGTAAGGTTAAGTCGCTTTTGCGTCGTTTGCAGGATGGCTCTGACAGTGATAGTCTAATTGAAGTAGGGAGTCTTGTGGTAAATCGCGAGGAGTACAAAATCATTTATAACGGTGAGGAAAAAATATTGCCGCGAAAAGAATTTGAACTCCTTTCTCTTTTGGCGAGTAAGCCAAACAAAGTTTTTGAACGCGAAGTCATACTCGATCGTGTTTGGGGAAATGAAGTCATAGTTGGTGGGCGAACTATAGATGTGCATATCCGTAAACTCAGAGAAAAAATTGGTGATCAGCACTTTAAGACCGTAAAAGGTGTTGGTTATAAATATGTCATTTAAACAGATAGCTTGTGCTCACAAAAAGAAGGAAGTCGCTTGCCATTGTCTATGCCATCGCATGCCTTTTTATTGTTGTATTCTCCGTTTCATTGATCGGCTACACTTTATTTGAGAAAAATCCATTTTCAGCCAATATCTTGTTGATGTCAATCGGGTTGGGTGTTTTTTTTTCTCTTGCCTTGTACTTTTGGCTAAACAGGCAGATCAACCAATTGTTAGACGCCTACCTCAAAAATCTTTATGCAGATTTTGCGGCAGAGAATGAAGCACTACATTTTACAAGTCCATTATTTGATTTGGATGAGTTGGAGGAGAAAGTCAAAGAGATTGTGTCCAAACGTATTTCAGAAATCAATACGTTAAAAAGCCAAGATGCATTTAGAAAGGAGTTTCTAGGGAATGTAGCCCACGAACTCAAAACGCCACTGTTTACTGTGCAAGGATATATATCAACTCTTTTAGATGGTGCATTGTCCGATAAAAAAGTCAATAAAAAATACCTTAATCGAGCCAACAAAGGGGTTGATCGACTTCTTTACATTGTCAAAGATCTGGATTTACTCACACAGCTCGAAACAGAAACGACTGCACTTGTGATGTCAAATTTTGATATCGTGGATCACGTTCGAAACGTTTTTGAATTGTTGGAAATTCGAGCAGCGAAATACAACATATCGCTTGAGTTTGATAAAGATTATCTTTTCCCAATCGAGGTACATGCAGATGAGGAACGAATCCAACAAGTCTTTACAAATTTGATTGTGAATTCCATCAAATATGGAAAGAAAAATGGAACAACCGAAATCCGATTTGAAGATATCGATGAGGATACAATCAAAGTCCATATTGCTGACAACGGGTTGGGAATCTCTGAAGAGCACCTTCCACGCTTGTTTGAACGCTTTTATCGTGTCGATAAAAGCGGTAGCCGAAAAGAAGGGGGTACTGGTCTAGGACTCTCAATCGTCAAGCACATTGTCGAGGCTCATCAACAGGAATTGCTGGTGGAAAGTCGAGTTGACATCGGTTCTCAATTTTCCTTTACCTTAGACAAGGCAAACAAAAATGCCGATGGAATAGCCAAAATCGATGGGCAGTAAAAACAAATTGAAACGCTTTCAAGAGAATGAGACCTTCCCCAATGTGATTCAGCCCACTAGGGAATCGCTTCTCCAGGGATCATTTGAACACATAGGGCATTGGAAAGAATATTTTAGAAACGACAACCCAATCATAGTCGAGCTGGGTTGTGGGAAGGGCGAATACACTGTGGCCTTAGCTCGACAAAATCCAGATTGTAATTTCATTGGAATTGATATTAAAGGGGCTCGATTTTGGAGAGGTGCAAAAACAGCACATGAAGAACAGTTATCCAATGTGGTGTTTATCCGAACACAAATTGAACTTATCGAGCAGGTTTTTGCCCATGATGAGGTATCCGAAATTTGGTTGACGTTTCCTGATCCACAGCTGAAATTCAAACGGACAAAACATCGGCTTACAAACCCCGATTTTTTACTGAAATATCAACGAATTCTCGACTCCAAAGGAGTTGTACATCTCAAAACGGATAGTGCTTTCTTACACGGATATACTCTTGGGGTTTTGGGCGGCCTGGGCATCCGACCACAAATGGCGCATCACGATGTTTACAAATATGTACATGCGCCAGCGGAGGTGGTTTCCATTCAAACCTTTTATGAGCAACAGTATTTGGCACAGCAAACCCCAATCACTTACCTAAAATTCAGTTATGAAAAATAATTCAGATAAAACTGATTTTTTTGATCGTGTATACGATGTTGTTCGTCAAATTCCAGAAGGAAGGGTCACGAGCTATGGTGCAATCGCAGGCCATTTGGGCATGCGCCGTTCGGCACGTATGGTTGGTTGGGCGATGAATGCAGCCCATTCAAAACCAGATGTCCCAGCACATCGCGTGGTGAATCGCAATGGTTTACTTACGGGAAAACATCACTTTGGCGGACCGAGAATCATGCAGCAGTTATTAGAAAACGAAGGTCATCAAATCGAGGATGACCAAATCGCCCATTTTGAGCAAGTCTTTTGGGATCCGGCAAAGCCTATGTAAGTTACTGGCTTTGTGCTATATTTGCAATTTAGAATCATTTTAAAAAAGAAATTTTGAAAAAGCCTGCAATCGTATCTCTAATCAAAGCCATTACACTCCCTGGTGGGTCTTCCCAAAACATAGGGGATGCGAATGCGCTAACCAATGTACAGCTCATCGGAAAAGAGATTGTTATCGACTTGGCTTTAGAAAGCCCAAGCTTACAGTTACGCAAAAAAATTGAGGCCCACGTTGAGCAAGTATTACAAGACCAAATTGGAGAGAATTATAGCATTCAAGTGCATGTGACTCATCAGGCATCTCCTTCTGTGTCACAATCCAATCTCATCAAAGGCAAAGCTATAGACGGTCTTCAAAATATCGTTGCGATTGCCTCTGGAAAAGGCGGGGTAGGGAAATCTACAGTGACAGCTAATTTGGCGGTTACCCTTTCCAATATGGGTTTTAAAGTTGGGATATTGGATGCAGATATTTATGGGCCATCGATGCCACTGATGTTTGATGTGGCTTATGAACGCCCTTTGTCTGTTCAGGTTGATGGCAAATCAAAGATGAAACCTGTGAGTAACTATGGCGTTCAACTCTTATCGATCGGATTTTTCACAAAACCAGATCAAGCAGTGATATGGCGTGGACCTATGGCATCAAAAGCACTCAACCAAATGATTTTTGACGCGGACTGGGGAGAGCTCGATTTTTTATTGATTGACTTACCACCCGGTACTGGGGATATTCACTTGAGTATTTTACAAGCGCTTCCAGTGACTGGAGCTGTGGTGGTCAGTACACCACAAGCTGTAGCCCTTGCCGATGCCAAAAAAGGGGTTGCCATGTTCCAACAAGATTCAATTCAGGTTCCTTTTTTGGGGATTGTGGAGAATATGTCCTACTTTACCCCAGAAGAATTACCTGATAATAAATATTACATTTTTGGAAAAGATGGCGCCAAATATCTTGCCGAGGATGTTGGGGTTCCTTTTTTAGGCGATTTGCCACTGGAGCAAAGTTTTCGTGAAGCTGGAGACGTCGGGAGACCAGCTGTGATGCAAGGGGGGGCTACCGAAGATGCATTTACGAGTATCACACAGTCACTCATTACAGAACTTGTTCAACGAAACAAAGAATTACCTCCAACCGAAATTGTGAAGATCACAACCATGGCTGGATGTTCAGCAGTTTTCTAATAATTTGAGTATGGTAGAAGTCAAAGAACAAGTAGAACAAGCCCTAGATGAAATACGCCCCTTTCTAATTAACGATGGCGGAAACATTTCCTTAGTCGCTATTGAGGGAGATACGGTCATTGTGGAACTTGAAGGGAACTGTATTTCCTGTTCAGTCAATCAAATGACCCTGCAACTGGGCGTAGAGACAACCATTAAAAAGTATGCTCCTCAAATCAAAAAAGTAGTCAAGGTCAATTAATTTCCATTCTAGAATGAGTGGTTAAACTACATTATATTTAAATAAACAACCCCAGCAATAAGACCTCCGACAAGTGGTGCCATAGCGGGAATCCAAGCATACGGCCAGTCTGGTTTTGCCTTTTTACCTCTTAGTAAGGTATATACGATCCTAGGACCTAGATCTCGAGCGGGATTAATCGCATAACCCGTTGTACCACCTAAAGACATTCCCAATCCCCATACCAATATCCCGACAGGGAGTGATTCCATAGACCCTATTCCATATTGTAAGGTTTCGAACCCTTCAATTTTTATGGTGGGCTTGGCAATAAAAAAAATCAAAAACACTAGAAAAAAACTAGCAACAAATTCACTAAAAAAGTTGTTTTTAAAGTTTCTGATTGCGGGAGTTGTAGAGAAACATTTTTTGATGGTGATTTCATTTTCTGTTGCTTTAATGTGATCGATATAAAAAACATAAACGATAACGGAGGCAAAAATAGATCCAAGAATTTGAGTAATAATATAGATGGGTACTAGAGACCAAGCAAATTTATTTGACATCGCCATACCCAGAGTAACAGCAGGGTTGAGGTGAGCACCGCTAAACTGACCAGCCACAATTACGCCAAAAAAAACTGCAAATCCCCATGCCGAAGTCAGTAGCATCCATTTGCTTCCCTCATTATTTGCATAGGTGTTTCTCAAGTTGAGATTGGCAACAACACCCAATCCCAACGACATCATAGTAAATGTACCGATAAACTCTGCAACAAATGAATTCATTAGGATGCAAATTTAATTTTGTTAAAAGTATTGATTGTTAGCTCAATGTTATTATCTATGACGAAATGTGAATGAAGGAAACAGATTTGACACTATTGGTCTAAGCGATGGATTTTTTATCGCTTTTTTGGAAGCAATAAATTTCCCGACCTCCTCTTTTTTGTACTAGCTTTATTTAAAGCGACAGTGTAATTGATAACTGTCAAGTGAGATTACTAAATCAACTAAATTAGGTTCAGGTTTAAAGAATTATGGGATTGGTTTTTAGTCTGCCACCGAACAAATGAATAAAATCTATATTTTAATGTTGTTGCAGTCAAAAGGCAGTATATAATAACTTTAATTGTACCTGTTAAATTATATATTTTTAAAAAAAACAATTCACATGCGTTATACATTTACATTATTAAGTTTGTTATGCTTATCTTCCTGTTTGACTTTATCAAAAAATGAAAAAGATGATGCAATTGCCAAAAAAGTATCTGACCTCCTAAGTAAGATGACCCTTGCTGAAAAAGTTGGACAAATGACTCAAGTGGATTTACGTATGTTTGATGATTTTAATGACATTGATGAATATAGCATTGGGTCAGTTTTGAGTGGTGGTTCGGGATCTCCAAAAAACAATACACCAAAAGATTGGCTTGAGATGGTTAATGGTTTTCAAAAAATTTCTATGAAAAGTCGTTTAGCTATACCCCTAATTTACGGAGTTGATGCAGTCCATGGGCACAATAATCTTTTAGGAGCAACAATATTTCCTCACAACCTAGCGTTAGGAGCTGCGAATAATTCAGATCTGACATTTCGTGTCAACAAAGCAACTGCTACTGAAGTAGCTGCTACAGGAATTCACTGGACATTTTCACCTTGTGTTTCAGTTCCGCAAGATCCAAGATGGGGACGTTTTTACGAAGGTTTTGGAGAATCTACAGAACTTGTAAATAAACAAACATTAGCAGCCGTAAATGGTTATCAGTCTGTGCTTACTAATACAAATGACAAACAAGTTGCTGCTTGTGCAAAGCATTTTTTGGGTGATGGAGGAACTATTTGGGGCACTGGCAAAGAAGTAGATGGAATACATCCATATTTAATCGATCAAGGAGATGTTTTTCTAGATGAAAAGGCTTTACGTGAAGTACACTTACCCCCTTATGAAAAAGCTATTTCAGCAGATGTTAAAACCATTATGATTAGTTTTAGCAGCATAAGAGGAGAGAAATGTCATGGAAATAAGTTTTTAATTAATGACCTTCTCAAGGATGAGCTTGGTTTTGATGGTTTTGTAGTCTCCGATTGGGGTGGAATTAATCAACTGCCAGGGGACTATAAGTCTGATATCATTAATGGAATTAATGCAGGCATTGATATGGTTATGGTACCAGGCATAAGACAAGGAGACCCTTTTTATGCAAAAAACAAACATTACAAGGATTTCATCAGGTTATTAATTGAAGCAGTAAATGAGGGAAGTGTTAGTATGTCTAGAATCGACGATGCAGTAAGTCGAATTTTGAAAGTTAAACATGAAATAGGCCTATTTGATAATCCATTTATTGATGACTCCTTTCTGAACCAAATTGGTTCCAGCGAACATAGGGCCCTGGCTCGTGAGGCAGTACAAAAATCTACCTTGTTGCTCAAAAATGAAGGTGTACTGCCGTTAAGTAACGATGAAATTATTACAGTAGTTGGATCAGCGGCAAATAATCTTGGGGTTCAAAATGGCGGTTGGACAACCGAATGGCAAGGAATTTATACACCTGACTTTTCGTTTTTAGATTACAATGATGACGGAAAAATGTTTATTGATGAATATTATAGTCAACTTAAAAAAGTTTATGAAAATAAATTTGAAAAAAGTAATTGGGAAACTCATTTCAAAGAAATTGATAAAGACAACGATGGTATTGTAAGCCCAAAGGATTTTAATTTATTCTTGCAAAACCGAGTTTTACAACCTAGTGGAACATCAGTTTTGTCAGGACTCACCCAAGTTGCTCCTGACACAAACATCATTTATAGTCCTAATGCTACTACAATCCAAGACGACAGTGTTGTAATAGCTGTAATAGGCGAATATCCATATGCTGAAGGGTATGGGGATGATGGTGATTTAAGCCTCAATCCCGCGGATCAGGAAATATTGGACCGTGTTATCGTTTCTGGAAATCCTCTTATTGTTGTTATGTTAAGTGGACGTCCTTTATTGATACATGATCGAATCGATCAGTTTGATGCTTTTGTCGCATCTTTTCTGCCTGGTATGGCAGGAGAGGGAATAGCTGACATACTTTTCGGGGATGCTTACCCCGAAGCAAAACTTAATTTTACTTGGCCAAAATCTTCCAATGGAGAAGGTGTTCTCTATAATTTCGGTAGCGGTTTAGGCTATAAATGAGTGCTATTTTCTTGTATAGAACTATAAATTCATTTTGGATCATTGCCTAAAAATATGCTTTATAAAGAATTATTTTTCAAAATCCATGGTCGCTCATTATAAACTTTGATAATAAATTCTCCAAAAAGAGTATTTGCCCATGCAAACCATGAACGGCTAAAATTAAAAGGGTCATCTTTATGAAAAGACTCATGCATAAAGCCAGTATCTGCATGTGTTTCCTTTAGCATTTTTAAGCACATAATGATTTCATTTTCATCTTCTGAGGTGATACCACGGAGAATAATTCCCATTGGCCATATGTTTTCCCTTCCTGTGTGTGGGCTTGATTGCCCCTCTGCTGCTTTACCTCTAAGGAACCATGGGTTACTCTCACTGACCAAAAATTTCCGTGTGTTTTTATAAATGAGGTCATTAGCAGAATGCCCCCCAATGTATGCCAATGACATCAATGAAGGAACATTGGCGTCATCCATAAATAAGGCATTTCCAAAACCGTCAATTTCATACGCATAAATTTCCCCAAAATCTTGATGTTCTTTAATGGCATATTTTTCTACAGCTGATTTAACCTGAGTCGAAAATGACATACATTCTTTTGAAAAATCTACATCTTTATCATCTATACTGTATAATTCAGAAAGTTGAGCTAGAGATACATACGCAAATATATTTGAGGGTATCAAATAAGGAAGGAGTGTCCCATCGTCTGAAGGACGGAAGATGGAATGAATGAGCCCAGTATATTTTGTTGGTGCACCCTTACCATAAAATTGAGCTAGCCCAACGGTCATCGAATGTTCTCTTGAGAATGAATAAGGTGAAGTGCCATCTTCGCGCTGCTCAGTTCTAAACGTTCCAACAACAAGCCTAGCCGCTTTATCCCAGTCACTGTCCATAAAGCTTTTGTCTCCAGATATTTTGTAATAATGATAAGAAAGTCGAATAAAATAGCAAAGAGAGTCTATTTCCCATTTTCGTTCATGTACTCCTGGTTTTGGTGTAGGAATATCAGTTGACCATTTTGATATTCTGGTTAAGTCCTTAAAAAAAGCATTTGCATATGGGTCAGTCAACACACACTTAACTTGTCGATTTATCAATCCTAATATGAGATTTTTAATTTTTGGATCTTTATTGATCAATGGCATATATGGCCAGACTTGAGCTGTAGAATCTCTTAACCACATGGCATCAATGTCTCCAGTAATTACAAAAGAATCAGGCTTTCCGTCAATCACTTCAAAATCTACAGTAGTATCTAATGTATTCGGGTAGCAGTTTTCAAACATCCAAGCGAGCTCTGGATTAACGATTGATTTTTTTACTTCTTTAATGATTTCTTCAACGGCTTCGCTTTTGAATGTCCTTTTGTCTTTAGGAGGTCTATTGGAAATAAATTTTGTAAAACGGGCATTGCCATACATCGAAAAACCAGTTGTGGGAATCAGAGATACGCCAAGGGCTATTTTTGAATTATTAATCAGAAAACTTCTACGATTCATCATTTATATTTTAAG
>Ga0181566_10001700_pt1 | contig 18222 bp, 16 predicted proteins | sample 101ome_15_FD_133762 | JGI IMG/M metagenome (GOLD analysis project Ga0181566, IMG submission 133762) | Coastal salt marsh microbial communities from the Groves Creek Marsh, Skidaway Island, Georgia - 101402AT metaG (megahit assembly) | ecosystem: Environmental > Aquatic > Marine > Intertidal...
ATTCATATAATTCGCATCATACAAACGATTCACATAACTCGTATAATTCTTCTGATTATGATAAAACGTATAAAAAATATGCATCTTATAATGGGGAATTATTTATGTACGTTACCTTTTGTGCTACTGTTATAATCGTGGTACTTTACTTCTTCTAATCCTCTTTATTGTATAAAAAATTATACATTAAGGTTTCTTGGTTATGATTCTGTACTTCTCCACATATCATCATTGCAGAGCTATACATTTGTCGTAAAACATCATTTGGGGTGGTCGTCCCCACTTTTATAAAACCATGCTTTATCAGATATCTTCTTATTTCATGTAATGGTACTTGATTCAGCATTTGTTTTTTTTCCGTTATTTTATTCCTCATTGTTTTATTTGAAACCAAAACAGTTATATGTGGTTTTACTCTGGATTTCCCTATTTTATAAGCTCTCTTTATTGTCTTCTTTTGATATCGTCGTTTTTTCTTTTTCAAATTTTTTAGTTTTTCTTCTTTCTGATGATATATACTTGCCATTTCTGCTGGTTTTAACGGTAATAATTCAGATGGTTTATTCATTGAAAAATCAGTGGGTTTCATAGAGAACATGTCGCGCGGTTTAGGCGTAAATGTGGTGGGATCATCATTTTTACGTGTATTATTCATATAATTACGATATGTTGGTAAACTTCCATTCTTCAAACAACCATATTTGGGAGCACTTACGCTAGAATTATTCAATCGCATAGGATCGGTGTTCTCTAAAGAATTCTCTATTTTTAATTGGATAGGTTCATTCAATTGAATATTTGTACCAACATTATTTACAGGTTGTTGAGAACTTTGACTCTTTAATGTTTGATTATGTTTATTTTCCGGTACCACTTTCATATTATTAAAAAAATTCCTGGCTTTTTCAAAATCACCCCCTGTATTGGTTGGTTTTAGATTCTTTTCATAATTTGAAAATTGTTCTTTATTTTTCTCGGAATGATGATCCCGGATCATTTTTAAGATAGACTTCTTATTTAACGATTCGTTTTTCATTTTATTTTTCACTCGTTCTTTCACTTTAATCTTTTCATCACTTTTACCCTTTGTTTTCTTCCTCCTTGTTGTATTTGTTTTAAATGTAAACAAATCCGGATTTATTGAAAATACCTTTTTATCTTCCATATTATATTTATAATAACAAATATAATAATTACGTTATTTAATTGCAATTCAACGAATTAGAATGCATTTACAGATACATAGAATATAAATGTTTACTTTCTTTCTTTTTCTTCTTATTGTCCATAAACATTGTAAACCCGGCTTTTACATCATCCATGTTTATCTTTTTTCTTAAATCTTTATCTTTACCATAAATTCTCCTACTGTGACAAATTTTTGTACATGTAAACAATTGCTCCATATCTCTACCATACGATGGAAACTCGTCATACTTTAATCTAAACCACTTTTTATCCATTTCCACACCCTCTTCTATATTCCATTGATTATTCAGAACTATCTTTAAAAATATATTTACCAACTCATCACTGTTATATGGCTCCATTGTAAACCGCCAAATAAATCTTGAATTTAGTCCACGATTTGAACGGAAAAAAGTATTTTCTAATTCATCCTCGTAACCCGCTATAATCACCATCAATTCATTCTTATAATTACTCAACGATTCACACAACGTATCCAAACACTCTTTTGAAAAACTGTCTTCCTTCTCACTTGACGCTAAAGAATATGCCTCGTCTATAAACAATACACCCCCTACTGCCTTTTGTATCACTTTACCCGTCTTTATCGCTGTCTGTCCTAAATACCCCGCAATCAAATCTTGTCTTGACACCTTTACAAATTTATTTTCATTTAAAACACCTATCTTTGAATACATTTTACCTATTATCTTCGCTATCTCCGTTTTACCTGTACCCGGTGGTCCATATATCACTGTATGTTTATAATCCCCACCTTCTTCTGACACATGCAAATTTTGTATAAAATATAACAATTGATCCAATACATTCTGTTTTAATTTCTCTATACCTATCATCTTATCTAAACACTCCAATTCCGGCTTTATTTTCTTCAATACTTTCAAATCTATATTATATTCACACTCTTCATCTACTTCGTACTTCTCTATTATAGTTAATATGTCCTTCAACGTCTCTATATTTTCAGTTATTTCCACCATCGTCTTCTCTTTATTCTTATCTCCCACTATTATCTCTTTACTTATGCTCTTCTTCAATGGTTCAAAAAAATATTCATCGGATATTAATGATACACCCACATTATTATCTTTACTTGTAAAATAATTTAATGAATTATCATCCTGAACACCTTTTGGACTTGCTACATTCGTATCTTTCACAGAGTCTTCTGCATTATACATAAAATTACGCATAAATTCCTTTTCTATATTCAAAAACAAATTCCTGCTTTTGTAAGTCGTTTGTTTACCCTTATCATAAGTATCTAAATACTGTACGAAATTTTTTGAAAAATTCAACATTACTATATAATAGTATAAAGTTGTATATTATTTTAACAAATATTAAATAAAATTGAAATCCTTATTACATTTTTTTAACAGTATAATGAAGAAAAATATGCAACACATGAAATCAAGTCAACCCTTCAATCTACCTGACATCATGGAAGGTGGTACAAGTATAAAGGAAACCATTGATAATATGATTACAAAGGAAAAATTATCACAGTCCGGTGATAACCCTTTGCTTGAAAATCTTAAAAATCAGGTTGAAAGTCTATACGATCTTATTGAGTCTTATTTTGAAAACCAACATCTGGAGCGTTTGGTACGACACCAAATTGAATCTTATAACCAATTCGTCAACTTTCAAATTCAAAAAACAATTAATATGTTTAATCCGGTCAAAATTCATTCTGAAAATGATTATATCGCAGAAAAAGACAAATATCTACTTGAAATATTCGTTTCTTTCCAAAATTTCAAATTATATCCTCCCGTCATTCACGAAAATAATGGTGCCACGAAAACTATGTTCCCACAAGAGGCTAAATTACGAAATTTCACCTATGCTTCTACTATGACCGTTGACTTACAACTTGAATATGTTGTCCGAAATACTCAAAATATGGATAACCCCACCATTTTCACAAAAACCTTACCAAAAATTAATATTGGTAAAATGCCTATTATGTTAAAGTCTTCTATTTGTATACTCTCACAACAAGACATTTTAAACAAAAATAACAATGAAGAATGCAAAATGGACTGTGGTGGCTATTTTATTATTAAAGGCTCCGAAAAAACAGTTCTCGGACAAGAACGTGCTGCTGAAAATAAAATATACGTGTTTGATGGAAAAAACTCCACGAAATGGGAATATATTGCTGAAATCAAATCCGTACCCGATTTCAAATGCATCTCCCCTAAACAAGTTGAAGTTATGATCTCTTGTAAAAACAATGGCTTTGGTAAATGTATTTATGTGAATATACCTAGAATTAAACAACCAATTGAACTATTCGTATTGTTTCGCGCCATCGGCGTCATCACAGACAAAGAAATATGTGAATATATTACTCTTGATATTGATAAAGAAAAACATGCGCCCATTCTTAATTATTTAACCGCGTCTGTTATTGATGCTGAAAAATATACCACATATGAATCCGCATTAAAACACATCACTTCTTATGCTTCCTATAACCCTATTAATATGGACAAAGAAACTGGAAATAAGAAAAAAACAGAATTCACCCTTGATATATTAAATAACGATCTATTCCCACATTGTAAAACGAAAAAACAAAAAACCTACTTTCTCGGTTATATGGTCAACCGTTTAATACAAACCACTCTCGGTTGGTCTAAAGTAGATGATAGAGACTCTTATTTAAACAAACGTATTGAACTCACTGGTACTTTATTAAACAATCTCTTCCGTAATTATTTCAACAAACTTGTTAAAGAAATGCAAAAACAGGTTGTTAAAGAAATCAACAACGGTTCGTGGAAATCCTCCCAAGATTATGAAAGTATCATTAATATGACAAATATTTATAAAATTATGAAATCCGCTACAATTGAAAATGGTATTAATAGAGCCCTATCCACTGGCGATTTCAGTATTAAACAAGCTAACTCCACTAAAGTCGGTGTTGCACAAGTATTAAATAGACTCACCTACCCTTCCGGACTCAGTCATTTACGAAGAATAAATACACCTCTTGAAAAAAGCGGCGAATTAATCGCTCCTAGAAAACTACATAACACTACATGGGGATTCCTGTGTCCCGCTGAAACTCCGGAAGGACAATCTATCGGTATTGTCAAAAATATTAGTTATATGGCACATATCACCACACCTACGAACAGTTCACCATTATACGAATATATTTTGCCATTTATTGACAAAGTTGACGATTACAGTCCTAAAGACCTTGATGGAAAAGTTAAAGTATTTATTAATGGCTCATGGCAAGGTGTCACAGATAAACCTATTGAACTATATCAGTATTTAAAAGATCAAAAATATAAGGGTATCATTAATATATATACTTCCATCTCCTTTAATTACCAAACGCTTGAAATTAGAGTATGTAATGACGGTGGAAGATTAACCCGACCATTGTTAAAAATTAAAGACAATAAAGTTATGATTACGAATGAAATTATTAATAAATTAGTGTCTAAAGAAATATCATGGAACGATTTACTGACGAATTGTGTATTAGATGAATCCGTTATTGAATACATTGACCCCGATGAACAAAATCTATCCATGATCGCTATGAAATGCAAAAATGATTACTTGCAACCTTCTCACTTGTCATATAACTACACTCATTGCGAAATACATCCAAGTACCATATTCGGTGTAGTTGCTTCTTGTGTACCTTTCCCTGATCACAATCAAGCTCCCAGAAATACATACCAATGTGCTATGGGAAAACAGGCTATGGGAATTTATGCTACAAACTACGATAAACGAATGGATAAAACGGCTTATGTACTAAATTATCCTAGCAGACCACTCGTTGACACTCGCATCATGAACTTTATCAAACTCAATGAACTTCCATCCGGCTGTCAAATCCATGTTGCTATTATGACGCATACTGGTTACAATCAAGAAGATAGTGTACTCATCAACAAAGGATCCATTGATAGAGGTCTCTTTATGGCCACTATCTATCACACTGAAAAAGACGAAGATAAAAACATCATACGTGATGAAATCATCCGTTGCAAACCCGACCCAAGTAAAACAAAGGGTATCAAATTCGGAAACTACGACAAACTCAATAGTGACGGATTTATGCCTGAAAATACACTCGTTGAAAATAGAGACGTCATTATTGCTAAAACGGTACCTATCAAAGAAAATCGCAATGATCCCACGAAAACAATCAAATATGAAGATCAAAGTCGCACCTTCCGTACAAACGAAGAATGTTATATTGATAAAAACTTCACCGGACGTAACGGCGACGGCTACAATTTCGCTAAAGTTCGTATCAGAGCACTCCGAAAACCCAATTATGGTGATAAATTCAGTTCTAGACACGGACAAAAAGGTACCGTCGGAAACATCATTCCAGAAGCGGATATGCCATTCCTCAAAAACGGTCTCAAACCTGATATTATTATTAATCCTCATGCCATTCCATCTAGAATGACTATTGGACAACTCAAAGAAACCCTTCTCGGTAAAGTCATCCTTGAACTTGGAATGTTTGGTGACGGCACCAGCTTCGGCAACCTTGATGTCAAAACCATTTGTCAAGAATTGCAAAACTGTGGTTACGAAAGTTACGGTAATGAAATTATGTACGACGGACTTACCGGACAACAAATGGAAACATCCATCTTTATGGGACCCGTATTCTACCAACGCTTAAAACATATGGTCAGTGATAAACAACACAGCCGTTCTATCGGACCTATGGTCAATCTAACTAGACAACCCGCTGAAGGTAGAAGTCGCGATGGTGGCTTTAGAATTGGTGAAATGGAAAGAGACGTCATGATCGCACACGGTATCACGCGCTTCTGTAAAGAACGCATGTTTGACGTCTCCGATAAATTCAGTACACACGTCTGTAAAAAATGCGGATTAATCGCCACCTATAACGACGGCACCAAAAATAAAATGTACTTTCAATCCGACTTTACTAAATTTATATGCAAAACTTGTGATAACCGCACACACTTCTCCAAAGTTGATATCCCATACGCATACAAACTCATGTCACAAGAATTACAAACAATCAATGTTATCCCCAGACTTATCACACAAGATTAACAATTCTTATAATAAAAAATATTACATAACATAACATTTTTTATTTCCCATTTAACATACCTTATTATAATAACATAATTGCGTCATCACCTGCGGATGACTCCTCCCTAACATATCACCCTTCAAATCTATTGCCAGATTTAAATATTGTAAACCCATATTCCTTCTACCCTTTTTTATTAACTCTCTCCCTAACCTCCAATAACACTTTGACTTCAATAATACACTGTTACCCTTCTTATTTACAATAGACTCCACATTATCTACCAAATCTTGGATCTTCTGTCTCCTTTTCACATTTACATTCTTTTTTTCATTATAATCTTTTCTTAACATCAACAATTCATTCCTATCTCTCTTCTCATTCTCCGTCAATCCTATAAATGACTTTTCTATCAAATACAAATTACTCTTTTGTATACCCGTTAAACCTCTTGTCCAATTATTATTCGCTTCCTCCATACTACTTAATAATACACATAAAAAACTTTTTATATTCTTTTACTTACATTCTTCTTTACCTTCTTTGACTTCTTCTTTACTTTCTTTGACTTCCTTGACTTCTTTGACTTTTTTGACTTCTTTTTAAAACCTCCCGCTTTAGCATTTGATCTACCGTTTAATTTAGCACTACACTTATATACAAAAATGGTTTTTTCTTTAATGTCAAGTAAGAATGTAGGATAAGTTTCATATTTATAGTTTGGCTCACGAGAATAATGAGTTGGATTACTAGCTTTCATCTCTGCAACGTTCTGCAAATTACCTCTATAAAACAAAACTATGTTTTGTATTTGTGTAATATCATCTTCGTTAAGAAACTGTCCTTTACTCGCAAGATCATGTATGTCGCCTACATTTTCTATAGGTTTTGTGAGCTCCTTTATATATTCAGTATAGAACCTAATATCACTTTTCTTCATTTCATTTAAAATGTATTCTGCTGCTTTATTTTTATCCATACTATCATTGTAATAATCGGCAAATTTTAGTTGTTCAAAAACCGTATGGTCGTCAGTGATATAATACAGCATATTTAAGTCATGAACTACCAAGTTTGATGCTTTGTTCAAAAATTCAAATCCATTTGTAGTTTGTTTGTAGTCTATGTAATCCACCTCATCATTAATGTTTTCTGTAGACTTGTATCCGTAATACGCATAATTAATTGTAGGTACAATAGTCCCATTTTTAGACATGTTTATACGATACCCATCTTTTATATCATGATGTTCCATATCATTTTCAATAGCAGTGTCTTGGTCTAATATAACCCATAAGCTATCATTATTGGTTGCTTGCATATTATGAGTATCGGATGGTACATTATAGATTTGAGTAGTACTATTACCATTATACGGCATTTCAGAAATAACAGTATTTCCATTTTTTTCTATAGGTCCACCTATACTGAAACCATATTTTGCAAGGCTTCTTTGTCCGGGTACTTGTCGTATATGTGATGTTCCTGATGTTCCTCTTGATGTTGGTTGTCTACTTGATTCTGTTGGTTGTTTTCTTTTTCTTGATGTACTCATTATTATGTAATATGTATATATTATGTTTATGGTGTAAAAATGTTTTCTAGGTTCTGTAATAAATAGATTTCTGTCTTTATTTTTTCTAAATCAATATGTCTTTTATATTTTTCTGGATTTTCTAAAATATCTTTAATTAAGCGTATATCTTGTTCCACATTACCAATTAACCGTATGACTTCGTTTGGAAAATAGGATTCAATGTTTTTGCATCCCCAATAGATTGGAGTTGTACCGTTTAATAGCGGATTCGTTATTTTTTCACTAAAATAATGATTTGACTCTACATTCTCTATTGCGATATGAAAATCGTAACTCTCATATGGTTCTATATTGTCAAATTCCCCTTTTAAGTGTGGGGAATCTACATTATAGGCTTTACAACCGCGACCATATATATCTATCGGCAACTTTTCTGATAAAATCCGGCTGGTTAATTCATGTCTATATTTATGTCCAAATGTATGATATTTCATACTAATCATAATAGACATCTTATTCATTTTTATTGGTATATGTTTCAATGGTGTTACATGCCACATATAGCTATAATGCTCTATAAATGGATTCGGTAAATTTAATTTATCACCAATAAAATATTTCCCAATATTTTTCACTGCATAGTCTACAAAATTTTTTGTTAAATTTAAATATATTAATGGTTCAAATGCTAATCCAATTACATTTTGTTTAGGGATATGCGCAGGTATAACTGGCATTGCAGTATTTAATATAATTACATGTGTATAATCTTCTCCCAATGTAATTTGAATATCCTTACATAATCCTTTATCGGTAAAAACTTTCATTTCACATAATCGTTCAAACACTTCTTTACAATTTGCTGAATCACAAAAACTTGAAAAAAATTTTATTTTATACATAAAATTAATATAATTAGTATAATAACTTTATATTTAATCTATTTGAAATATAGTTTATGGAAGAAGAGAACGTATTCGTTAATGATAATACAGAAATAAATGATATTAGAGATCCTCCACAATTTAAAGGAATCACTTTCTCCGGATTCAAAAAAACAGAAGTCCGTACACAATTAATCAACTCTCTCAAAAATAAAAAAATAGAGGAAGCATGTAATTGGACCGCCGAATTATTATGTGCAGGACATTTCTCTGATCTATGGGAAATATATCTATTCTACGTTTCTAAATATATCCATTTAGGAAACCCAAAAATAATTATTTATTTAAGTAAACGCTATGAAATATTTGAAAATATTATTAAATCCGGCGAATTTCTGAATATTTTACAATTGCGAAATCATCCTACCATTAGACAATTATTTGCAGAAATTACTTGTACTATCTGTTTATCCGAAAAGAAAAATAGTTTTGAGGTTGTTAAACTCAAAAAAGACGACGAATTTGATATCACGCAAATGTCCGAAAAACTAATTGCACCCAATATTTCATTCGTTTCTCCTATTTTTAAGCCCGACGATCCAAAAGAACTCTTTATTGCTGCTAACGAATTCGCTTATAATATCTCCAAAGATAAACAAAATATGTTAAACGCTTGTTATTGGATTGAATGGTCTATTGAATTTGAGAACATTTGTAAAAAAAGAAAAAATAAATGCTTATCTGAATCACGTCCTTATGTCAAAGTTGAACCGAAATTTAGAAACGATATCATTTGGATCATTTGGGATATACTCATTCATTACAGTAAACAACACAATACATTTATTGAACAACTCATGAGTCACCTCTTTGAATTATTTTGTATCAAATATACCACTGCAGCATGCAAAAAACGAAGATATTTACTTTATTACGCCGTGTCTTTATGTACCGAAAACATAAAAACAGACATTGAATTGGTCAAGGATAAAGCAATTATAGTAAATGTCATTAAGAAGATTAATTCCGTCTATAAACAAATTAAGAAAAATGAAAAAAGTCCCAACACTGAATATTTATTTGCAAATATTGATAAAGAAAATGCTTTTGAAAAATCACTCAAAAAAATGGAATTGCTAAACTCTATGGATGTTCAATCCCGAAAAACTTAATCCGAATCACTTATATCATCGTCCCAATTATTTAATTCTTCATGTTGTAACGATATTGAGGGTCTATGTATCTTTACATCACTTATGGATGCTTCTAAATCACTCTCCCGTTTATCCCATTCAGTAATCAGTTTCCTATTCTTATAATTAAGTTCTCTATTCTTAATTGAATAACTGTTTCTAGATTTTGAATCCATTATTATCTCAAACTCGGTTACTAAATCTTTCTTTGTGTCTATAATTAAATCATATTCTTCTTTTAATTTCGCATGTAATACTGCCCATTCCAACAATTTCTTCTTTGAATCTTGATGGATCCATACATGTTTATTTAACCAAGGACCAAGAACATCCATTTGAAAATCTAATTTATTATGTAACAAGGAGAACTTTTCACGCAATATTTGGATTTTCTCCTTCATTTCATCCAATTTGTAATATTTTGATATTGATAACAACAACGATATATAGGTTGAAATAGTTATTGAAATTATTGAAATTATTGTATCATTTATATTAAATTGCACTCTGGTTGCCTGTAAAAACCCTGAAAATGTAGAAAAGAAGATTACGGACGTCTGAATATTATTTACTATATTATTTAGATCATCATATTTCAAATCCAACAATCGTTTGTTCTCTTTACACTCCTTTAATACCACCATATAATTCCTTTTCACAGATTTCATTTCATTTCTAAATATTATATATTCTATTTGTTCAAACCAATCTGAATTCTTCTTTATCATTGTATGTTTGTAATCGCCATACAATTCATTCAATGACATTGTATTATCACTACTATCTATGTTTGGAGTTGTAGTAGTCTCCTCAACTACACGCGTCTCATTATTTATTATACTATTAATACTATTATCAAGAAATATATTTGCACTATTATCTGTACTAATTGAAATATTTTCTGCCATTGTATAATTTTTATAAATATATTAAAACAAATATATTTATTAGAATGAAGAACCGAATGACCCGCCCAATAATCCATTTGCTGCCATTGGTCCACCAGAACTAACCATCTCATTTGCCATATTTACACCCGTATGTATCATACTATCATATGAGTCCGAAGGACCCGTTTGTCTCGTCGTTGAAACGGGTGCTGGAGGAAATGTACCTTGTTGTATATTTGCATTATCTAAATAATCCGCTTGACTTGGACTATGTTGTGATACTGGTTTGTTCACTCTCACCTTATTCTTCATACCTTCTTTCATTTCATAACCACCTGGACCATTATATAATTCCACTATACGATCCACCATTATATTCACCTTTAAACCCAATTTCGTTTGAATACTCAAAACAATTATTAAAAACCCTAAAATCATGTTTGTTAAACACAAGTTCTCATATTTAAATCCACTATAGGTAGGTATATATGTTATTATTCTGTGTATTACGATTATTCCTACAAATATTAGTACCAATTGTATAGATATTTCTGCTAAAAGTTCTATAGAGCTTTTCTCTGGATCCGCCTCTGGAACCAATCTATGGATTGTCTTGTTCAAAATTACAACTGGAATCACTCCCATAAAACAATATTGTAAAGCATTCAATACCTCCGCATTACTCTCTTCTGTCATTGAAAATACATGTGATAAAAAGGTTTTTTTTGCTATTGTCGTTTCTTGTAAAACTTCCATTCTATAATCAACCTGTAGAAAAAATATAAAGAAATCGTGTATTTAATTTTATATGAATCAAGAAGAACAACAATATATTGATCTCATTGAGAACATTTTTGAAAATGGAACACTTGAATCTACCCGAAATGGTAACACAAAAGCCATCTTCGGTAACATGATGCGCTTCTCACTTAAAGACGGCCAAATACCCATTCTCACTACTAAAAAAACTGCATGGAAAACTTGTTTAAAAGAATTGTTATGGTTCATTCAAGGACACACGGATAACAAACTCCTAAAGAATCAAAACGTACATATTTGGGATGCCAATGGTAGTCGCGAATTTCTAGATTCACGTAATTTAACTAATTACGAAGAAGATGAACTCGGACCCATTTATGGGTTTCAATGGAGACATTTCAATGCACCATACACCAATTCTCAAACTGATTATAGTAATCAAGGTATTGATCAATTAATGCAAGCCATTACTATGTTAAAAGACCCTTCACAGAGAACTTCGCGCAGAATTATTGTTAGCGCATGGAATCCTTGTCAATTGGATGAAATGGCTTTGCCGCCATGCCACGTTTTATTCCAATTTCACGTTAAACAAAATAAATATTTATCTTGTTCTCTTTATCAGCGGAGCGGTGATGTCGGTCTAGGCGTCCCTTTCAATATCGCATCGTACTCATTCCTTGTTCATATTATTGCTAAACACTGCGATTTAGAACCCGATGAATTCGTCTACTTTTTAGGAAACGCACATATTTACGAAAACCACTTTGATGCATTGCAAACACAAATTAAAAGAGAACCTAAACCCTTTCCTAAAATATCCATTAAAAATAAACATGAAAATATTGACGACTATACGGTTAATGATATAGAGTTCTTAACAGAATACACATACCACGACAGTATCAAAATGAAAATGTCCGCTTAAATGACTATTTACTATCTAAATATTTATTTTGGTATGGATATAGAGATTTCATCTTATCTACTTTATAATGAGTGCAGCCAATGCAGCAGCTATTAGAAGAAGAGCCGCCGGCGCATCCGGTAATAATACTCCCACAACCGCCTCTACACAAAAAACAGATAATTCATCACAACAAAGATCTGGACTTACTTTACAACAAATCATTTCCACATTTGATAAGCGTTTGAAAACATTAGAAGAAGGCACTACAACATTCTCCAAACAATCTACCGAATCCATTCCTCCAAACGTAATTATTGAGTTTAATAGTCGTTTTGAGATTATTGCCAACGAGATCGCTGATTTAAAAAATGCATTATTGAAATTACAAACATTTACTATGGAAGTTAATAAATCTTTGCACGATGATAGGATTAGAGTTTTATCAGATGTGAATGTTAGTGACGAAATTGGAAATAATGTTACGTTCTCATTGGATGAAAATGATAACACTGCTTCTTCTGTAACAGAACCTTTAGAAGAAAATTTAAATGACGATAAAAATAATTTAGATAAAGAAGTTGAAGATAAATAATTTAGTAATGTATATTAATTGATGGAAGATATAGAAAAAAAAATGAATGAATTAAAAAATTCGTTTTATGAGACGAATAGTAAAAATATTTTTTTCAAAAACAAACAAAAATTACAATGTAATCAAACTGTTGCAAACAATATAGATTTACAGCAAGTATTGATGGTTTCTATCTATTTGAAAGAAGATACGAATAAGATTATTGTGGTGTATCCTATTTTAAAGAACTTCGTAACCTATACAAATGTAAATATAGTAATTGAACATCTTTTTGACCAGATTCATATTGCGACACATCAATATGGTAATTTTGAAATGCATATTAATATGGATACGTATACGATAACTGCACATGAGCGTTTTAAGCATATGTATGAGATATTAAATAAAATGAATGGAGATAGAGGAAATATATTGTTTAATGATAATTTGCGTTTGGTATGTATTTACAATACACCAAATGTGATGATTACTTTGCAGTCATTTTTTATAGGTATATCCAATGGCAATATTACAGATAGGGTATATATGTATAATAAAAAGGATACAAAAGACTTATTTAACAAAATTATTAGTTAATTAAGTTATTTAAAACGAATAGAACATATAATATATTATGGATATTAAAATCAATAATTTATTAAAGGCAGATGTATTTTCCAGTTTGTTTCAACATATTAAATTGTTTACGGAACACATTAATATTACATTTAGTGATGAAAAGATGTATTTACAGACGATGGATGGTAGTCGCGTATCTATAGTGGAGATGAATTTACCGAACTCGTGGTTTGATGAATATACAATAAATGATTCAGCGATTACGATGGGTGTGCAGGCGAATGTATTATTCAAGGTATTAAATTGTCGTGACAAGGATCAAATTATTCATTTAGAGTATGAGGCGGATTCGGATAAATTGTGTATACATTTTACAAGTGAAAATAAACAGAGTTTTGACAAACATTTTGAAATTAATTTGATAGATTTGGATGTGGAGTTGTTAGAGATTCCTTCTTTTGATAGTAATACGGATATTTCGGTTCCTTCTAGTTATTTTGCTGGAATAATAACACAATTGCAGATTTTCGGTGATACGATAGAGTTTGAATGTTCTGAAGAGAAGGTGCAATTGATTTCGCATAGTGTGGATTCGGGTAAAATGAAGGTGGATATTGATGTGGATGAATTAACTGGATATTCCATAACGGAAGGTGAGGTCATGAAAATATCGTTTAGTTTGAGTCGTATTCATAATATTTGTAATTATCATAAATTGTCAAAGGAGATGGATATTATATTAACACATGATTATCCGATGAAAATTATATACAAGTTAGATGAAGAAGATGCGTCAATGATCTTTTATTTAGCCCCTAAAATAGGTGATGATTAAATGAATTTAAATAGATAATATATAGTATGTATATTGTGTATATGAATCTTTTCTTACAGTTTCTATTGTTTGTGCTTATATTGTTGGTATATATACATGTAACCCACCAATATAAAAGAAGTGAAGACTTGGAGCTTTACGAGCTTGATTATAAAGATAATCAATATTTACAAGAGGTATGTGATATAAAACAACCTGCCATATTTAATTTCAAAGACATTTATCCGGATTTTTATACTATTGTTAACAGTGATAACATAGAAGAAAAAGAAAATTGTGAAGTTAAAATAAAAGATATTCAGGATTATTATAAAAGTGAAGAATCCGTTGATTTTGTGCTTCTTTCACACAAAAGTTCTCAAAGTTTGTTAAAAACAGATACAAAGGGTATTTACTTTTCCGAAGACAATTCCTATTTTGCAGAAGATGCGGGTATGGAAGTGGTATTTCAGGGTACGGATTCTTTTTTGAAGCCACATTTCACAGTGAATACTAAATATGATGTGATGTTTGGTTCAGAAAAGGCCTATGTTCCATTTAGATATCATAATCACTATAGATATTTCATATCAGTTAATACGGGTAAAATACGGGTAAAGTTAACGCCTTGGAAGAGTTGCAAATACTTGTATCCAAACCATGATTATGAAACGTATGAATTCAAATCGCTAATAAACGTTTGGAAACCAGATAGAAATCATTATGGTGAAATGAACAAAATGAAATTCCTAGAATTTGATGTCAATGAAGGACAGGTTCTCTATATCCCTCCATATTGGTGGTACAGCTTTCAATACCATAATGCTGCCACTTTGTTAACCAGCTTCACCTACGACACACCAATTAACTGCATAGCAAATTCTAAAGACTTGTGTTTTTACTATCTACAACAACATAATATTAAGAAAAAACCCATTAAAACTATTGAAATACCTATATTAGAAAAGTCTACGACGGATAATGAAGTGGTTGATGAAATAAATAACATAGATTTGTAATATTCAGTGTGATGTTAAAAGTTGTATTTTTTTCGAAAAGAATTGGGGTCGAAAAAAAAAAATGGACAAAATAAAAATGTCCATTTTTTAATTTCGAAAAAAAGTTTTCGAAATAAAAATTCGGTGACCCCTGTTTTTTGCCTGGTGGTGGTAAGAAGCGACCATTTTTCGCGACTTTTTTCGCTGCATGTTTTTTTTCGAAAAATCAGAATTTCCGGAAAAATGGCGAGTTTTTTTTATCCATTTAGGATAACAAATGTACTCAAAAAATAGGGTTTTGAAAAATGGAAAATTTTTATGTGATTTTTGTAACTATACATGCAGCAAGAAAAGTGACTTTGCCAAGCACCTATCCACACTGAAGCATCATATGGCGAGTTTGGATAACAAAACTCGCCGTTCCCCAAACAGGCACATTCCAAGTTCTTATGATTGTGAGTGTGGCAAAAAATACAAGTATCAGAGCGGATTATGTAAACATAAGAAGTATTGTGCCTATATAAATCAAGAGTATGTACCCGACGAACCTGAAGATGCTAACACTACTATTAAACAACAACATTTTATTGATCTTTTAAAACAGAATCAAGAGTTCAAAGAAATGATTATTGAGCAGAATAAGACGATAATGGAGTTGTCAAATCGCACACATATTACAAATAATACTACAAATAATAATCAAAAATTCAATCTAAATTTTTTCTTAAATACAACCTGCAAAGATGCAATGAATATGTCTGAATTTATTGAGAACATTAACATTGATTTTAAAGATATAGAAGACATAGGTAAGAATGGTTATGTAGCCGGTATGACAAATATGATTTTGTCACGTATTAAGGATTTAGATGTGTCAAAACGACCGTTACATTGCACTGATCTAAAGCGCGAAACTATGTATATAAAAGATAATGATGAATGGAATAAAGACACTCCAGATAATCAAAGATTACGAGATATGGTAACAATTGTAGCAAAACAAAACTACGGAATCGTACCATTATGGAGAGAAAAACATCCGGAGTGTCAGAACTGGGACAATCCAAAGTATGATTTTTGTATAAATATGATGCGTAATATTCTGGGAGATATGGGTGAAGAACAAATACGTTTAGACAATAAAATTATAAAAAATTTGTCACGCCATATTTTGGTAGATAAAAATTAATGTTTTTATATTGTATATATGTTGAAGGCTATACATACAATATTGATTTCAGGACTCATTATGTTAATTTTAGATTCAATTTATTTAGGTACAATAAGTAAATTGTTTCATGAATTAATAGCAGGAATACAAAGAACCGCCATGATAATAAACCCAATAGGTGTTATCGCTTGTTATTTATTTTTAATATTAGGATTATATTACTTTATTTTGAGAACCAAAAAATCACCAGTAGACGCCTTTTTATTAGGTATTTTAATTTATGGTGTATTTGAAGCTACCAATTATGCATTGTTTAAAAAATGGCCTCTTCATATAGCAGTAATAGATACAGTATGGGGAGGTACTCTATTCGCTTTAACAACAATAATTACATACAGCCTATTATAATATACATATCTAATATACACTATTACATATGTCAACCAAGAATACAGTAGAAGATTATTTAAAAATACCGAAACAGTATAATTTTAATAATGCATTATATAATGCAGTAGATACCTTTCTAGAAAATAATGGATTTAAAAGGATTAACGGAAAGGAAGCGAGTGGTTCATTTAATAAAATTTTTTTCATAGAAAAAGAAGGTAAAAAATATGTCCTCCGAGTATCAAATATATATTTATCTAAAATAAATGAAAAGGGAGAAGAATTTCCAAATCAACAGTTAATAAATAAATTATTACCAGAAAATGAACGAACTGGAAACTCGAAAGAGGATATAATAATTTTGATTAAAAAGATACAAGATTTATCTTTATTAGCTTCTGCTAAAGAATATTCGCCAAAATTATATTGGTTGAAACCATTAGATGTATATAATGATGGACATATAGAGAAATATTTGTCAACTATATATGAAGCATATGATTCCGATTTAATAGAGTATTATATGAAAAATAAGGTAAGAGATACAGCGAAAGACAATATCATAGCAAAACAAATAGAACATATAATCACAAATATGAATAAAAATGGTATAGTATGTTTTGATATAAATCCAAGAAATATAGTGATTAAAGAGACCGAAGAAGATGGTATAGATGTTAAAATAATTGATTGGGATTTAGATTATTGCAAACATATTCAGGTATACAAAGATCTTGTTAGAAGTCAGAATATAAAAGCGTTTAATATGGTGTTTATAGCAAATCATTTTGTTAAGTATTTAGACAAGAATATATTTACAGAGTACTTTGAAAGTGAAGAGTTTCAAAATATAAAGCCTAATCTACAAGGCGAAATATGTAGTACCATAGATACGATATATAGTAGAGATATGTACTTAATGATGATAAAGCATTATTTTAATGATTTATATAATTCTGTATATAGTGAAGTTTTATCAAAAAACAATATTACTACAATTGAAGAATTTTGTAAGATATTAATAGAAAGATTGATTAATATAGCTACGTTCAGAACTTCAAACGTTATAGACAGTAATTCAGCCAGTAATTCAGCTAGTAATTCATACAGTAAATCAGCTAGTAATTCAGACAGTAAATCAGACAGTAAATCAGCCAAAAAACCAGTCTATAAATCAGCCAAAAAACCAGTCTATAAATCAGCCAAAAAACCAGTCTATAAATCAGCCAAAAAACTAGTCAAAAAA
>Ga0181566_10001702_pt1 | contig 18219 bp, 21 predicted proteins | sample 101ome_15_FD_133762 | JGI IMG/M metagenome (GOLD analysis project Ga0181566, IMG submission 133762) | Coastal salt marsh microbial communities from the Groves Creek Marsh, Skidaway Island, Georgia - 101402AT metaG (megahit assembly) | ecosystem: Environmental > Aquatic > Marine > Intertidal...
CTAGTTACCTCAGGGCTCATCGTCTAAGGGATAGGACAGGAACCTTCTAAGTTTCTAATGTAGGTTCGAATCCTACTGGGCTCAACTGATAGTTAAAATATACTTATAATAAAGTTGTTAGTAAAAAAAACAGGATAGAATAATCTATCCTGTTTTTTTTACTAACAACTTTGCATTAGAATTCTCTAAGAGAGAATTAACCGTTTACAGCAGGAGCTTCTACGGATGCTAAGTCTAGAGGGAAGTTGTGAGCGTTACGCTCGTGCATTACTTCCATACCTAAGTTAGCACGGTTGATGATGTCAGCCCAAGTGTTAATTACACGACCTTCGGAGTCGATAACAGATTGGTTGAAGTTGAAACCGTTTAGGTTGAATGCCATAGTAGAGATACCTAAGGAAGTGAACCAGATACCTACTACAGGCCAAATAGCTAAGAAGAAGTGTAAGCTACGAGAGTTGTTGAAGGAAGCGTATTGGAAGATTAAACGACCAAAGTAACCGTGTGCAGCAACAATGTTGTAAGTCTCTTCTTCTTGACCGAATTTGTAACCAGCGTTAGCAGATTCGTTCTCAGTAGTTTCACGGATTAAGGAAGAAGTTACCAAAGAACCGTGCATAGCGCTAAATAAAGAACCACCGAATACACCTGCAACACCTAACATGTGGAATGGGTGCATTAGAATGTTGTGCTCAGCCTGGAATACGATCATGAAGTTGAAAGTACCAGAAATACCTAGAGGCATACCATCAGAGAAAGAACCCTGACCGATTGGGTAGATGATGAATACTGCTAAAGCAGCTGCTACTGGAGCAGAGTAAGCTACGCAGATCCAAGGACGCATACCTAAACGGTAAGATAATTCCCACTCACGACCCATGTAAGAACAGATACCAATGAAGAAGTGTAATACGATGAAAGCGTAAGGGCCACCATTGTATAACCACTCATCTACGGAAGCTGCTTCCCAGATTGGGTAGAAGTGTAAACCGATAGCGTTGGATTGAGGAACTACAGCACCGGAGATGATGTTGTTACCGTATAATAAAGAACCAGAAACTGGCTCACGGATACCGTCAATGTCAACTGGAGGAGCCGCAACAAATGCGATGATGAAAAGGGAAGCTGCAGATAATAAAGTAGGGATCATTAACACACCAAACCAACCGATGTATAAACGGTTTTCAGTGGAAGTTACCCACTCAGCAAAACGAGCCCATAGGCTCGCGCTTTCGCGACGTTCTAAAGTAGCAGTCATGTTTACTAAGAATAAATTGTTTAAATAATATTTTTTTCCCAAACAGTTTTTATACCATAATATCTAATATCTGGTTCTGCTTGTTACTGAATATTATAACTTATAACTATTATTGTTAACAATTAAATTAACATTGTTTAATAACTACTGAAAATTTAAAGTATAATAGACTAACATGAATATATATTTAAAAATATGTTTAACTTATGATTAATTCAAATACTATTTACAATAGATTATCTATAGCTAGTTTATTGATATTAAATGATATAATATGGGGACGTTATACATATACTCCATTAGTAAAACCAATCAATTTAAATCTTAATACAGAATTTCAACCTGAATATTTTTTAAAGGAAAAAAAGTACACTTATAACAACAAATATTTTAATAGTCGTGTATTAAACTGGAGATTATTTACCTCTATAAATTTCATAAGTTTTTTTATATATTTTCTTGATGAAATTAATCAGGAATTAGACCCTTGTGTATTGTTCGAAATATATATATTGGAATATCTACTAAATGAGTCTATAGAAGATATAACAGAAGCAAATAAACAATATTTTCCAGAATTAAAACAGGCGTTAAATAATAAATATCTCAAAGATAAAGATAAGGAACCAGCAATAGTTAAAAGCTATAGAACATTAAGTTTCGATCATTCTAAAATAGGTGAAATTAAACCTCTCTATTTTACGAGAGAATGGATACAATGGAATAATTATATATTGTTTTCTGAAGGATTTTCAGGTAAAGTAAGATCTTTACAACTAGAAATAAAATAAAAAATTACTTTTTCATATTTATGAAAAAGTAATTTTTCTTTGCTCTGCCCTAGGTAAAGTAGGATATATAGAATGGATTTGTGATACAGGATTATTATTATAACCAGTTGTTTCTACCTCATAGTTATTGGTATTTGTAGATCTTGTCCATTTATCTAAATTAATAAGAAATTCTATTACTTCTTTAACTATCGGAGCAGCAGTTGTAGAACCAAAACTAACAGAAGAAGGTTCATCTAATACTGCTAAAATAACATATCGAGGAGCTAAAGTATCTTGAGAGACCTCTCTATCAAGTGGAAATATTCCTGCAAAACTAGTAATTTTGGCATTCAAATACCCACCGTGTTCAGAAACTTTTTGAGCAGTTCCAGTTTTACCACCAATTCTAAATCCTGGAATAAATGCTGTTGAGCCAGTCCCTTCTACAACAACACTTTCCATCATATTTAATACTTCTTTGCAAGTATCTGGATGCCACAGTTGATGATTAAATTCATTGCTTTTTTTATTATTTTGTGTATCATCAATATTTTGATTATTCCTACATGAAGGACAAATAGGACAAGGACGATATAAATTATTTTTCCAATCTGTAACACCTAAAACAGTATAAGGATGAATAAGTTTACCATCGTTAGCTAAACATCCATAATAAGTGGCTAATTGTAATGGTGTCATAGATAGACCCTGTCCAAAAGCAGCAGCAGCAGGTTCAATAGAATACTTTGAAAAATCATTTATATTACGAAGCCAGCCTGTATTGTATACAGGCATATCTGTTGCTAAGAGACGGCCAATACCCAACTTATGTAGCCAAGCATGATAAATAATTGGAGATATACGTTGTATAATGTGAATCATGCCTACATTACTAGAATAAGTTAAAATTTCATTAGGCGTAACAGATCCTCTTGCACCAACTGAATCATAATCATTATTAGCAATAATATGTTCTCCAACACGAATACATCCTTCATCTAAAAATTCATCGTCTTGGCTAATTGCCATAGTTTCTAAACCAATAGCAACATTTAAAGGCTTAAAAGTAGAACCCGGTTCTATCAAATCATTGATAGCCCAATTATTAAAACGTTCAATAGGATAATTGTAATAGTTATTAGGATCATAGGTAGGTTCAGTAACTTGAGATAGGATAGCTCCATCACGAGAATCTAGTACAATAACCATCCCACGTTTTGCATCAGCTAGATTCATAAATTTTCTTAAAATACTACGTACAGCTCTTTGTAACTGAATATCAATAGTAAGATAAACATTACGTATATCCTTATTTTTTAATTTTTTTTTTATTTTATTATTTGTTTGGATATTGTCGATTAAATCACTAGATAAATGTTTTACTTTAATTAAACTATGGTCTACATGACGTAATAAAGGGTCTAAAGACAATTCTAATCCAGCTTTACCTGTGTGATTGTGATCTACATAACCTATTAATTCGCTACCCAGAGTGCGATAGGGATAATGTCTTTTAGCTTTTTGTGTCAAATCTATGCCATCTATAGTCAAACTACGGATCTTTTCTGCAATAGGTGGCATTAATTCTTGCCTTAAAAAAATTCCCGTTGAATGTTCTAAAAATAATTGTTCTAGAGACGCTATATTTTCTCCCAGAATATTTCCTAACTTTTCAGCTACTTCTGAAGTTGGTTTATTAAAATAACGTGGATGAACAAATAAATCATATGATGGTGTATCCATTGCTAATATTTTTCCATTTCTATCACATATGGTTTTACGAGCAATAAAAACTTCTCTATTAAAAATTTGTTGATTTCTGGCTTGTAATGTTAACCATTTTCCTTGTGCTATTTGCAAATAAAATAGACGACCTGTTAGTAAGAAAATTCCTGAAATTAAAATAAACCATACAAAAATAACACGAGATAGGTTTACAGATTTATTATTTCCTAGAATTTGTTTAACAGAAGATAATAAAGATATTATATATTTAGAGTTATATATTTTATTTTTCATTAATAATTTAAAGATAAATTTTTATTTTTTTGTTATAGTATGGTCTTTTTTTTCAAAACAATAAACATTTTTTAAGTAAATATATATTTATGTTAATTATTGATATTACTAAGTAACATAAATCCCATTGTGCAAATTTTAATATCCAAATGAAAGAATGCTTATAAATCTATATAACTAGAGATCTTTAATATTTTATAAAAAATAGCCAATTACATAAATTTAAAAAACTAAAATATTTAATAAAATGCCCTTTGTATATTTTAGAAAATATTCTATGATGTGATATACACTTTATACATTGTATAAAGTGTATAAAATATTCTACAAATTGGAGAACATTTTATGTGGGATAAAATAGTTGAAACATTTCGTAAGTTTTTCGGTAAAAAACCTGAACCAAAGCGTAATGCTTTGGTTCAAGACTTTAAGAAAATTGCTTCAATAGGTAGTTTTTTAGTCATTCCAGCAGTTCTTCTAGTAGGATACGTTGGTTCAACAAGATACTATAATGCTAAAAAATCTAGCTCTAGTCAACAAATTAAATATATTGAAAGCGATGTAACCTTAACCAAAGCAAAATTAGATAACCAAGCTGAAGCACAAAGTCATGATCTTGTAAATAAAAAATTTGGAAAAATTCTACACTTAGTACCTGAATCATATAGAAAATGGAGTATTCACCCACCATATCATATAACAATCGAGAAGTTACACCCTTGGGAGTATCTTAAGATAGAAAAGTCTAAACATAATCTTACTCATTACTTAAAAGAAAAAAATTGGACAACATCCACGAAAATCCGATACCTATCTCAAAAGATATATTATAAAGAGACAGATACTAAAAATATAGATAATAAGAAGCCATATGTAGCTTACTTAAACAACTATATAGATGTTAACAAAATGGTCGAAACTGATTCACTAGCAAATGAATCTATAAATTGGGGTAGTTTATTTCTAGAAGATTCAGTCCATAAGTATAGATTTTACTATACGAAAGATAATATATTAAAATCTAGAAGTGACATTCATCTCTCTATCAAAAAATTGTCGTAAAAGAAATATTAATGATTAGAAAATTGACCTACTAAAAACATACGGAGATTTCAATAAATGGAGTTATAACATAAAATATAGCCATATATTATTCTATAGAGATAAACATTAGTAAGGTGATTTTTAATCCTCTTTTAAAGAAGTAAGATGATTATCATAGATTTATTCTATTGATTACAATAATATTGTTGTTCCTATATAAGGACGAGGAATAATCATTCTCCATCCTTATATAATTTTAAAATATAAGTACATTCAATCTATTTTCTTAGTTAAAGTCCTTCGATAGCCACATTAAGGAAACGGGATAAAGTTGTAGCGTCTTTTTCTAGATTTTCTAAACTTATAGGTTCCCCAATTCGAGTTAACGGGATGTCCCTTTTTCCTTTGACACGTAGATAAATAGCTCTTTTAGGATTAATACCTTCTTTTATTTCTACACGTACAGCTTGGACATCCTCCCAAGGAAAAGATATTTGAATACGTCTATTTTTACCCGGAAATCCCCAACGAAAAATCTTTACTAAATTACTAGTCTTATTAAATTCGTTGTATCCTTCTCCAACACGCCAAATAATAGTCAGCCAAATATAAGTACTTAGAAGAAGAGCACTAGTACCATAAAAACACATTACAAGCCCTTGTGGAACAAAAGATAATTGTTGGCCATGAATAAAAGGTAAAATATCTTTCTCAAGATAGCTTGATATACCAGTAAGAAGAAAACCTAAGCCTCCTAGCAAGACAACTGAACCCCACCAGTAATTACTGATTCTCCTTGCTCCTACAATAGGGTCACGTTTTACTAAAGATGAGGAACTTTCCAGATTAGTTTGGTGAGTCATAAATAATAAACATAAAATAAAAGATTATAATTACTTTATTCTTAATTAATTAAGAAAAACGCTGCTTTAAGCGAGTAGCTTTTCCACTAAGATTACGTAAGTAATATAATTTTGCACGTCTCACCTTTGCACGTCGAATAATTTGAAAATTAGTTGTTTGAGGAGAGTGTAATAATAAAGTTTTTTCTACTCCAATCCCTTGAAATACACGACGTACAGTAATACTGCTTGCAATACCAGCACGATGTCTCTTAATTATTACACCTTCATAGGGTTGAGTACGTTGGCGACCACCTTCACTGATTAGCAAACCAAGTTTAATAGTATCTCCAATATTTAATTGTGGTAAATCACTCTTTAGCTGGCGTGATTCAATAGTATTAATAATAGCGTCTACATTCATAATAAAATAAAAATTATCTTTAAATATATCTAACCTATATAGACTAGACAGTAGAATAACTTATTAAATAAAAGATAAATATAATTCTCTTTTATTTAAACAAAACGTTTTATTTTCAATAGTAGCAATGATATTGATTGGAGAAAAAATGGTGTACTATTAGTTGGTATATTAAATTATATACTTATGCTTAACAAAATCTTTATAGGTATAGTTTTATAAAGTCTTTATAAGACCTTATATTCATAAGTAAATATAAGGTCTCACGTATAAATATAATTTATTAACCGTAGAAACCTGTTTGCAATAAAATAAGTGCAAACACAGCTCCAGATAATCCACCTGTTAAAAAGCCTGCAGAAAATTGACTCCAGCCATTAGCACTTTGTAATGGATCTGCATTGGAAGAATCATCCACTTGGAAGGAAACACTACCATAGATAGATAAACAAGCAGTTAGAATTACTACTAAACCACATGCGCCAAAACATCCAGCTAAATCAGCATATTCTGTAGTTCTTAATGGACCTAATTTATAGAATGGTCCAAGTAAAAGAAAACCATGAGCTAAACCTACTTCTACACCACGTAATAATGGAGAAACTCCACGTCTGTATGCCGGAAGATTACCTAAGTAATCTTTTGTTAAAGTAGACGTACTTACAGGAGTAGCTAAATGTCCTAAAAATGGATCATTATTAAAAGGTTTAATAGCTTCAAAATTACTTTCCATATACAAGCTCCCTAGATGTATAATACATAGAATTACTTATTATTCTACAATATATTGTAGGGAAAATTTCTGATCCAAATATGATTTTATTATTTATATGAAGAAACTATTATATTTATATCAATAAATATAATACTTGATAAATAATTTGTGCTATGTCTTATAAAGAAATCTAGGTATAATTATATATAACTATTAACGTATAGGATACAATTATGTCAGCGACTATTGGTTATTTTGTTTTTCTTACAGCCGCTTTTGTTTTGACAGCTGGTCTTTACTTAGGATTACGCGCTGTAAAACTTATCTAATATCCACCATCTAATAGATGGAGCTAGTTAGGATATAATCTCTTAACAAAGTTATTTCTTAAAATATATACAATCAAGTATTTATTATGGTTGAACCGTTACTTTCTGGAATTGTATTGGGGTTACTGCCTGTTACAATTGGTGGATTACTAACTGCTGCTTATTTACAGTATCGTCGTGGTGATCAATTAAATTTGTAATAAATAATCATTATATATCCCCTTAAGGGGATATATAATGATTATTTATTACAATAAGTATTGAAAAAGTATTAAATTGGTAAGGGAATAGTAGATAAATACTATTCCCTTACCAATTTAATACTTAGAAAAGTCCCAAACTTAAGGAAATATCAATAGGTAACGTTGCACCAATACCTAACCAAACAGCTGCTGCAGTACCAAATAAGAATACTGTAGTTGCTACTGGACGACGGAAAGGGTTTTGGAATTTGTTTACACTTTCAATAAAAGGTACTGTAATCAAACCTGCAGGAACACCAGCCATTAATAATACCCCTAATAGTTTATTAGGGCATACACGTAAAATCTGGAATACAGGGAAAAAGTACCATTCTGGTAAAATTTCTAATGGAGTTGCAAATGGATCTGCAGGTTCTCCAATTAAAGCAGGATCTAAAACTGCTAAACCTATTGCAAGAGCAATTGTACCAAGAATTACTACAGGGAACATATATAGTAAGTCATTTGGCCAAGCAGGCTCACCATAATAGTTGTGTCCCATTCCTTTAGCTAATTTAGCACGTAGTGCAGGATCAGCTAAATCTGGTTTTTTAATAACTGCCATGAGAATAAACCTCTATTTTCTTATATTTTATAACGGACCTGAAATACCTTGCTTACGAATCATTAAGAAGTGCGCAAGCATAAATACAGCTGTTGCTAGCGGTAAAACAAATGTATGTAAACTGTAGAAACGAGTTAATGTAGACTGACCAACACCAACACCACCACGTAATAATTCTACTAATGGAGAACCAATTACAGGGATAGCCTCTGGTACACCAGTTACAATCTTTACAGCCCAGTAACCAACTTGATCCCAAGGTAAAGAATATCCTGTTACACCAAAAGATACTGTACATACTGCTAAAATTACACCAGTTACCCACGTTAGCTCACGTGGCTTTTTAAATCCACCTGTCAAGTATACTCGACAAATATGTAAGATCATCATTAACACCATTAAGCTTGCAGACCAACGGTGAACAGAACGAATTAACCAACCAAAGTTAACATCAGTCATTAAATATTGAACAGATGCAAATGCTTCTGCTACCGTAGGACGGTAGTAAAAAGTCATAGCAAAACCACTTGCAATCTGAATAATAAAACATGTTAATGTAATACCACCAAAGCAGTAAAATATATTTACATGGGGTGGAACATATTTACTTGTAATGTCATCTGCAATACTTTGAATTTCCAGACGTTCCTGGAACCAATCATATACTTTACTCATGAACACGCGCTCCTTATGCGATTTCTCTGGAATGAGTCTATAGTCTTATTTTTGTATGTTAATAATTTAATATTTAACATCAAAAATAAAAACGGCTAACTTTTTCATAGTTAAAAAGAAAAATATTTCTATGCATAATGCCGTTTAAATCAATTGGCGGGGAGTGGATTTGAACCACTGGCCTTCGGGTTATGAGCCCGACGAGCTACCAGACTGCTCTACCCCGCATTTCTGACTCTCTTCTTCTAATTATAGGTTAAAATCTGTTAAAACACAATGAGTCCTGTTAACCGATTAATAATTCTATTTTTTATCCAAAGAAATAAACACTTAAACCATTAATAACAACAAAACTTAGTGCAATTATCCAAGTCAATATATTTAACGCTTTTTGCCCAATTTTATTATTAAGACTTCTAATTGAACTTGTCATTTGTGTTAAACCTTGTCCCTTGGGAGCATGTATAAGTACTATTCCAATTAATAACAAAGAAGATAATAATCTACTAATTTCTAAAAATGAGAACATAGTTGATATGAATAAATTGTAAACAAAGAAAAAAAGAACTCATAAGCCGGGTTCTGTATTTTAAAAATATTCTTATTTTTAAAAAGCGGTTATTTATCTATATTTCAAATTACTTTGAAATTTTAGCAGATATATTTTATAGATAATGAAGATATTAATTAATCTATTTTACTTTGCTCCTAACTAGGGTTTACCTCTTAGTGTCTCCACTTATATCCCATTTTCTTATTTTCTGTGGCACTTTCCTCATAATCAAAATTGAATATAATGGGCATTATCCATTAGCCTATATCTTCTAGGAGCCCGGACTTTCCTCAAATATTTTATGAATACTTGCAACCGCTGAGATCTCTATTTATATTGTACCCACTATTTTATTAGCTGCCAAATTTTTTATCTAAAAGTTGATTTATATGTACTTATATATGATATAATCATATATAAGTACATATGATACGGCGGGCGTCGCCAAGTGGTAAGGCAGAGGATTGTGGTTCCTCCATTCGCGGGTTCGAACCCCGTCGTTCGCCTCTTACTCATAAAATAAATTAGTACCAATCTGTACTAGATATTTAATTAAAATACATATGTTAGCTTGGCATAATATACATATTATCTTTTAAAGTATGTTTTTGTTAGATGATTATGAAGTAGTTCTTGCAGGTTTGATTTTATCTTTAGCTGTTCCTGTTTTAGCTCTTTCTATTTCTAAATTTAGTCGTCCTAGTAGAGCTGGTATAGAACGAAAAACTACTTATGAATCAGGGAATGAACCTATAGGACAAGCATGGAAACAATTTGAAATTAGATATTATATGTTTGCTCTTGTTTTCGTAGTATTTGATGTAGAAACATTATTTCTTTTTCCCTGGGCAGTCAATTTTAATAGTTTAGGATTTTTTGCTTTTATTGAAGCTTTAATTTTCATAACAATTCTTGTTATTGGTTTAGTTTATGCTTGGCGCAAAGGAGCTTTAGAATGGTCTTAAATACATCCAATGATATTGGCTTATTTACAGAATTTAGTACAGATGAGTTATCAAATGATAACTCATCTGTACTAAATTCTGTAAATTCTACAGAGGTTACTCAACATCTCTCTAATAGTATTATTTTGACAACTGTGAATGATTTACACAACTGGGCTAGATTATCCAGTTTGTGGCCACTTTTATATGGAACAAGTTGCTGTTTTATTGAGTTTGCCTCTTTATTAGGCTCTCGTTTTGACTTTGATAGATTTGGTCTAGTACCTAGGTCTAGTCCTCGTCAAGCAGACCTTCTTATTACAGCAGGAACTATTACAATGAAAATGGCACCAGCGGTAGTAAGGCTATATGAACAAATGCCTGATCCCAAATATGTAATTGCTATGGGTGCTTGTACAATTACCGGAGGAATGTTTAGTACTGATTCATACACAACTTTACGTGGAGTAGATAAATTACTTCCAGTTGATGTATACCTCCCTGGTTGCCCGCCTAAGCCAGAAGCAATTATTGATGCAGTAATTAAACTTCGTAAAAAAGTAGCACAAGAAAATTTAGCAGATAGAAATCAATTTGCACCAATTCATCGTTATCATACTGTTGAACATAAGATGACAATGGTCAATAAAATTCATCCTGGTAGTTATATGCAACTTGAAAGTCGTAAACTTCCTGCTATATTAGAAAATAAAAAAAATAAAGCTGCTATACCTTCTGATGTAAAAATATTCTAAATCAATAGTGAATATTAAAATTTTGATCACATAGTAATATAGCTAAATAGTTATACTAATAATTTATATGACCCCTTCTTCTATAATCTATCAAGACAAAATAAACTATCAGGGTAGAATTAGCAATTGGTTAAAAAAAAATAGTTTACCAAATGAATTTTTAGGATTTGATCATCAAGGAGTCGAAATTCTCAAGATTCAACCTCAAGACTTATTGTCCACATCTCTTGCTCTACATAGTTATGGTTTCAACTATTTAAGATGTCAATCTGCTTATGATGACTCTCCTGGTGGTCAATTAGTTAGTGTTTATCACCTAGTACGTTTATCAGATAATGCCGACGAACCTGAAGAATTATGTATGAAAGTTTTTGTTTCTAGAGTAAAACCAATTGTACCCTCAGTATATTGGATTTGGAAAACGGCTGATTTTCAAGAGAGAGAATCATACGACATGTATGGGATTATTTACGAAGGACATCCTTGTCTTAAACGTATTTTAATGCCGGAAGATTGGGTAGGATGGCCTTTACGTAAGGACTATATAACACCTAATTTTTATGAATTACAATCTGCTTATTAATTATGCTTGGTTTAAGAAACCTTTATGATGCTAATTCACTGGATAATTCAGCTCATCGTTTATTAGAAAAATATCCCAATAGATATCAATTAGTTTTAGAAATTGCACGTGAAGCGCATTTTTATCATGAGCAAGAAGAAAATCTTTTAGACAAAACGAAGGAATATATTAAACCTATCCCTCATGTAGTCTTAAATAAACCAGACTCTTCTGATCTGCCTTTAGATTAACTTCTTTTTGCTAACCTTTTAAAAAGAAGTCAATCTAATGGATAAAATTTTGCCAAAGTATCACGATGGATTATAGTCAATCTATGGGGTACGTAAAAATTCTTGCAGCCTTTGAAGAACTGTTTTATAAGGAGTTTCCAAATCAATGAAATCAACTCTTTGTCCTTGTAAACGTCTGGCAGCATTTTCAAATGCTAAGCCAGATAAGGTTAGGCTTTTATTTAGCACCAACGGCTCACCTCTATTTGTAGATATAATAACAGTTTCATCTTCCGGAATTGCACCTACTAAAGGAATTGATAATAATTCTTGAACATCTCTTACAGACATCATATCATTGCTTTTGACCATGTCAGGACGAACTCTATTAACCATAAGACGAATATCATGAATTCCACTTGATTCAAGTAGACCAATTACACGGTCTGCATCACGAATAGAAGTAATTTCAGGGGTAGTAACTACAATTGCTTCATCAGCTGCGGCAATTGCATTTAGAAAACCTTCATCAATACCTGCTGGACAGTCAAGTAAAATAAAATCGTAATTTAACTTTTGAATACCTTCGACAAGTTGAATCATCTGATCTCCTGTTAATTCTACTTTTTGCCTTGTTTTAGAGATAGATAACATTGCCAAATTGCTCTGTCTTTTGTCTCGAATTAACGCTTGTTTAACATCACATTCGCCATCAAGTACTTCCAGTGCAGTATAAATTACTCTATTTTCCAAGCCTAGTAAAAGATCTAAATTACGTAGTCCTACATCAGCATCAATTAAAGCAACTTTATATCCCAATCTGGCAAGGGACATTCCAAGATTGGCTGTAGTTGTAGTTTTACCTACTCCTCCTTTACCTGATGTAACAACAAGGTTTCGACTCATTTGTATTGTTTAAATTTTTAATATAATTATTTTTTTTTATAAATCTTGAAAATATCTATTAATACTAGATACTATTAAATTTTATTAATAAAGATCTGTAATAACCCTATATAATATATTATGAGGATAATACTATTTTTATAATATTGGTTTGATAAACATACCTAGTATAGCATTTAATAAAGAAACGTAAACAATGTCATACTATAATACAATCTTCCATAGAAATTTTTTACAATTACCCATTTTTTTTAAATCATTATATGAATTAGGTAATTTTCTAAACAAAAGAAATACACCAATGAAATACATATAATTAATAAAATTTATTTTTTGAATTTACTAGCAATGATTGATTACTTTTATACCCATGCTTGGTTAATTCCATTATTGCCTCTTTGTGGCGCGCTATTAACAGGTGCATTACTTATATTATTCCCTGAAGCTACTCGCGCTATACGAAGAGGATGTGCTTTTTTATCTGTTATTCTTATGTTCTCCGCATGTGGTATTTCTATCCTATTGTTTTTAGAACAATGGAAAGGCCACACAAATTATTTTTATGAAATATCATGGTTAATTAGTAGCAGCTTACATTTAAATATAGGCTATATAATTGATGATTTAAGTTCCTTAATGTTAGTTTTAGTAAGTAGTGTTGCTTGTCTAGTGCTAATCTATAGTGATGGTTATATGGAACATGATATAAGTTACGTTAGATTTTTTGTATATCTAGGTCTCTTTTCATCATCGATGCTGGCCCTTGTTTTAAGCCCCAATTTGATACAGGTTTACATTTTTTGGGAACTAATTGGTGCATGTTCTTATCTACTTATTGGATTTTGGTTTAGACGTACAAGAGCAGCTCATGCATCTCAAAAGGCTTTTGTTACTAATAGAGTTGGAGATTTTGGCTTATTGTTAGGTATTCTTGGTTTTTATTTAGTAACTGGAAGTTTCAATTTTACTGAAATAAGTGCTAAATTACCTTCTATTTTAGAAAACAAACCAGAACTTATTGGCTTTATTCACGTCTTATGTTTACTAATATTCTTGGGGCCAGTCTCTAAATCCGCTCAATTTCCACTTCATGTGTGGTTACCAGATGCTATGGAAGGGCCCACACCAATTTCTGCACTTATTCATGCGGCTACATTGGTAGCAGCAGGAATTTTCCTAATTGCACGTATGTTCCCTATTTTTTACCAGTTCCCGCTTGTAATGAATATTATTGCATGGACTGGAGGTATGACAGCATTTATAGGAGCTATAATTGCCACATCTCAAGTAGATATTAAAAAATGTTTAGCTTATTCAACAATGTCACAGCTGGGTTATATGGTAATGGCTTTAGGTTTAGGGGCATATCAAGCAGCGATTTTTCACCTTCTTACTCATGCATATTCAAAAGCTTTATTATTTTTAGGCTCTGGGTCTGTTATTCATGGAATGGAAGAAGTGGTTGGATTTAATACATCTAAAAATCAAGATATGCGTTTAATGGGTGGATTATCTAAATACATGCCAATTACCTCAATAACATTTTTAATAGGTACTTTATCACTATGTGGGGTTCCTCCATTAGCTTGTTTTTGGTCCAAAGATGCTATTTTAGCAGCTAGTTTGGCTCAGAATCAAAATTTATGGTTTGTGAGTTGGTTAACTGCTGGTTTAACTAGCTTTTATATGTTCCGTCTTTACTTTTTGACTTTCACAGGTGAGTTAAGAGCTAACGATTATCAAAAAGATACAATTCTACCTCATGAGTCAACTACCAATATGGTTCTACCTTTAATCATATTAGCTATACCTTCATGTTTGCTAGGGTTAATCAATACTCCTTGGAATCCTCTATTATCTAACTATTTCTTAGTTCCAGATATTATGAATACTATTGAAATTATTCCTATTAACGAGTTCTTAGGGGTAGCTAGTAGTTCTGTTCTTATTACAGGTTTGGGATTTTTCATTTCTTTTTCCTTGTACAGTTCTTACTCTATAAGACTTCAACAATATATAAGCAAATCTCCTATATTAAATCTATATTGGTTATCTAAAAATAAATGGTACATAGATGATGTATATACAATGTTTATCATGCGTATTCATCGTAAAGTAGCTCAAGGAATTTTATGGATTGATCAGAATATTGTAGATGGATTAGTGTATAGTGTTGGATGGACCAGTTTATTGAGTGGCGAAATGTTACGATATATTGAAAACGGTCGTTTATCCTCCTATCTAATAACTTTCATTATTGGATTTTCATTTTTAATAATAAAAGGAATTTCTTTTATTATTTTCTAAATTAAGACATACTCTTTTTTATGAATGTTTTTCCTTCTGTTACACTCATTACTGTATTTCCTATTCTGGCTGGTTTATTAATCCCTTTTTTTCCAAATGATCAAGGAAGAAGAATACGTTGGTATGCTTTAGGAGTAGGACTTACAGATTTCATTTTTATAATAATAGCTTTCATTAAAAATTATCATCTAGACTATAGTGGTTATCAAATGAAAGAAGATTATGAATGGATCTCTTTCTTACATTTACACTGGTCATTAGCAGTAGATGGTATTTCTATGCCTCTAATTTTATTAACAGGTTTTGTGACAACATTAGCTCTTTTAAGTGCGTGGCCTATTACATATAATCCCAAATTATTTTACTTTTTAATGCTAGCAATGTATAGTGGGCAAATAGGTGTATTTGCAGCACATGATATTTTGCTATTTTTTATAATGTGGGAATTAGAACTGATACCTGTATATCTTTTGGTCTCTATATGGGGAGGTAAAAGACGTCTTCATTCTGCTACAAAGTTTATTTTATATACTGCATTAGGTTCTATTTTTATTTTAATAGGAGCAGTTACGATGGCTTCCTCTGGCGATTTTATTACTTTCAATATGGAAGAATTAGCAAATCGTCATTATCCAATTCTTACTGAACGATTATTGTATCTAGGTTTTATCATTGCATATGGTGTTAAGTTACCAGCATTTCCGTTACATACATGGCTACCAGATACTCACGGAGAAGCTCATTACAGCACATGTATGCTACTTGCAGGTATTTTATTAAAAATGGGAGGTTATGCTTTAATAAGGGTTAATATGCAAATGCTTCCTCATGCACACGTTGAAGCAGGTCCTTTTTTAGCTATTATTGGAGTAATTAATATTATCTATGCTGCCTTAACAGCACTTGCTCAGCGTAATTTAAAAAGAAAGATTGCTTATTCTTCTATTTCTCATATGGGATTTATTTTAATTGGTATATCATCTTTAACAGATACAGGGTTAAGTGGGGTTATGTTACAAATGATTTCCCATGGCTTAATTGGTGCTGCATTATTCTTTTTAGCTGGTACTACCTACGATCGTACTCAAACAATAATTTTAGAGGATATGGGATCTTTAGGCAAAAGAATGCCGAAAATATTCGCTTTATTTTCAATCTGTAGTTTAGCTTCTCTAGCACTTCCCGGTATGAGCGGTTTTGTGTCAGAAATTATGGTATTTTTAGGCTTTTTAAATAGTGATGCCTATAGTCTTCCTTTCCGTTTAGGTATTACTTTTTTTGAAGCAATTGGTATATTACTTACTCCAGTGTATTTACTAGGAATGGTTAGACAAATGTTTTATGGTTCTTCTGTAAATATAGAATATGAGCAATCTTTGCAAGATGCTAATCCGAGAGAAGTATTTATTACTGCTTGTTTCATATTACCAATAATAGGAATTGGAATATATCCGAGATTAGTCACTGAACTTTATTCGTCAACGACGGTAAATATTGTTGATACTATTATTCAAAATGCTAATATATAATACTATACTAATAACTAGTATTATATACTAGTTATTAGTATAGTATTATAGGAGACTTTATTAAGTTACTATACTACAAAAGAGTTTAGGAATCCTACAACAAAAACAAGGATTAACCATGCGAACGTTCCTGCGAATACAGCACCACGAGATGTTTCCCAGCCCCCAGGGGAAGCTAAAACAACTGGGACACCAATCACTAATAAGAAGGATAAACCAATAAAAGCTAAAACAGCTGCTTGGAAAGCAAGGATCATACAAGGTCTTCACAATAGGCGGCAACATAGATAATCAATAGAAAATATTCATTCTATTTACTTCTTATTATGCATACAATTATATACTTAAGCAACTTATAGGAAGAGTGGCAGAGTGGTTGATTGCGTCTGATTTGAAATCAGTTAGATTATTATAATCTCGAGGGTTCAAATCCCTCCTCTTCCTTTTTTATATTTTTAAAATTAATTATTATTATGCCTAGATCTCAACGCAATGATAATTTCATTGACAAAACATTTACAGTTATAGCTGATTTAATCCTTAAAATTCTTCCCACAACAAAGCGTGAAAAAGAAGCATTTGCTTACTATAGAGATGGAATGTCTGCACAGTCTGAAGGTGAATATGCGGAAGCTTTAGAAAATTACTATCAATCATTACGTTTAGAAGCAGATCCTTATGATCGTAGTTATATTTTATATAACATTGGTTTAATCCATACTAGTAATGGTAGACATAGTAAAGCTTTAGAATACTATCAGCAGGCATTAGAAATAAATCCTGCGCTTCCTCAAGCGCTAAATAATATGGCAGTTATCTACCATTATCGTGGGGAACAAGCTATTAGCGAAGGTAAAGTTGATCTTTCTGCAGCTTTATTTGATAAAGCCGCAGATTACTGGATGCAAGCTATTAGAATTGCACCTAGTAATTATATTGAAGCACAAAATTGGTTAAAAATTACCGGGCGTTTACAAGAAGATCTGTAACTTACTATTGGGGCTGTTATGGTTTCGACATATCTTTAAATCTTATTTTATATTTCCACCGTACTTTTTTATTCTACACGTTAGATAGGATAGACAAATAACGAAATGCTAATAACATCGTACCTTTCAAAAGAACTCGTGCAGCTGCTGCAGCAGTTTAATTTTTAAATTTTCGAGTCACTTCAATTAATAGATAAATTGTAATAAAATTGGGTTTTTAAAATTCACCTGTTTAAGGGTTTACTTAAGCTATGTGGATGAATAAATGAAATATGAATTTAATTATATGGACGTGGGTTCAAATCCCACCAGCTCCAGCACTTAATGAGTGGTTCTAAAAAATAGGCCTGCCTACTCTCTGACTTGAACAGAGGACCGACGGATTATGATTCCGTAGCTCTAACCGACTGAGCTAAGCAGGCTTTTTATTGACTCTATTCTATATAAGCGGGTGACGCGATTCGAACGCGCGACACCAGACTTGGAAGGACCGTACTCTACCACTGAGCTACACCCGCTTAGATTATGAGCTTCCTATATCATTTCGAACCTATACAG
>Ga0181566_10001715_pt1 | contig 18130 bp, 18 predicted proteins | sample 101ome_15_FD_133762 | JGI IMG/M metagenome (GOLD analysis project Ga0181566, IMG submission 133762) | Coastal salt marsh microbial communities from the Groves Creek Marsh, Skidaway Island, Georgia - 101402AT metaG (megahit assembly) | ecosystem: Environmental > Aquatic > Marine > Intertidal...
CCAGTGCCTGCTCGGCCTCCTCGCGATAATCGATGGCTTCTGGCTCCACGGGGCGGGATTGGGCCGCATTCATAACCTCAGGGGATAAGGTTTCCAGCCACTTACCCGCTTTATCGCGCATTTCAACCACCAAGCGTTCGGCGGTTTTCTTGCCCACCCCAGGTAGCGCAACCAAAGCGGCAATATCATCCCGCTGCAAACACCGAGCAAAAGCACGCGCATCCATTCCCGATAGCAGTGTCAATGCCAAACGAGGACCGACGCCGCTCACCTTGATTAACTCGCGAAATAATCGGCGATCTTCTTGCTCACAAAAGCCAAACAATTGCTGAGCATCTTCACGCACCACAAAGTGGGTCAGCAATGTCACTTCTTGTCCGAGCTCTGGAAGCTGGTAGAGCGTGGTCATAGGGACCTGTATTTCATAGCCCACGCCGCCAACATCCACCACCACTTCGGGTGGGGTTTTGGACACCAGCTGACCGCGTATAAATGCCAACATTGCTATAAGTACTCTTGGATTGGTTGATTCCTAGATTCCATGCCTAATCGGCTACCTGCAAAAGCCGATTGCGCCGACTGTATACGTGACAGAGCGCTGCGGCCAGCGCATCGGCGGCATCCTCCTGAGGGCTTGCCGGCAAACCCAGGGTGGTCTTCACCATGTGCTGAACCTGATCCTTGGTGGCTGCGCCGGTGCCCACTACGGCCTGTTTTATCAGCCGCGCGGCGTACTCATGAACCTCCAAACCATGGCGAACACAAATGGCAATCGCCGCACCGCGGGCGTGCCCTAACTTCAGGGCGGCACCGGCACTTTTGGCCATAAAGACTTGTTCAATCGACAGTTCCGCCGGTGCAAACTCGGCAATGATCTGCTCAAGGTTGTCAAACAGGACACCCAAGCGCTGGGGAATCGGCGCTTGCACCGGCAGACGTATAACGCCACTGCTAACGTAACTCGGTTTTCCCCCGGCTACGTTGACAATGCCAAAGCCTGTTTTGCGCGAGCCTGGATCAATACCCAGCACGACGGTCATAAGCGTCCTCCCCTAAACGCTATTCTGAACCAGAAGCGCCGCGGGGTCACACTTTGCGTGATTTTTTTAAAGCGCGTTGAGTACGTCTTCAGGGATATCGGCGTTGGTGTACACGTTTTGTACGTCGTCGAGATCTTCGAGCATATCCACCAGCCCAATAACGGAGCCAGCACCGTCAAGATCTAGGGTTACCGTAGTGCTGGGAATCATGGTCACTTCACCGCCGGCGGGATTTAAGCCGGCGTCGGACAATGCCTGCTTGATACCGGCGAAATCTTCCCAAGCGGTCGTGACATCAATTGAGCCGTCATCGTTAGCGACAATATCCTCTGCACCCGCTTCCAGCGCCACTTCCATAATCTGATCTTCATCAGCGCCGGGCTCAAAAGCGATAGAGCCTTTGCGCTCAAAAAGATACGCCACCGAACCGTCTGTACCTAAATTGCCGCCTCGCTTACTGAACGCATGACGAACTTCAGCAACGGTGCGATTACGGTTATCGGTCATCACTTCTACGAGTACCGCGACCCCACCGGGGGCATAGCCCTCATAGGTGAGCTCTTCCATGTTGTCGGTATCGTTATTACCAGCGCCGCGAGCAATGGCGCGATCGATGGTATCGCGGGTCATGTTGGCACCGAGAGCTTTATCCACTGCAGCACGCAAACGCGGATTGTCCTCAACAACACCACCACCTTGTTTAGCTGCCACCACCAATTCACGAATCAACTTGGTAAACAACTTGCCCCGCTTGGCATCTTGGGCGGCCTTGCGATGCTTAATGTTTGCCCACTTACTATGCCCTGCCACGACTATGCTCTCCGTGTGATTCCGTCGTAATGTTCGATTACTGTGCCGGCGCTTCTAATTTGCGCAAGCGGATACTCAATTCGCGAAGCTGATCTTCAGCGACCTCACCCGGCGCATCGGTCATAACACAGGCCGCTGTTTGGGTTTTGGGGAACGCAATAACATCGCGGATCGACTGGCCGCCCACCATGAGCATCACCAAGCGATCTAGGCCAAAGGCCAAACCACCGTGGGGCGGCGCACCGTATTTGAGCGCCGACAGTAAGAAGCCGAATTTTTCCTCGGCCTCTTCTTCGCCAATACCCAGCACATCAAATACCACCTGCTGCATATCCGGCCGATGGATACGGATAGAGCCTCCACCGATTTCACTGCCGTTTAACACCATATCGTATGCCCGTGAAAGCGCCGAGGCGGGATCAGCCTTCAAGGCATCCAGATCGCAAGCAGGGGCGGTAAAGGGGTGGTGTAACGGAGTCAAGCCGCCGCGGCCATCGTCTTCAAACATGGGGAAATCCACCACCCAAAGTGGCGCCCAGCCTTCCCCCACGGCACCAATGTCCTCAGCCACTTTCAGGCGCAAGGCACCCAGCGCTTCGTTAACGACCTGACGCTTGTCGGCACCGAAGAACACGATATCGCCATTAGCAGCCTCCAACCGAGACATCAATGACTCCACCACGGCATCGGGCATGAACTTCAGAATAGGCGACTGCAAACCCTCAACGCCAGCACTCAGGTCATTGACCTTAATCCACGCCAAACCCTTGGCACCATAAATGGAAACATACTTGGTGTAGTCGTCAATTTCCTTGCGCGACAAGCTCGCTCCGCCGGTCACCTTCAGAGCGGCAACTCTACCCATGGGGTCCTTAGCGGGGCCGCTAAATACTTGGAATTCCACATCGGCCATCAGGTCGTCAATGGAAACCAACTCGAAAGGTACGCGCAAGTCAGGCTTGTCTGAACCGAAGCGCTCCATGGCATCGTGCCATGTCATGCTCGGGAAGGGGCCCAGGTCCACGTTTAGCTGCTCTTTAAACAGCGCCTGCACCATACCTTCAGTCAAAGCCATGATGGCCTGCTCATCCAAAAAAGATGTCTCAATGTCGATCTGGGTAAACTCGGGCTGACGATCAGCCCGCAAATCTTCGTCACGAAAGCAACGCGCTATTTGATAGTAGCGATCAAAACCCGACACCATCAGTAACTGCTTAAATAGCTGGGGTGATTGGGGTAGCGCGAAGAAATTACCGGGGTGGGTCCGACTCGGAACCAGATAATCGCGCGCACCCTCAGGGGTGGCACGGGTCAGGACCGGTGTTTCTATGTCGAGAAAGCCATTTTCATCCAAATAACGGCGAATGCTGGCGGTGATTTTGGCTCTTGCCATCAGCCGCTGTTGCATCTCGGGTCGTCGCAGGTCCATGTATCGATATTTGAGTCGAACATCCTCACCCACCGAATGATGGGAATCGAGGGGAAAAGGCGGCGTTGCTGCTTCGCTCAAGATTTCCAGCGACTTACCCAGAATTTCAATGCTTCCCGTAGCCATGTTGGGGTTGATCGTGCCCTCACCCCGCGCGCGAACTCGCCCTGTGATAGCCAGTACGTATTCGCTTCGAACCTTGTCTGCCCGCTGAAAGTGCTCCTCGGTATCTGGGTCGAAGACCACCTGAACGATGCCCTCACGATCGCGCATGTCGAGAAAAATGACGCCCCCGTGATCCCGACGGCGGTCAACCCAACCCGTGATGGTGACAGTTTGGTCGATATCTGATTCGCGGACATCACCGCAGTAGTGGCTTCGCATAAAGGGACTCTGTTTTCAAAGTAGAGCCGCCCCAGATCAGGCGGCAGGTGCTGATTCGTTCTTGGCGGGCTTGCTGTCAGCGGCCGCGGGCTTGTCACCGCTTGCACTTTTGTCACCCGCCAGATTTTTCTTGTTGCCGGTTTTGAAGTCGGTTTCATACCAACCGCCACCAGCCAACCGGAACGCTGGCGCACTAATCTGCTTTTTCAAACCGGCTTTGCCGCATGCGGGGCAGTCGGTCAGAGGTGCATCAACAATCTTTTGGATGGCCTCTAAGGCGTGTGAACACTCAATACATTGATATTCGTAAATAGGCACAATAACCCCCTCTGGATAGCGCAGGTAGACCCAAACGCGATGTGAGGCCTGTTGGACGAAAAACAAGGTGGCGGAGGGTACCCGAAAGTGGACTCTGAATAAAGGTGGGAAGTGGCGCCTTAATCTAGAGCTTAAACCGGTTTTTTTGCAGCAAGGCTAACGGGGGGTACGCACCCCCCGAAGTTCGGCGGCAGGAACCTGCCGCCGGCGGTAGATCAGGAATTAATTGGCAAATTCCTTCATCTTCTTCAAAGGACGAATACGCACAGCCGTGCTGGCTGGCTTCGCCTTGAACATGGTCTCTTCACCGGTGAACGGGTTGATACCTTTGCGCGCCTTAACAGCAGGCTTGCGTACGGTGGTGATTTTCATCAGGCCGGGCAAAACAAACTCACCGGCAGAACGTGACTTAATGCTACCTTCGATCAGATTCTCGAGGGCACCGAAGACTTCACCAACCTGCTTTTTGCTCAGACCGGTGGTATCTGCAATAGAACCTACGATTTGAGTTTTGGTCATTTTGGTTTTGATCGCCTTCACGGCCGGCGCTGCTTTAGGCGCGGCTTTTTTGGCGGCTGTTTTTTTCTTTGCTGCTGCTTTCTTTGCCATAAGGGTCTATCACCTATGTTGTTGACTGTGAGAACTAAGCATCTGGTTTAGCAGAAGAGTCTGCCAAATCCAGCACTCCGATTAAAAATCAGATAACACTACAAAACAAGGGTCAAAACAAAAAACAGTGGTTAAAACCCCTATTTTTTTAGCGCCAACGCGTTTTTTAGCTTTTTTTGAGGCAGAGGCTTCACGCATCGCCCGACTATCAGTAGACTGATCGCCCTTTTCGTTTCAGCAATCGCATTATGCGCGCCAGCTCGTTCTTACTTTCTACGTTAAAAGAAACTCCCGCCGACGCGGAAATCATTTCACACCAATTGATGCTGCGCGCTGGGCTCATCCGCCGCGTTGCCGGCGGTATCTACACCTGGATGCCCCTTGGGCTACGAGTACTGCGTCGGGTCGAGACCATCATCCGTGAGGAAATGAATCGTGCAGGCGCTCTGGAAGTCAGTATGCCGGTCGTACAGCCCGCTGAGCTCTGGCACGAGTCAGGCCGCTGGGAGCAATACGGTCCTGAATTGGCGCGTCTCACCGATCGTCACGAACGCGATTTCTGTCTAGGGCCGACACATGAGGAAATCGTCACGTTCATTGGCCGCGGCGAGCTGAAGAGCTACAAGCAGCTGCCGGTCAACCTGTACCAAATCCAAACCAAATTCCGAGACGAGATTCGACCGCGCTTTGGCGTTATGCGCTCGCGGGAATTCGTCATGAAAGACGCCTATTCTTTTCACGGCGATCAATCCTCCTTAGAGACCACTTATTGGAGAATGCACGAGGCGTATAGTGCGATTTTTTCTCGCCTAGGCCTTGATTTTAGGCCCGTTGAGGCCGACACCGGATCTATTGGTGGCAGCCACTCCCATGAATTTCATGTTCTTGCCGACTCGGGCGAGGATGCCATCGCCTTTTGTGATAGCAGTGATTATGCCGCTAACGTCGAGCTCGCGGCGGCCTTGCCACCCCATGAGGATGACGCAGCAGAAGCGGCAGATTTGGAAAAATTTGCCACCCCCGGCATCAAGACCATTGATGACCTGGTCTCCAGCACTGACATCGCTATTGTGCACACGGTGAAAACGTTGTTCGTAGAGGGCGAAGACAACACGTTGGTCGCCCTGGTCATTCGCGGTGACCATCAACTCAATACGATTAAAGCCGAGAAATTAGACGGTGTTGTCAGTCCACTAACTATGGCAGACGAAGCCCAGGTGCGCGCGCAAGTTGGCGCGGGCTTTGGCTCTTTGGGTCCCATTGGACTCAATACACGAATTATCGTAGATCACAGTGCAGCTGCAATCGCTCAGTTCGTTTGCGGCGCCAACGAGGATGGCCATCACCTCCGCGGCGGTTCCTGGTCTCGAGATGTTGTCACTTTTGAGCGAGCCGATTTGCGCAATGTCCAAGCCGGTGACGCCAGTCCCTGTGGGCAGGGCTGCCTGGAAATCAGGCGCGGTATCGAAGTGGGCCATATCTTTCAGCTGGGGACCAAATATTCCGAGGCCATGGGTGCCACTGTTTTAGACGAGAACGGTAAGACGATTCCCATGATCATGGGGTGCTACGGTATTGGCGTCACCCGCGTCATTGCGGCGGCCATTGAGCAGAACTACGACGACCGCGGGATTATCTGGCCCCGCTCTATGGCGCCCTTCGAAGTGGCACTGGTGCCCCTAAACATGGATAAATCCGCGGCCGTGGCAGAGGCCACAGAACAGCTTTATCAACAGCTTTCTGCGGCCGGCATTGATGTGTTCATGGACGATCGCAAAGAGCGCCCCGGTGTGAAATTTGCAGAAATGGAGTTAATCGGCATTCCTATCAGGGTCACTATTGGCGATCGGTCATTAGCCGAAGGGCAACTCGAGGTGCAGCTCCGCGGTGACGATCAGGCGACAAACGTGTCCGTGGATGACGCACTCAGTCGTATCAGCGATCTCCTCGCTAGCCTTTAAGCGCTGGCTGCTGGCACTGTTTGCCAGCCAACTCTGGCTGACATCGGTATCAGTAGCTGAAAACCCGCCAGGGGACCTACTCCGCTTTTTACAGGTCGAGCTTGCCAAAAGCAGCGCGTTCACAGACCGTTTTGAAGCGGAGGTTTGGCTACTCGATAGCGCCACACGATTGGCCCCGTTCATGCCTGATCACGATGCTCGATTACATTTTTTACGCGAATTACATCGCGCCAGTCAGTCTCAGCAGCTTCATCCGGAAATCGTCATGGCGCTTATTGAGGTCGAGAGTCACTTCGATCGCTTTGCAGTCTCAAAAGCGGGCGCCCAAGGGTTTATGCAAGTGATGCCCTTCTGGAAAGATACCCTGGGACGACCTCAGGATAATTTGCTGCTAACACCCGTCAATTTGCGCTACGGCTGCGCAATTCTTCGCTTTTACCTAAACCGCGAGTCGGGCAATCTACGCAGGGCACTGGCTGCCTACAACGGCTCACTGGGCAGCAATACCTACAGCGACAAAGTGTATTCCGCTTGGTCACGGCACTGGCGGACCCAAGACATAAACTGGGACGGCGATTACAGCCATAGCGAGTGACTCATTTGAGTCACATCAAATAGAGAGACAACATGCGACAGGAAGTGGATGAATTTCTCGAGGAGTATCCTCGCGTTACCATGTTCGAAGCGTTAATCACTGACTGTAACGGTGTTGCACGCGGCAAATGGATCCCGCGCAGCAAAATTTACACCGTCTTAGAAGATGGCTTAAAGCTCCCCCAATCGGCACTGGGTTTGGACATTTGGGGCAGAGACACCCCCCGGCTGTCCTACGACAATGGCGATATCGACGGTTACTGCCACGTAATCGAGGGGTCGCTGCGACCGATACTGGGTGAGCGTGGCGTGGATCAGGGGCAACTGCTCATGACCATGCTGTGTGACCAAGACCGGCCTTTTATGGGAGATCCGCGGCAGGTACTCGCACGCGTCCTATCCACTTTTGAGGCGCAGCAGCTACTGCCCTGCGTGGCGGCAGAACTGGAATTTAGCCTGTTGCCCGATCCGGGGCACGGCCGACCCTTGCGAGAAGCCCTGGTCGACAGAGAAAACTTAGGTGGCAACCTCTATGCGCTAGATGAGCTTGACCGGCATGCCAAGATGCTAGAGGCGTTGCGCGAAGCTTTTGAGATTCAAGGCCTGCCCTACGAGGGTATTGTTAAGGAAGCCGCGCCGGCCCAGTTTGAAATCAACATGGCGCACAGCACTGATGTCTTGGCACTGGCGGACCAAATTATTCGCATGCAGCGCGGCATTCGCACCATTGCCAGCCGCTTTGGCATGATCGCCAGCTTTATGCCGAAGCCCATGGACGATACCGCTGGCAATGGCATGCACGTACATTGCAGCGTGCTCGACCAGAACGGTCATAACATTTTTGATAGTGGCGACGACCGCGGTTCCGAGCGCCTGGGGCATGCGCTCTGGGGTTGCATGGATCTCATGGCCGACTCCATGCTGATTTTTGCACCCAGCTTCAACGCCTACCGTCGATTTCAAGCGGGCAACCATGCCCCTACCGTAGCGACATGGGGCTATGACAACCGAACCACGGCGCTGCGCATCCCCGCGGGTCCAACTGCCGCCACGCGGATCGAACACCGGGTAGCTGGAGCTGATGCAAATCCCTATCTAGCACTAGCAGCAGTGCTCACGGGTATCGCGCATGGCTTGGAGCAGCGGCAAAGCCCGCCCCCCCCAGTGGCCGGCAACGCCTGGGCAATGGAACACGACTTACCGCCACTGCCCACACTGATGGATCTCGCCATAGATCGTTTTATGCATTCCGAGCGCTTAGCTCACTATCTCAGCGCGCCCTTTATCGACATTTTCACCGAGAGCAAACAGCAGGAGTTGGACGAGTTCCGCCGCCGGGTTACCGATTTAGAATTAGAGACCTACCTCAGAGGTTGATCTCACTGTAGCGCGGTAACGTACACGTTTTGGACACAACGACTACAAGGACACAGCATGTCAGCACTTTACGATTTCACCGCAGACCGCGCCGATCATCAGTCAGTCTCCTTGGGCGACTATCGCGGGCGGGTCTTATTGATCGTAAACACCGCCTCGTATTGCGGTTTCACGCCACAATATGAAGGTCTGGAGGCTTTACAACAGAGTTACCACGCCCAGGGTTTTGACGTGCTTGCCTTTCCCTGCAACCAGTTCGGCAAACAGGAGCCGGGTAGCGAAAGCGAGATCATGGAGTTCTGTAGCCTGAATTACAGCACCAGTTTTCCCATTTTTGCCAAAATCGACGTTAACGGTGCTGGCAGCCACCCGCTCTACCAATGGCTGAAGAAACAGGCATCGGGCATTTTGGGAACCGGGTCAATCAAGTGGAACTTTACGAAATTCTTGGTAGACCGCGAGGGTAATGTCGTTAAACGCTACGGTAGCGCCGCCAAGCCGGAAAAAATCGCTACCGATATCGAAAAGCTGCTGTGAGCGTCTCGGGCCGCAAGGCCCGGTTAGTTGTCACTGGGCATTAGTGCTCGCGGGTTTCGCGGAACCGAATATCGGGCCAGCGCTCTTCCATTAACGATAAATTAACCCGCGTCGGCGCAAGGTAGGTTAGGTAACCACCGCCATCTTCAGACAAATTGTCGGCGGCTTTTTTTCTGAATTCATCGAGTTTGCGTGGGTCATCCGCCTCTATCCAACGCGCTGTATAGACGGTAACGGGCTCGTATACAGCTTCCACTTTGTATTCGTCCTGCAATCGATAGGCGACCACGTCAAACTGCAGCTGCCCTACCGCACCCACAATAAGATCAGTGCTGTTAAGCGGCGAAAACACCTGCGTGGAACCCTCTTCGGACAATTGCTGCAAGCCCTTTTGTAAGGCTTTCAACTTCATGGGATCACGCAAGCGGATACGGCGAAACAGTTCCGGCGCAAAATGCGGGATGCCTGTAAAACGCAGGGCTTCACCATTGGTGAAGGTGTCACCGATCTGAATCGTGCCATGGTTATGAAGGCCAATGATATCGCCAGAGACCGCCTCTTCCACCAACACCCGCTCACCGGCCTTGAAGGTTACGGCATCCGCAATCTTGACCTCTTTGCCGGTGCGGACATGGGTCATTTTCATGCCTTTGCTGTAACGGCCTGAACAAACCCGTACAAAGGCAATCCGATCTCGGTGTTTCGGATCCATGTTGGCTTGGATTTTAAAGACAAAACCCGAAAACGGCTGTTCAAAGGCATCTACCTCACGACTTTGGGTAGCGCGCGGTTGCGGCGCAGGCGCCCACTCCACAAAACGATCGAGCATTTCACGTACGCCGAAGTTCCCAAGTGCCGTACCAAAAAATACTGGCGTCAGCTGTCCGGCAAAGAACGCGTTCTCATCGAACTCATGGCTGGCGCCGCGCACCAGCTCTATCTCTTCACAAAACGCGTCGTACTCGTCAGCCAGCAGCGCTCGCGCGTCCTCTGAATCCAAACCAGCGATCTGGACATCGGGTGGCAAACCCGAATTGTTGCCCGGCTGATACACATGGATAACGTCGCTGTACAGGTTATAAACACCCTTCAAGAACTGCCCCATGCCGATTGGCCAGTTAATGGGCGCTGCGGCTATACCCAGTACCGACTCAATTTCATCCAGTAGCTCGATGGGATCGCGAATATCTCGATCAAGCTTGTTAACAAAACTGATAATGGGCGTATCGCGCAGCCGACACACATTCATGAGCTTAATAGTGCGATCCTCGACCCCTTTGGCACCGTCAATCACCATCAAGGCCGAATCTACAGCGGTCAGCGTGCGATAAGTGTCCTCCGAGAAATCCTCGTGACCAGGCGTGTCTAGTAAATTCACTACACGCTCGGCGTAGGGGAATTGCATGACCGATGAGGTCACCGAAATGCCCCGCTCCTGCTCAAGCGACATCCAGTCCGACGTGGCGTGGGGTCCACGCTTGCCTTTCACCGATCCAGCAACCTGAATAGCACTGCCTAATAGCAGTAGCTTTTCAGTCATCGTGGTTTTACCCGCATCCGGGTGGGAAATAATAGCGAAGGTGCGTCGGGCACCAATTTCACGGGATAACTCAGACATGCTCACTCCTCTAGGGAGCGCGATTATGCCAGCAGTTGGCGCTCAAGACAGTCCAACAATTGACGACCCACAGTCGCCATGTCCGGTTTTGTCGGCGCAATCTGCCGCCCCAGCGAAGTCACTTTCAAGCCCGAGTAGCCGCATGGGTTGATACGATCGAAGGGCTCGAGGTCCATATCAACATTCAGTGCCACCCCGTGATAACTCCGCCCGCGACTCACCTTTAGACCCAGCGATGCAATCTTGTCGCCGTTCACGTATACGCCGGGAGCCGAGGCGTCGGGTGCGGCCGCAATGTCATAATCCGCTAGTAACTCCACCACCGCTTGCTCGATCACGGTGACCAACTCACGCACACCCTTGTGGGAACGCTTTAAATCAAACAGTACATACACCACCCATTGACCGGGGCCGTGATAGGTGACCTGACCGCCTCGATCAATTTGCACGACCGGAATATCGCCCGGGGCCAATAGGTGTTCCGCCTTGCCAGAAATACCTTGGGTAAATACTGGAGGGTGCTGCAGTAACCAGAGCTCGTCTTCGGTGTCGACCGTTCGCTCGGCGGTAAAGCGTTTCATGGCTTCAAATGTGGGTTGATAGTCAACCAAGCCCAAATGGCGCCGAAGCATCAAATCACCATCGACACGCAACCAGTGGCCATCAGATCCTGATGAATTGCTGATAACTGATCAGGACCCGTCGCCTCTATGGTTACGGTCATCGAGACAAATGTACCAGCACGACTCGCCTTCACCACGATACCCTCCCGATCGAAGCCAGGGGCATGCTGATCAAATACGGCCAGTATCAGTGCCTGAAATTCAGGCTGGTCACGGCCCAACACCTTGATCGGGTAAGGACAGGGAAATTCAATCTTGGGCGCTTCAGGGGGCGTGTCAGTGGACTGGTTCATGATCGGCGAATCAACCAAACAGACTGTTCAGCCAGAGCACAAAGGCATCCCATAAACGGGCGAAAAATCCCGCCTGCTCAACCGCTTCCAAAGCCACCAGCGGCAACTGCGCCAAGATTTCACCCTCCACGCTAACTGTGACACTACCCAGTACCTGGCCCGCCTCAATCGGCGCAGTGAGCGCATCATCGACCTCAAAGGCAATATCTGGGCTGTGCCTACTGCGCGCTGCTGTTAACGTGACGTCGCTGGCGACGCCCACGCGCACCGTATCGTTCAAGCCCTGCCACACGGCGGCTACACCCAATTCCTGCCCGGCTGTTAAGGGACTGACGGTTTCAAAGAATCGAAAGCCGTAGTTCAACAACGACTTGGTTTCCACGGCCCGAGAGCGGGTGCTGGCGCTGCCCAACACCACCGACACCAAGCGCATGCCATCGCGCTCCGCCGAAGCAACTAGTCCGTAGCCGGCCACTGACGTATAGCCGGTTTTCAACCCATCTACCGTCGGATCCTCAAATAACAGCTTATTTCGGTTCCGCTGAGTAATGTTGTTATAGGTAAAAGACTGCTGCTTGTATACCTGATAATGATCGGGGTGATCGCGAATCGTCGCTGAGGCCAGAACCGCCAGATCGCGAGCGGTAGTCTCATGGCCCTGTGCCGGCAAGCCGTGGCTGTTGCGATAATGGGTGGCGCTCAAGCCCAGCTCTTGAGCATAGCGATTCATCAAATCGGCGAATGCCGCCTCAGAGCCCGCTATGTGCTCGGCTATGGCCACCGTCGCATCATTGCCTGATGAAATAACAATGCCTTTTTCAAGCTCGGCTACCGTGACAGCCTTGCCAGGCTCGATCCACATAAGAGATGAGCCACTGAAGGTCGGATTTTGCGACCAGGCATTGCGGCTCACGGTCACCGAATCCTCGAGATTCAATCGCCCTTGAGCCACCTCTTCGGCCAGTATGTAGGCGGTCATGAGTTTGGTGAGACTCGCCGGCGGGAGTCGCTGATCAGCCTGTTTCTCTGTAATGACCGTGCCGGTAGCATGGTCGACCAAGATATACGCGTCGGCATTAATCAGCGGGGGGTCGGGTACCAAGGGCGCGGCCAAAACCGGCATGGCCATTAATGCAAACAACAAACCCCTGATCATCCCTGTTTCTCCTCGCATGCCTCGATTTAGGGCCACGATGGTATCAGTCTCTGCTTAGGCAGATCAAAATTAGCCCACGACGTCAGGCTACAGCAGTCCCGCTACCTGCAACTGCCGTCTCACTTGTTCTCGCGCCGGCTCCGATTGCAGTGGCCCTACTCGAACCCGGTAAACGGTTTTACCGCCATTTTCAGCGCGCTCAATGGTGACGGGCGCATTGACCACCACAGCAGCCTGATCTCGAACAGTTTGTGCCGACAGCTGCCGCGCAAAGGCACCGATCTGCAGATAAATACCCACCGCATGGGGGCGTAAATCGCTCATGCCGGGCACCTCAATGGCTTCAAGACGGACCGGCGCAGTTCCTTTTTCAGCAAAACCCAATTTCAGTGCGGCGCCGTAGGACAGATCTATCAGCCGATCGCCGTGGAATGGCCCGCGATCGTTCACTTTAACGATAATCTGTTTGTTATTGGCCAGATTAGTCACCCGGAGCCAAGTCGGAATCGGTAAGGTCTTATGAGCGGCCGTGGCCAAGTAACTGTTGAATCGCTCCCCGTTAGCGGTTTTGCGACCATGAAATTTCAAACCGTACCAGGAAGCAATCCCCTCCTCACGATAGCCCTGTGCGCTGTGCATAACGTCGTAGCTCTTGCCCAGAACCGTGTAAGGGCTGCTGTTGCCGGCCGGCATTATCGGTGCCGGGTAAGGCACAGCATCCTGAATAACCTCCGGAGCGACAACCGGCGGAGCCGAATCAGCGATCGGCGGACGCGATGCACCGGCACACCCCAATAGCAAGGAAGCCCATAACAAAACCGCCAAGCACCCAGACAGCCGCCGCAACCCCGGCCAAGAATCCATCATGATCTCAGACGCCTGCCACACCCTCGGCAATTAACTGGCTGAGCTGCCAGACACTCAGGGCGTACATCGCACTGTGGTTATACCGTGTAATGACATAGAAATTGTGCAAGCCCAACCAGTACTCCATGCCCGCCTCACCCTCAAGCTGCATGGCTGTTGCCTTGGCATCGATGTCGATGGGCTGCTGGGGCGCAAACCCCAAAGTCGCTAACTCACCCACCGTACGTTTAGGTTTGAGCTTGCCATCAAACAGCACGGGGTCGGCTGACTCACCCACGGCGGTGACGACCACGGGCTGACCCGCTCGCCAACCATGCTCCTGAAAGTAATTGGCCACACTGTAAATAGCGTCCGACGGGTTTGCCCAGATATCAGCTATACCGTCGCCATCGTGGTCTACCGCGTAGTGGTTGTAACTGGAGGGCATGAACTGCCCATAACCCATGGCGCCGGCATAGGAGCCCTTAAGGGCTAAAGGATCCTTGCCCGACTCATATGCCAGGACTAAAAAATGCTCAAGCTCACCGGTAAAAAAAGGCGATCGCTTGGGGTAATCAAAGGCCAATGTGGATAGCGCATCAATAACACGATAACTGCCGGCAATACGTCCGTAATAGGTTTCCACGCCAATGATCGCCACAATGATCTCTTCGGGCACGCCCGTGCGATTCGCTACGTCGCGTAAGGTTTCCCTGTGGGTCTTGGCAAAGGCCACGCCGGCCGCCGCGCGCTCGGGCGTGACAAATATTTTCCGGTAGTCATGCCAAGCTTTTGTCTTTTCAGCAGGCCGGGAAATCGCATCTAAAATACTTTGTTGTTTTTGCGCTGCCTTCAAGACCGATTCAGCCCAATCTCGGTCTACGCCACGCGCCACCGCCGCCTCAATAACAGATGCGGCTGCTGGGCTCGCGTCATAATCACCCGCCACTGAGGGTGTAGCAACGGGACTCAACAACAGGGCAGTAACTATCGGAACAAATCGCAAATTCAAGCTTTCTCTCCTACAACTTGGCTACGGCGCCACGCTAAAAACGGGGCCAACTTAACGAGCAACTCAACGCGACAACATCCGGCGCTCAGTGGAAATCGCCATTAACAGACCAAACCCCACCATTAACGTCACCATTGACGTGCCACCAAAACTGATGAGTGGCAACGGCACACCCACCACAGGCAGGATACCTGCCACCATACCCATATTCACAAACACATAGACAAAAAATGTCAGCGTAAGCGCAGCCGCCAGCAGGCGGCCAAATGCGGACTGGGCGTTCAGACTGATTAACAAACCCCGCACAATGATCACTAGATACATAGTGAGTAACAACAACACGCCGACAAATCCAAACTCCTCTGCCAATACCGCAATAATAAAATCGGTTTGGCTCTCGGGCAGAAAGTCCAAATGGGATTGGGTGCCTTCAAGCCACCCTTTGCCACCCCAGCCGCCAGAACCAATTGCCGTTTTGGACTGAATGATATTCCAACCGGCGCCCAACCGATCTGCCTCAGGGTTCAACAATGTAAGGACACGCTGGCGCTGATAATCTTTTAATAGGTACTGCCACGCGGGCCAAAGCGAGGCCAAGGCGACGGCGGCAACGGTAGCGATGAAGCGCCACGGTATGCCCGCGACAAACACTACAAACAATCCGCTGGCGGCGATCAGAAGCGAAGTACCCAAGTCGGGCTGTATGGCGATTAAAGCAGAGGGCGCCATCACCAGAGCAAAAGCCACCATGACAGCGCCAAAGCGCGGCGGTAACGCTTTGCGTGTTAGCCACCAAGCCACCATGACCGGCATTGCCAGCTTCATCAATTCAGAAGGTTGAAAGCGAATAAAACCTAAACTCAGCCAGCGCTGAGCGCCCTTGGCACCAACCCCTACCAGCGGTACCAAAACCAGTAACAACACGACACTGGCAAAGGCCATCGGACCCAACCTTCGCACCGTGTCAGGTCGAAATCGCGCCACAATAAGCATGGCCACAAAGGCGATAATTTGATTACGCAGATGCCGCAAAACCGTATCCCAATCAGCATCAGAGGCGCTATACAAAACCCATAAACCGGCAAACATCACCGCCAAAATGGGTAACAACAACCAGAGATCGATATGCAGCACCTGAGCAACAGACGCTCTGCGGGTAAAGTCTCGATCTGTATCTGACAAAAAGCGCGCGGTTTCAGACATCGCCATCACCCTCTGCCAGCCATGCATCCATGACCGCTCGGGCTACCGGATAAGCGGCGCTACTGCCACCACCATTCTCTGCTAATACCGCTATCGCGATACGCGGCCGATCAACCGGCGCAAAGGCGATAAACCACCCGTGATTGCGATGACGCTCTGCAATTTCGGCCTCGTCGTAGACCGCATCCTGGGCAATACTGATTACCTGCGACGTGCCGGTCTTACCAGCAATGGTATAGGGTAAGTTGCGGCCAATCGCGGCCGCTGTGCCACGGGGCGTGTGCACCACATCCATCATAGCGGCGATCACAGCGGCCCAATGATCCGGACTGGCTTCAACCCGTGCCCGCTGCGTGCCGCGCACTGAAGCAGCGCCCAAACGCTTCACCAGCGAGGGCTCAAAGCTGTCGCCACGGTTGGCCAATACGCTTACCGCCTGCGCAAGCTGTAGGGGTGTTGCCAGCATGTAGCCCTGACCAATACCCGCAGACAAGGTTTCACCGGGGTACCAGGATTGCTGATAGCGGCGCTGCTTCCAAGCGGTGTCAGGTAGTAAGCCGCTTTGTTCTGCCGTGGTGTCAATAGAGGTGGATTGCCCAAGACCAAACGGACGCAACGACAACGCTACGTTATCGATGCCCATTCGTCTTGCCAGGTCGTAGTAATAAACATCACAGGACTCCGCGATAGCCATACGCATATCCACCTCCGGCGCATGCCCTGTTCCACGGATGCGCAAGATCCAATCGCGGTAACGGCGCGGTTCCCCCGGGAGTTGATACCAACCGGGGTCGGGCACGGTGTCTTCGGGCGTGGCGTAACCCTGCTCGAGAGCACCCAAGGCAATCATAGGCTTCACCGTTGAACCCGGTGGGTACTGACCCTGTACCACCCGATTAAACAAAGGCGCATCTGGCGAGTCTCTCAAAGCAGCGTAATCGGCCGTGCTAATACCGTTTACAAATAGATTGCTGTCGTATCCAGGATTGGACACCATAGCCAAAACACCACCTGTGCGCGGGTCAAGCGCCACCACAGCACCGCGCTGAGAGCCCAGCGCTTGAGTGGCAACACGCTGTAAATCCAAGTCGAGGTATAACTGGATATCCAAGCCATTGCTTGGCGCCTCATTCTCAATAGTCCGAAGTATTTGCCCATGGGCATTAGTCTCAACCTGCTGGAAGCCCAGCTGGCCGTGTAGCGCCGCTTCATATTCCCGCTCTAGACCCACTTTTCCAATGTGGCTAGTGCCCCGGTAGGCATCAGCGTCGATGTTCTCGAGGTCCCGCTCACTGATCCGCGCTACGTAACCCACAACATGACTCAGCAGCTCAGCCTCAGGGTAATGACGGGTCAGCTGCGCCTCTATCACCGCCCCATCTAAGCGATGCAAGTTGACGCCTAGCTTTGCCATATCCACGTCACTCAAACCAAATTTCAGCGCAACGGGCTCATAGGGCCGACGACGACCGCGACGATTTTTGAAGTCCTCAACATCATCGGCATCCAGCTCGACGATGCTGCCTATGTCCTGCAACAACTGATCAAGCGACGCAACCTCCTCTATCACCACACTTAAACGGTAACTAGGAATATTGGTCGCCAATAGCCGACCCTTTTGGTCCGTGATCAAACCCCGCCGGGGCGCAACGGTCTGGATACGAATGCGGTTGTTGTCTGATTGCGTTAAGTACTGAGCGTAATGACTCACTTGTAAGTCGTAATAGCGGTACACCAGCGTGGCCAATAGCACCACAATAAGTGTCGCTGAGGCGATCAAGCGCGCTCGGACAATGGCGTATTCCCGAGAGGTATCACTGAGTGCATCGCGAACTGGCGGCATCCATCAGGACCTATGGTAGGGGTGCTGCGCGTTGATGGACCACGCTCGGTACAACTGCTCACTCAACACCACCCTGACCAATGGGTGGGGCAGCGTGATTTTGCCCAAAGACCAGCGATGGCGTGACTGTTGCAACAAGTCAGGCGCAATACCCTCAGGCCCACCGATCAGTATTACCGTGTCCTGACCATTCATCTGCCAGTCGGCAATGCGATCTGCTAAATCTTCTGTACTGATGAGTGTGCCGCGCACATCTAGCGCAACAAGTTGTTCGTTTGTCTTCAACTGACGGCGGATGGACTCGGCCTCAAGGTTCATGAGCTGCTCGGCGGTAGCGCCATGGCGTTTTGCAACGGGGATTTCACACCAACTTAGTTGCCACTCTCTAGGACAGCGTTTCTGGTATTCCTTGACGCCCTCAGCAACCCATGCGGGCATGCGTGTTCCCACCGCCAGCACGCGAATCCGCATCACTCA
>Ga0181566_10001716_pt1 | contig 18129 bp, 18 predicted proteins | sample 101ome_15_FD_133762 | JGI IMG/M metagenome (GOLD analysis project Ga0181566, IMG submission 133762) | Coastal salt marsh microbial communities from the Groves Creek Marsh, Skidaway Island, Georgia - 101402AT metaG (megahit assembly) | ecosystem: Environmental > Aquatic > Marine > Intertidal...
AAAAGTTCGAGATTTTTTTCAATGGTTGTTTCTCTGTAAGGACTATTTTTGCCGGGTTTTTTTAAGGTTCCTCTATATTCTCTTGCCTCATCTGTCGAGAGTAAACATACATAAGCCAATCCTTTTCCAATGAGTTCGATTGCGTATTTGTAAAAATCATCAAAATAGTCAGAACTATATTTTTCTTTTTCATACCAATTAAAACCAAGCCAATTAATATCCTCTTTAATTGAATTAACAAACTCAATGTCTTCTTTTGAGGGATTTGTATCATCAAACCTTAAGTTACAGAAACCTTTATAATTTTGAGCGATACCAAAATTTAGGAAAATTGATTTAGCATGCCCAATATGAAGATAGCCATTTGGCTCTGGAGGGAATCTGAGGTGAGCTGTTTTATAGGTACCTTTAGCTAAATCTTGATCAATTTGATTAAGAATAAAATTAGTATTGGGCGAAGTAATAGCGTCTGACATAATAATTGCTTGAATTATATCATTAATGATATTGTTTAAAGAATAAGGACTCTTTGATGGAGAGAAAGTAATCTATGAGAATTGCTATAGTAAGACTATCCGCTATGGGAGATATCATTCAGTCAATGATAGTTCTTCAATTTATTAAAGAACATAGCCCAGATTCTTCTATTGATTGGTTTGTAGATAGAAAATTTTCAGATATTCTTGAGGGCGCCAAGCATGTCGATAATATTTTTCCTCTTCAGCTCAAAGGACTTAGATTACGTGAAGTTCCTTTTAAACTAATTAAGCTATATAAATTTATAAAAAGTAAGGGCAAATATGATTTGGTGATTGATCTTCAAGGGCTAATTAAATCCGGACTTGTTTCAAAGTTTATCTCAACAAATAAAAGAATTGGCTTTAATTCAAGATCTTCCAGGGAGTCCTTATCAGCAATATTTTATTCTCAATCATATGATGTTCCTTATGAAGAAAATGTAATTCAAAGATATGTTTCTTTAATTGAACAATGCTTCGAAATTAAAGTTCCTACAAACAAAATTATAGATAAAGAAAGTTTCTTCTTTTCAGAGAAACAAAATAATCCCAGTCAAAATAATTACGCTGTTTTCTTTATTGGAGCCTCTTTTCAGTCTAAAATTTACCCCATTGAAAAATTTGCAGATGTTTCAAACAGCCTATCCATAGACATAGTTATCGTTTGGAATTCACGTAAGGAAAAAATATTAGCTGAGAGACTAAAAAAACTTTCACCCAAAGTCAATGTTTCTAGAAAATTAAATTTTGAAGAATTGAAAGATTTAGTCTCCAGGGCAACTGTTGTTTTGGGAGGAGATACCGGGCCAACACATTTGGCTTGGGGCATGAATGTCCCATCTGTTACTTTGTTTGGAGCTACCCCTATGAACAGGAATTTCTTTCCAACTAAGATTAATCTCGCTATTGATTCAGGCGTTGTTGTAAATCCAAATAAAATTAACAAAACCCACTCTTCAATCAGAAATATACCGTCACAGGATATAGTAAATTTATTAAATAAGATAATCACTCAATGAAAAAAATAACAGTTGTTGGTTCCGGATATGTTGGTTTATCAAATGCTATATTGTTGTCTCAAAAAAATAAGGTAACAATCTTAGATATCGATTCTCAAAAAATTACAAAAATTAATAAAAAAATAAGCCCAATTGAAGACAAAGAAATTGAATTTTTTTTGAAAGAAAAAAAATTAAATCTTTTCGGAACCACTGATTCAAAACTTGCGTTCTCTGAAGTTGATTTTTTAGTAATTGCAACTCCTACAGACTATGATATTGATAGGAATTTTTTTGATACTAGTTCTGTAGAGGATGTAATACAATCTTTTCTAAAGATTAATAACTCTGCAACCATAGTTATAAAATCAACAGTACCAGTTGGTTATACTCAGGAAATAAGAAAAAGATTAGACTATGAAAATATCTTTTTTTCACCTGAATTCTTAAGAGAGGGAAAGGCTTTATATGACAACCTTTACCCTTCAAGAATTATTATTGGAGGAAAATCATCAAGAGCAATAAATTTTGCCCAATTGCTTGAAGAGGGCGCAGTTAAAAAGGACATTGACAAATTATATGTTGGCTCTTCAGAGGCTGAGTCGATTAAACTATTTAGCAATACATATCTTGCCATGAGAGTTGCTTTTTTCAATGAACTAGATTCATTTGCTGAGTCAAATAACCTTCAATCTAAAAATATCATTGATGGTGTTTGCTTAGATCCAAGAATAGGATTTTTTTACAATAATCCCTCATTTGGCTATGGCGGTTACTGCCTACCAAAAGATACTAAGCAACTTAGAGCAAATTATCGTAATGTACCTAATAATCTTATAACTGCTATTGTTAATGCAAATATCACTAGGAAAGATTTTATTTCTGAACAAATTCTTCTAAGAAAACCAAAAATTGTCGGTATATATAGACTCATAATGAAGACTGATTCCGATAATTTTAGATATTCATCTGTTCAGGGGATAATGAAAAGAATAAAAGGCAAAGGAATTGAGGTCGTAATTTATGAGCCAGTATTATTTGCAAAAGGAGAGTATCAATTTTTCAATTCTAGAGTAATAGGTAATTTAGATGAGTTCAAGAAGGTTAGTGATGTTATTGTTGCAAATAGAACCACTAGCGAACTGGATGATGTTACAAATAAAATTTATTCCAGAGATTTATTTAATAACGATTAGTATTTAATAATTTGGTCAATCAGCGATATCGAATTAATTATATTTTTTGTAATCTTTATAGGTTTTATAATCTCCTTTTTAGATGTAATTAAAATATTATTTTCAATCCCTGCATAATTAGCAGCAATAATATCGTCAAATTTATCACCTATCATCCAACTTTTTTTTACATCTATGTTGTATTTCCGGAGGGCTTGTTTAAAGAGTCCTGGTTTAGGTTTTCTGCAGAAACAGTCATCATCAGGTGAGTGAGGACAATAAAAGACATCTAGTATTTCTATTTTGTTTTTTTTAAACTGATTTAACATCCAATTATTTAGTTTTATAAAATCTTCTAATTGAAAATAACCTCTGCCAATCCCAGATTGGTTAGTAACAATTATTATTTCATATCCTAGTTTTATAAGATATTTAGCAGAGCTAAATATTCCTTTATTAAAAAGGAATTCTTCGATTTTATGAGGATAACCAGTGTCAATATTGATGACTCCATCTCTATCCATAAAAACTATAGATTTTTGCGTCATAATAATTCAAATAAAAAGGATATAATAAGAAAAATTTTAGATTTTTTTACCTTGTATTTTAGTATCAATACTGATAGATTTTTTCACTATCTGATTTTAAGCCTCATTTTCATTATGCCTTTATCTGTTGCTGGAGCTAATTTAGTTGCTGGATTGATAATAATCTTCTGGTTTATTATCAAAGGCCTTAAAAATAGAATAAAAGAAATTTTTAAAAATAAAGTTGCTTTAGCGTCAATTTCTTTTTTTATGATCCACGTAATAGGTCTTTTATGGACGGTGAACATAGAGTGGGGTATGGAAATTATTCGCAAAATGCTTGAGTTTGGTTTATTGCTTCCGGTTTTATTAACTATCACAAAACAAGCAAACTACCATCAATATGTTAACTCATTTTTAATTGCAATTTTTATTATGGTCATAACTTCATATCTGATTTCATTTGGTTTTATAAGTCCAAATATTTTTAGAGGTTCCACCATTGAAAATCCAACATCTTTTATGAGTCAAATTTCATATTCTCCATTTTTGGCTTTTGCTTCCTATTTTATTGGGCAAAGATTACTTGACTCTTTTAAAAAGAAATATTACTCGCCCTCTTTTTTATTTAATCTTTTCTTTTTTTCAATTGTAATTACCAACTTATTTATAGTTGGAGGAAGAACCGGACAAGCAGGTTTTTTTCTTTTGTTAATTGTTTTTATTTATCAGAATTTTGGAATAAATTTGAAGACATTTTTTTTGGCAAAAATACTTACAATTGCAGTTTTCTCGATAGCTTTTTACTCTAGTCAGACTTTTAATAATAGAATTAGCCAAATTTTTGATAATTATGATAATTATTATGTTGAGCCCGCTACTTCAATCGGACTAAGAATGAGTTTTTCCATAAACACAATCAACTTGTTTCTTGAAAATCCCATTTTAGGTATAGGTACTGGAGACTTCCCAGAAGAGTATGTCTTAGAAAATAGAAAATATATTAAAGCAAATAATTTTAAATATCACGAGAGTTTATTTACAGTTAATCCTCATAATATGTACTTGTATGTACTTTCTTTGTTTGGAATGTTTGGAGGTATTGTTTTTCTTTATTTTTTTTACACCCTTTTTAAAACCGCGTCGAATGTAAAGAATAAAAGTATAAAAAATGCAGGTTTTGCAACTATTGCGTTTTTCTTATTAATTAACCTAGGAGACACATATCTTCTTGGACACTTTACCACTTTCTTATTTATAGTTTTCTCATCATTTCTTTTTAAGCTTGAAACAGATTAATAAAATCCTACTAATTATCCAAAGATCAAATGGAGATGTTTTTTTTATTAACACTATCGTTAGAATTTTGCAAGATAAATATGAATTCCCAATAATTGACTTGATAGTCAATGATGATACTCTTCCCTTAGCTAGTTTGATCAAGGGAGTTAGGTGCATTCATACTTTTAGCTACGATATTAAAAAACAAATGCCATTCAGACAAGAATTAGGAATTTTGAAAAAGATATTTAGAAAGTATGATTTAAGTATAAATTTTACTTCAAGTGATCGGGGAAATTTATATGCGATTTCTGCTTCAGCTAATTCTATTAGTGCAGTTGATGAAAAATCCTACATAAAATCTTGGTGGAAAAGACTTTTATTACGAAAGTTTTATTTCTTCTCTCCAGGTAAACATATAATCGAAAATAATTTTCAGCCGCTTGATATATTAGGTTTGAGATATTCTAAAGAATCTCTCGAACTAATTACATCTGAAGAGTCTCAAAATAGGGTCATGGACTTGTTAAACAAAAAGGGAATTAAAAGATATATTATTTTTCATCCTTGTGCTCAGTATAACTATAAGACCCTATCAAAAGAAAAAATTGCCGAACTTCTGAATTATCTCGATTCTTTAGGCATAAAAATCTTAGTTACAGGAGGTAGTTCAGAAGTAGATATTTCTATCAAGAAAAATCTTCCCAAACTTCAGAATATTGAAGACATGATTGGCGAAATTACTCTTGAGGAGTTTATTTTTCTCAGTAAGAATTCGATATGTTACATTGGTATGGATACCTTAAATATGCATATTGCAGCATCACAAAATAAAAAAGTTTTCGCAATATTTGGTCCGACAATGTTAAATGTTTGGTCCCCTTGGTCAAATAACTTAAAAAGATGCGCTAATCATAATCAACCAATACAGCATTATGGTCTAAATACTCTCTTTCAGGCAGATCTTCCATGTGTTGCTTGCGGGAAGGCAGGCTGTAACGACAATCACATTGTGAGCGAATGTTTAAACAGTATAGATTTATCTTCTGTTTTTTACGAGATTGAAAAATGGCTAAAAAATGCTAAGGTTTAAAGAATTTTACTCAATTCCTTTCAATGAGGATATTCCAAATGGAATACAAGCCTACAAAGCTAGCAACTCTTTTTTTATTGGTTACATCAAGTTTATAAAGAGATTCTTATACCTATTTTTAAGAGGACAAGCAAAATTAAAATCAAATAAGATTTCTGAGTCAGTAAATAAAATTTTATGGATTAATATTTCAGCCCCAAGTCTTGGAGATAGTATTATGGATCTTTCCTCTAGGTATTTGTTGAAAAAATTCAAAATTGATTTGCTAACTTCTAAAAAAAATGCTTTTCTCTACAAGCATGACAGTTCTTTCAACTCAGTCTTTACAGAAGAAAATAATACAATTAACGGGGATTATGATTTAGTTATACTTGATTCATATAGCTCAAGGACAATCAATCTTAAAAAAAAAATAAGTCCAAATAGTCCTTATGTTTCAATGTTTGGATATTTCAACGGTCCTGAGGTTAATAGGGTTTTATATAGTTTTCATAGAATGAACCAACTTCTAAGTTATCCATATAAAGCAAGCGAGATTAACGCTCTTGCAAAACCATTTTTTTTTAATTCAAGTTCATTTACACATGAGGTGTTTAGTAAAGAATACTTATGTTTCGTTATTGGAGGTGAATGGAAATATAGAACTTATAATAACTGGAAAGTAGTTATAAAAAATGCGCTTGAACTTTATCAAAACTTACATATTTGCCTTGTTGGTTCTGAAAATGGGCACAACTATGCAAAAGAAATCATGGCAACTTCTAATAATAAACAAATTTCAAACTTTGTAGGCAAGTTATCTTTTTTTGATACCGCGGAAGTCATTAAAAATTCGAAAATTGTTTTATGCTCTGATGGAGGATTGATGCATGTTTCAAATAGTTTTTTGATCCCCACAGTCGCACTTTTTGCAAGGTTAAAACCCGAAATGAGATTTACAGATTCCTCTAATTCTTTTGCTTGTTTTGACTATCAAGATGTTAATAACATACCACCAGAGAGTGTAATTAAGAAATTAAACTTTACTATTAATCTCTACTATAAACATCTTCTAGACGAATAATATCATCTTCACCAAAATAATCTCCGGTTTGAATTTCAATAATCCTGAGATCATTATTTGTGTTGTTTTCAAGTCTATGTATCAATCCTGCAGGAATAAAAGTTGACTGATTAGGTTCTAGGTCTTGTTTTTTATCTCCTTGAGTAACAGTAGCAATACCTGAGATAACCACCCAATGTTCAGACCTATGGATATGTTTTTGAAGTGAAATTTTTGCATTGGGCTTTATAACAATTAGTTTGATTTGGAAGTTTCTTGAAACTTCAACTGATTTGAAATATCCCCAGGGCCTATAGACTAATTTGTTGTTTGTTAGCTCTTCCCTGTTTTCTTTTTTTAGTGACTCAATAATAAGCTTTATATTATCAATTTTTTCTTTGTTAGCAACAAAAAGAGCATCTGGAGTATCAACGATAATTAGATTTTCAACATCTGTTATTGCTACTAATTTTTCTTTACTGTAAACAAGGGAATTTTTAGTATTAAGGCATATATTATCAGCGTATAAAGTATTTCCGAACTTATCTTTTGGTGTATTAGACCATATTGAATCCCAAGTGCCAAGATCACTCCAATCAGAATCCAATGCAACCATTTTCACAAGTTTTGACTTTTCAAGAACAGCATAATCTATAGATTTTTCGGGACATTTATCAAATACTTCTATACTAAATCTTGTAAAGTCAATATCTTGAATTTTCTGATGATAGGCGGTTTGACAAACTTTATAAATATTCGGTTCATACTTTCGAAGTTCATCTAGAAATACCTTTGCTTTCATAAGGAACATTCCACTATTCCAAAAATAATTTCCCGACTTAATATATTTCTCAGCAACCTTTAGTGAAGGTTTTTCTTTAAAAGACTGAACATTCAAGCATTTATTTTTGCCACTAGTAGTTTTGATATAACCATATCCAGTATTTGGTTTCGAGGGTAAAACTCCAAATGTAACAATATTTCCTTCAACAGCGCATTGATGTGCCTCATCAAAAGATTGATGAAGTTTTGAAAGTTTTTTGATGTAATGATCAGAAGGCATAACAAGCATAATTCCATTCGAGTCGTATGATATTATTTCCAATGCAGCTAGAGCAATTGCCGGAGCAGTATTTTTTGCTATTGGCTCTAATAGGATTGAAGAATATGAAGATTCTACTTCTCTCAATTGTTCAGCAACTATGAACCTATGATTATCATTACAAATAATTATTGGCTTTGAAGCATTTTTTGGTAAGCGCAGAAGCGTTTGTTGAAATAAAGAATTCTGATTGCCTAGTTTGATAAATTGCTTAGGATGCTCTTTCCTAGACAAAGGCCATAGTCTTGTCCCTGATCCGCCAGATAAAACTACAGGTATTAACATAAATTATTTTTTAATTTTTAAAGAATTCAACCATTCTGATTGTTTCTCATATAATTTTAAATACCTGTAGAAAGTGCCTTCAAAATTACCAAAAGCTATAACAAATCCAGCGCCTCCATCAAGAAAACCAAGTTTAAAAATATAATGTTTTATAAATGCCCAGAAAGCATGAATAAAAGCTTTAAAAACCCCTGATTTGATATTTTTACTATTAAGCTTTTCAACACCTAAAGTAGAATATTTATTTGCTTTTCTTATTACTTCCTCAAAATCTTTAAAAGGTATCTGCCAAATATAGTTAGACAAGACACCAATTTCTTTACCTGATAAGTTTATATAACCCTCATGAACAGGTTTGGTGTCATATCTCATAGAATTTTTTTTAAAAAGCTGAGGTTGTCTGAAGTTAGGATACCAGCCAGAAAATTTGATCCACTTGCCCATAAAAAAATTTTTCCTGGGTATTCTGTAAATATCATAATTTGCGTTATTAATAATATTAATAATTTCGTTTTTTACCTTTTCAGTACATCTTTCATCAGAATCGATACTTAAAACCCAGTCATGTGAGCATTTTGAAATGGCCTGATTTCTAAGATCTCCATAACCTTTAAAATCGACATGAACAACTTTTGCACCAAGTTCTATTGCAATTTCAGTAGTCCCATCATCACTATGAGAGTCAACTACTATAATTTCATCAGCCCAAACCACACTTTTGATGCACTCTTCAATTTTATCTTTTTCATTATAGGCGATAATATAAACAGATATTTTTGCAGACATTTTTTAAACAATATATGAAAATTAGCCTAGTTGTCACAACTTATAATAGACCAGACGCATTAAATTTAGTACTTAAAAGTATTGCTCAACAGTCAATCAAACCGTTTGAAGTGATTATAGCCGATGATGGTAGTACTGAAGAAACTAATAATGCTATAGAAAATTTTCGGAGGTCTTATGATATCAACCTTGTTCATAGTTGGCAGAAAGATAAAGGGTTTAGGGCTTCTAGATCAAGAAATAAGGCTATAGCGAAGTCTGTAGGAGACTATATTGTTCTAGTTGATGGAGATATGATACTTGATCAATACTTTGTGGAAGATCACATGAAATATTCCGAAGAAGGTTTTTTTATACAAGGCTCTAGAGTCTTTCTTTCTAAGGAGTTAACATCTAAAGTTCTTTCACATAACCGTATAAATTTTAATTTTTATCAAAAAGGCCTTTCAAATAGAAAAAATGCTATAAGGTCTCGATTATTATCAAATATTTTTTCAAATATTGGAAATGATATCTCGGGGGTAAAAACTTGCAATATGAGTTTTTTCAAACATGATTTTTATAGTGTCAATGGTTTTAATAATTCTTTTCAAGGCTGGGGTAGAGAAGATAGTGAGTTTGTGGTTAGATTGAAAAATAATGGGATCAATAGAAAAAATATTAGATTTTCAGCTATTCAATATCATTTATGGCATTCGATGGAAAATAGAAAATCTCTTGTTGAAAATGACAAGCTTCTTGAAAGAGCAATCAAAGAAAAATTAAAGTGGTGCGAATCTGGTGTTAGCGAGTTTTAGCTTTTTGTATGATAATATTTGCGAAATAAAAAAATGAAAGTAAGTGCATTCACCTTTATTAAAAATGCAGAGATTCTAGGATATCCATTCATTGAGTCAATAAATTCGATTTTACCAATTGTTGATGAGTTTGTTATAAATGTGGGAGATAGCGAAGACAATACATTGCAGTTAATTCGGTCAATAAAAAATAAAAAAATTAGAATAATAAATTCTTCATGGAATGAAAGAATGACTATAAAAGGCTTTGTTTATGGCCAACAAAAGATGATTGCCCAATATAATTGCTCTGGCGACTGGCTTTTTTATATTGAAGGTGATGAGATTTATCATGAGAAGGATTTAGATGAAATTAAAGAAGCAATGTTTAGATATCATGAAAATGACAATGTTGAAGCTTTGGCATTTAAATTTAGACACTTTTATGGCAATTCAAATAGCTATCTTGATTCACCAGGATGGTATAGATCAGAAGCAAGAATAATTAAATCTAACATAAGAACTTATGCTCCAGATGGTTTGTTTTGGGTTGTTTTGGATAAAAATAAAAAAGGAAGATATCCTAGAGCAATTTTGTTAGACGCATATTGCTATCACTATGGTTGGGTGAGAAGTGAAGAGCAAATGAATCTTAAGAGTGAAAAAGTTCAAAAATATTGGGGCAAATCAGTCAAAAAGATTGATTATTCTTCCATAGATCAAAAAATCATCTCGCTTTTTACAGGAAAGCATCCTAAGGTAATTGATGATTGGCTCCCGAAAAAAGAAAAAGGCATTTATTTAGCAAGAAAAGATTATCAAATAACTAAGAAAGAAAGAAAACATAGAATTATGATTTTTTTTGAGAAGATTTTCAAAAAAGACTTTAGTAAGAAGCATTACAAAAGAATTAATACGTGAAAATTTTAGTTGAACTTCCTAGCTGGCTTGGAGATACAGTTATGATCTCTCCAAGTATAGAAAATTTATTAAAGATTTTCCCAAACGCATCATTTATTTTCTTTGGTTCAAAGGTTTCAATTGAATTGATGAGAAGTCATCCAAGGTGCATAGATTCTTTTGTATTTGATAAAAATTTCTTAGGATTCAAAAAAATAGTTTCTAAGTCCAAAGGAACTAAAATATTTCTATCCTACAGAGGATCTTTTCGTTCTAGATTACTTAAATTTTTTGTTAAATCTAATCACAAGTTTCAATATCGTAAAACAAACTTCTTAAGCGGGCATCAAGTTGAAAAATATAATGAATTTATCAACAAATCTTTTAATACTAATTATTCTGCTGGCGAATTGAAAATTTTTAAGAAAAATTCGAAGAAAACTTTGAATAGGAAAATAATTGCAATTAACCCGGGAGCTTCATATGGGCAAGCAAAATGTTGGCCACCAGAAAATTTTGCAGAGGTGGCAAAGACTTTATCTAAAGAGTATAAGGTAATATTATTAGGTGGAAATCATGATATTAAGGTTGCCAAGCAAATCATTAAAGATTTGGTTAGATTTGGAGTTACAAATGTGAAAAATTATGCTGGTCTTACATCAATCGATGAACTGTGTTCATTAATAGAAAATGCAACACTTTTTTTGACAGGTGATTCTGGGTCCATGCATATTGCTGCTGCTTATCAAGTCCCAACAATTTCAATCTTTGGACCAACTAAACTTAAAGAAACTTCTCAGTGGAGAAATAAGCTTTCTATTGTTTTAAAAACTAACCTTGAATGCCAACCATGTATGAAGAGAGAGTGCCCTTTGGGTCATCATAAATGTATGCGCGATATTGTCCCAGATAAAGTTTTAAAAGAAATTGCTAAGTTAAAAATTTAAATACTTTTAATTTTATCAATAATATTAGAAGTGCTTTTGTTATCTGTATAGTCAATTAAAACAAGCTCTGAGTATTCTTCTCCAGCGACACTCTTATTTTTATAATCAGATCCCTTAGCCAAATAATCTGGTCTAATTTTGGCAATTAAGTCTTTTGGCGTATCCTCATCAAACTCGACAACATAATTAACGACTTGTAGGGCTGAAAGTATATTTGCTCTATCATGGATTGTGTTGATTGGTCTCGATTCCCCTTTAAGTCTTGAAACAGAATTGTCAGAATTTAGTCCAACAATTAGTATATCAGCTAGTTTTTTTGTTTGTTCCAGGTAATTAACATGTCCCGAATGAAGAATATCAAAGCAACCATTTGTAAAAACAATCTTTTTCCCCTGTTTTCTAATATAACCAACAATTGACATGATTTGATCTACGGTTTTAAATTTCTGGCTAAAATTATCAGTATTTATATCTAATTGATAATCTCTTATTTCTTCAAATGTAGTTGTTGCCGATCCAATTTTACTGACTACAACTCCAGCGGCAAGATTTGCAAACTTAACTGCCTCATCGATTCCTATTCCAATAGCTATAGCATAACCTAGAGATGCAATTACAGTATCACCGGCTCCTGTGACGTCATATACTTCCTTGGCAAAAGTAGGATGAATTCTAGAATGTTTATCAAGGATTGCTATTCCATCCTCACTTAAAGTAATCATTGAAATATCCAAATTACAGTCTTTCTTTAGTTTTAGAAGTGCCTTATCTAGAGAATCCTTATCAGTAATATTTATGCCAGTAGCTAAGGAGGCTTCTTTTTTATTTGGAGTGAGTAGATAAGAGGAGTTGTATTTTGTGAAGTCATTCCCTTTTGGATCAACAATAACTTTTATATTTTTTTTCTTAGAAATTTGAATGATTTTTTGGGTAATATTTTTAGTTAATAGCCCTTTTCCATAATCGGACAAAATTACAAGTTGAAAAGAACTAAGGCTTGATTTAAATAATTCCAGTAGTTTTTTTTCAGAATTTTCACTAATTTTTTTCTTGCTCTCCAAGTCAAATCTAATAACTTGCTGCTGGGAAGAAATAACCCTGGTTTTTTTTGAAGAAATTCTTTTCGGCTCAGTAATAAGAAATTCAGTACTTATACCCATATCAAGAATCATTTCTTTTAGTTCTTTTGAGATCTTACAATCTCCAACTACACTCATTATGGAAACATTAGCCCCTAGGGAATTTAAATTATTTACAACATTTCCCGCACCACCCAGAACGGAAGTATCATTTTGGATATCAATAATTTGAACAGGGGCTTCAGGAGAAATTCTTTCACATTTTCCCCATAGATATTTATCGATGATTAAATCACCAATGACCAGGATATTTGGTTTTATTTTTTGAATCTTATCAAGCATTATTCTCTTGACTCTCTATACATTTCCTTGATATATGGAATGTATGCTTTAATACCTTCCTCAAGCGAGAATTTAGGTTCAAAGTCAAGGTACTTTTTAGACAAAGAAATATCTGCTTGAGTATGCATTTGGTAGCCCTTGTATGGGTTAACAAAATATTCGGTACCATAGTCAGTAGATAGTTCTTTTTGGAGAATATCAGCAATTTCCTGAAAACTTCTTGGTTTTCCAGTACCAACATTATAAACCCCACTTTTAGCTGAATTGCATGCCTTAATATTTGCTTGGATAACATCCTCTATGTAAATAAAGTCTCTGTAGATTTGATCAGAATCTTCAAAAAGTCGTGGTGCATTTCCTTTTAATATTTGATGAGCAAGTTGGATTACCATTGATGATGTCTTGTCCTTAAAGAATTCTCTTGGACCATAAACATTAAAGAATCTGAGACCAATAATTTTTACATCAGGATTTTGAATTAAAAATTTGGATGCAATTTGATCCATGGCATATTTGCTATAGCCGTATGGATTTTCAGGATTCTCAATTCCAACGCTTTGAGGAGATGACAAACTACCATAGGTAGCAGCAGAACTCGCATAAATCAAGTTAGCGTTATCTCTCTTGGATTTGTCTAAGAACCAGTAAAAAGAGTTAATATTTGTTTTCATAACTGCTTCTTGATCATAGACTCTAGTATCAGAAATAGCTGCTTGATGGAAAATAAAGTCGAATTTGGTATCCTCAAGTAGTTTTAGATCATCTGAATTATTTATATTTCCACAAATTATTTCACCTTTAAATCCAATCAAATTTTTGTAGTGACCAAAGCTTTTTAAGTTTCCATTTGGAAATACTTCCCCGCTTCTAAATGTGTCAAATACAAAAACATTACAACCTGGATAGTTGTCCTGAAAATAAAACGCAAGGTTACTTCCAATAAAACCAGCGCCACCAGTTATCAAAATATTTTTTTTGTTGAAATCAATTTTTGTGAAAGCCATAATAAATATTATACCTATTGATAAGTGTGTATCATACTTCAGAAAATAGGTCGGATAAAGAATTCGGGCAATGAAATACGAAAGAAATTTTTATCAAATTAAGTCTAATGATGAAATTCTTCTTAATTTAAAAGATGAATTAAAAACAGTTGGTTATTATTCTTTACCTTTTCAAGATGTTGGTGAGATAGAAACATATGCTGCTTCGATCAAAAGTAAATATATTTATATCATTGGAATCGGAGGCTCAACACTTGGAACAAAAGCCATTTATACGTTTTTACGTGCAACCAATAATTATGATAAAAAATTATATTTCTTAGATACGATTGACCCACTCAGGATTAATTATCTTCTGTCTATTGGAGACATGAATGATTCACATTTTATTGTTATCTCTAAATCAGGAAGTACCATCGAACCAGTTAGCGTTCTTAAATATCTAGAGTCAAAAATTACTATATGCAATGGTAATTGCACTGTAATTGCTGGAGAAAACACTAGACTTTTTGATTTTGCTCAAAAAAATAAAATTAGGGCATTTTTTATACCCGAGAACCTCGGAGGTAGATTTTCTGTGTTTAGTGTTGTAGGCTTATTACCTCTTTCTATCATTGGCGTGAATATCAAAAATCTTTTAAAGGGTTGTCAAATAGTTCATGAGAGCTTTTTTAATGAAAAGGAATACTATGATCTAATTATAAATAAAGCAAGATTTCTGGTTGAGAATAAAGCAAGATTTACTGTGAACATTATCTTTTCGTACTCTTCAGTGTTTAAGGATTTTAACAAATGGTTCGTGCAGTTATGGGCAGAGTCACTTGGCAAGAAAAATATAAATAATACTCGTCAAGGCCTTACCCCAATTTCTTTAATTGGCCCTGATGACCAGCATAGTTTTTTGCAACTGATTATGGAAGGAGTAAGGGACAAAACTGTAACTTTCTTTAAGATTGAGAATTTAAAGGATGAATCAGTGATTCCAGACGATACTAAGTTCTCCATATTTAAATCTAATTATATGAATGGAAAAAGTTTTAATGATTTAATAAATTTTCAGGCAGATTCTACATATGAGGCCATTCTTCAAGAAAAAGATATACCTTGTGACAAAATAACTATTGAAGTCATTGATGAGATAAACATTGCAAAATTAATGTACAGATTTTTTTTACTAACATCAAGTATAGGTTCGTTTTTACAGATTAATACATATGACCAGCCTGGAGTTGAATTAGGGAAGTCTATCTTGATTAGAAAATTTAACTCTTAGATGGTTAAGTATTGTTTATTCCCTGTTGCAGGATTCGGAACATGATTTCTTCCAGTTACAAAAGCAGTTCCCAAAGAACTTTTACCAATTTTAGATAAGCCATTAATACAGTATGCAGTTGATGAGGCATATGAAGTAGGTATCCATAATCTGTGCTTTGTAATTAATCAATATAAGTTGGCAATTAAAAACTATTTTATGCCTAACCCTTACTTAAACACTCTTTTAATAGATGGTCAAAAAAAAGAAAAACTAAATTGCGTAGATAAAATCTTTGAAAATTGTTCTCTTGATTTCATTCATCAAAAAGAAATGTTGGGTTTGGGGCATGCTATCTTAGCTAGCAAAAAGTCTATCGGCCAAAATACATTTGCAGTAATATTGCCAGATGATTTTTGTTTTCATGAGGTTACTTCGGTTACTTATCAACTTTATGAAATATACAAAAAAAATCAGGACAAATGCATTATTGCTATCGAAGAGGTTGAGCCCCATGAGGTTAAAAAATATGGAGTGATTAAAGGAAAACCTTTAAAGGGAGATAAAAATTTATTTTTTGTTGAAGATATGGTTGAAAAACCTTCTGTCGAAGATGCTCCTTCAAACTTTGCTATTCTAGGAAGATATATTCTTACACCAGAAATTTTTGTATTTCTTAATCAAACCAAACCAGATAAAAATGGCGAGATTCAATTAACTGATGCTTTAAAAGGCTTGGCAAAAATTGGTAAAGTTCTGGCCTATAAAATTAGTGCAAAAAGAATTGACTGTGGTTCAGTAGATGGATACATTAAAGCGAATAATTTCTTAAGCAACTTGGGCTAGTCTTCTGACCAAACTTTTTTGCACACTCCATAGGATAACCAAATAGAATCATTAAAGTCCTTATTGCTTAAGAAGCCACTTTGAAAGATGAAATTTCCAGTTATTGTGTTAAAAGCCATATTTTGACTTCCATAGGTGTCATTGCAATACCAAGTCATAATCCCCTCATGACCCTGATTGCAATTAAGAGAATTGAAATCGAAAGGACTTCTTCCAATATTTCTGGATGAAATAGTTTTTTCCCCTTTATCAAAAATTAATTCAAAGTTTTTTGGAATAAAGTTGGTTAATTCAAAATTATTCTCTGAGTCGAAGCCAGCTGATCTTTTTTCAAGACAAGAATATTTTACCTCCGATTCAAGTTTTACATGTTCTTTAGATATTGAATAACCTGAAAAAAACGAAAAGATAATAAAGAAAATATAGTGCATATTTTTTATTTGTTTTAAAAAATGAATTATTTTATTAACAAAGTCTGGGTATGTGAATAAATTCTTGAATATTTAAACATGTGGGTTAAGGATCTAAAAAAATATTTTTAATCGAAATTTTTTAAATCCGACTGATAAAAAAATATGCTCAGAACTCATTTTGAATTTGAATTAAAGCGATGCTTTATTATTTTTAATGAACCCTAAATCATTAATATTTTAGGGTTCATTAATTAGACAATCAATTAATACCAATCGTCATCATTTTCATCATCATAATCATAGTCATTTTCATCATCATTTTCATCATCTTCATCGAATTCATCATAATCATAATAATCTATATTCATAATTTGTCTCCACAAAAAAAATTGCAATTAACCAAAAATTCTTTATTGGTTAATTTTCGAGAATATACCCTTTTTATGGATATTGTAAAGATTAAAATTATTATTTAAAAATCAATAACTTAAATATTTATCACATTAAATTCATTCATCAGAAACGAAATTTTTTAGAGGTAGACAGGCCTTATCAGAAATAAGTTTAATTATTTGTAAGAGTAAAGTGGGAATTCATGAATTCATCTACTTTATCTTCCACTTCTTTTATAAGTGTTTCAAATTGGATTTGTTTGGACGAGCCTTCAAAACTCCTTATAGAGTCTCTCATTCTATCAACACTTTGAAATAGTTTATATATTTCGCCATAAGTCGTTTGATCATATTGTTTGAGATATACCCTTATAAGATTTACCAATTCAATACGAAGCTCTCTATTGATTTTTTGTTCATATTCTGAAGGTTTTGGATTAATTTCATTTGGATGGAAAAGAACACCATTCTCAAAACTTCTTTTAAAAGAAGGGTTAACTTGAGAAATATTAAGGCCAATTCTTTGGAACATTGGGAAGTATGAATCCTCGTTAATGAACAAACCTAAAAGATTGTTAATTTCAGTCTCATAATTCATTATTTTTATATCAAATAGCGTTTAAATGTTTCTATAACTATTCCACGGTAACTGACTTAGCGAGGTTTCTAGGCTGATCAACGTTGCAGCCTTTGAGTTCTGCTACATGATAGCTAAGGAGTTGCAATGGTATAGAAAAAATGATCGGCCCAGTTATCCTTCCAAGACCTTTTGTAACCGGAATTAGTTGCATATTTGACATTTCCTCAATGTCAGCTAACTCATCCTTGAATACATACATTATAGAACCTCTAGAATTAACTTCTTGCATGTTAGATTTAAGTTTTTCAAGTAAATCATTTTTTGGCGCTACAACTATTACTGGAGTTTCATTGTCTATTAAAGCAATTGGACCATGTTTTAGCTCCCCAGCAGCAAAAGCTTCTGCATGAATATAACTAATTTCTTTTAATTTGAGAGCGCCTTCCATTGCTATTGCATGTTTTGTCCCCCTTCCAAGGAACAAGGCAGAAGTTTTATCAATAAATTCTTTTGCAATGTTTTTAATAATTGGCTCAATTCCTAAAACTTCATCAATTAAACCTGGCAGCCTGTTTAATCCATTTGCAATGTTTTTTTCTCTTTTTTTACTTATTTTCCCTTTTACTTTTGCTATAGCAACGGTTAGCAGTGCAAGACTAACCAATTGCCCAGTGAATGCCTTGGTTGAGGCAACTCCAATTTCTGGTCCCACATTCATTAAAAATACCATTTCAGATTCTCTAGTTAAACTAGATTCGGCTGAATTACTAATGCATAGAGTATGCGCATTA
>Ga0181566_10001738_pt1 | contig 18044 bp, 20 predicted proteins | sample 101ome_15_FD_133762 | JGI IMG/M metagenome (GOLD analysis project Ga0181566, IMG submission 133762) | Coastal salt marsh microbial communities from the Groves Creek Marsh, Skidaway Island, Georgia - 101402AT metaG (megahit assembly) | ecosystem: Environmental > Aquatic > Marine > Intertidal...
TGATTATGACAAATAAAAATATCTTTTTTTTGTATTTTCCACTAATAATAAGATTCTTTATACTTATGGAATGGGTGCGAGTGAGAGATTTCCAGTTTCTCTAAATGCAGTGAACGTTGTCTGTTTTAAGATTGACTGGGAAGAGAGAATGTTAAATGTGCTTCTTGTGAAAAGAAGTATTTCTCCATATAAAAATAAATGGTCACTTCCTGGTGGTTTTGTCCAAGGTGATGAGACCTTAGAAGAGGCTGCAAGAAGAATCTTTGTTGATGAGACTGGTATCTCCCCTGCATATTTAAATCAGTTTAGGTCGTATAGCGATACCAAAAGAGATAAACGTGTAGTTAATCAACGATCTGGTCAGAAAGCACGAGTGGTTACTACTGCGTTTACTGCTATTTACACAAGTGATGAAGAGCTGCAGTTAGATGAAGAGAGTGAAGATATTAAATGGTTTAAGATTCCAAGACGTTATTTCAGTAGATATATACCAGAAGATATGGCGTTTGATCACCATGAAATGTTATTAGAGGCATCAAACAGACTTAGAATATCCTTGGAATATAGCGGTTTAGCGACTCGTTTCTTACCAGAACACTTTACATTGGGTCAAATCCAGGATATTTATGAGATTATTTGGGAGGTAGAGCTAGATCCTGCAAACTTTAGAGAGAAACTCACCAATGTTGAAGGGTGGATTAAAGAGTCTAAAAGTGGGCCTAAAGATATAGAACCTAGAAGAGGCAAGCCACCAACATGGTATAAAGAACATGATATTCCACAATTTGACAGAATGATTACCAATCCAAATGGTGCTGTTATTAGAGAGAAAGAGTCTGAGTATCAAAGAAGTTTAGACAATTTAACTGGCGAGATACCAATAATAAAGAGCTAATAATATTTTTTAGAATCTTTTAATAATTCATCATGTACTGGGCAAAGGGCAAATTCTTGTCCATAAATTTTTGTCCACTTTAATTCACCTTCGTGAATCAACATATCGCATTGTTCACAGTACATTATTTCCTTATTGGTATGTAAGAAATTATAGTCGGCACACAGTAGACAGGATTGATTTACCCTGCCTACTGTATAACATTTTCTATGATGCTTTTGATTTAAGCATAGGCTTTTCAACATCATCCATGTTCTTCAAGTCTGTTTTAACACAACCATTGAAGTAGCTTTTGTATAAATGATAATTTTCACATGCTTCAAACTCCCATGCGTCAATTACAGTTTGCCATGTAATTCCATACATTTTTGAATCTTCATTCCTAGCTTCTACTTCGGGCATTGTTAAATACATTAGCTCTCTTACTAGTTCTTTACTTGGTCGATCATTAACAAATCCAACTTTTTTATATTTACAAATATGGCTAAAGGCCATTAGATATGCCAAAGTAATTCTTGATATGTTAGATTCCCCTTTTCTTGTGGTTGGATAATTTCCAACATATGACTTTGTCCTACCACTTAAATAGGTATTAAGTTGGTCAAAATTTTTTCCAACTGTCTCAAGATCTACACTAGATTTGCATATAATTTCATCTTTAGTAAAAGTAGTATAAAAGTTTACTTTCTTTCCTTTGTAGTCTCCTAAATAGAGTTTTGTCTTGATTTCTTCAAGTTTCTTTGTGTTTGCGTAGCCTTTCTTTCTCAACTTAGGTAAAAGCGTTTCTCTTTTATTAACCTGCTCTATTTGGTCTCTGTTTTTATGATTATTTTTCATAATTTCCTTTCTTTTTGATAAATTTTTTTAATTTTTCCAATAACTAGACAATCACGTAACCTCCTTTGATTAAAAGCCCGAAAAATGGGCATAAAAAAAACCGGTGTTAAAACCAGTATTTTTACATTATAACAGACAATGATGGCAAAATCAAATCTGCTCTAATAATTAGACTTTTCAAACAGTTATTGCGTTACATTTAGCTATTTTTTGGCATTTATAATGAAGTTTAGAAAGGTTTTGCCTTTCTTTTTGATAATGTAAAGAGGCTGGAATTTAAGTACAGCCTCTTTATTTATAATTGACCTTTAGTAATTCAAAAAATAAAATCAGAGTATGCCAAAAGCTCAGTTTTTTGAAGGTAGCTACCCAAAGGGTAATAATTCCGAGAAAACATTTGTAGATGAGTATATTAGAGATAAAAATTTTCAAGAAAACTGGACAATACTTCATTCTACCAATATTCATGACCCCGATTCTGGACATTGGAAAACAAACACTGAATTAGACCTTATTTTTATAAGCCAAAAGTATGGTTTTATTCAACTTGAAATTAAAGGGCATGGTTATTCGGTTGAAAATGGTAACTGGTACAAAAAGGAAGGTGGTGTGAAGAAAAAATTAGTAAAAGAGAAAGAGCCAATACAAAGCCTTGAGTCAAAGGAGAGTGTTCTAAGAAGATGTTTTACTAGCATCAGTAAAGGTAAGACTGGATTTGGAAATAAACTAAAGAGCGGTGAAATTAAATTTATTCCAGTTATTTCATTTATCGTATGGACAACTAAGTCAAAAAAAGACTTTATTAATTCTCAAACTTCTGAAGCAAATTCAATTTTTCTAGGTGATGGAGAGTTTGCTGACTATAAGTCACTGGAAAAACATTTAATACAAAAAGCTCAAAAAAATATAGAACAGAGATTCAAAGGCAATTTAACAACCGATTACTTAAACAATATTCTTGGTGAAAGTTTTGTGAGTACCGCCGTTGAAATTTTTAAACCTATGCAGATTAGCGATGGTATTAAAAAATTAAATGATGATTTTAATTTAGATATTGATAATGCAACTGAAAAACAATTAGAAATTTATCAAAGTGTTATGGATTTTGAAGTAAAAAGGCATAAAATAGTTGGCCCTCCAGGGAGTGGGAAAACACTTCTTGCTTCTGCAGTAGCAAAAGCAATCAGTGAAAAAGGTGAGAGTGTTTTGCTAATGTGTTTTAACCGCTTGCTTGCTGATAAGCTAAAGAAGGAACTGTCTGGGTATAAAAACATAAAAGTAAAATCTTTGTGGTCTTTCTTGGTTGATTTTGGAATTATATGGACAGATGAAGTTAAAGATGATGAATTTGGAGTAATCAAATTACAGGAACTGCCCCCAGATAAATCTGCAGAACATATATCAAGATTTTTAGAAAATAACTTAGATCGTATTATCGAAGAAACTAGTTTCAATTCACTCATAATTGATGAGGGTCAGGACTTTTCTGAAAAATATTGGGAATTTTTTCAGCTCTTAGTGAATGAGCAAGTAAATAATAGGTGGTTTATATTCTATGATACACAACAAGCACTCACCCACTCTTCCTGGGAAGCTCCCCATTTTATAGAAAATAGCAACACTAAACATTTGGATTTGGTACTGAGATGTACTCAAGAAATTTCGAATAAAAGCCAGAATGTTTTTGAAGGATTGGAATTACTTGCAAGAAATCATGGGGTTGAGCCTGAGTTTCTAGAGATTGGTAAACAAACCTGGGAAGAAGCTACATCAGAAACTATTACTCTTTTGAAAAAATTAGTAGAAGATGAAAAATTTCACCCCTCCCAAATCACATTGTTGGTACCACATGGTTCAGATATAAAAGAAATAAAGAATGCAAAATATAGCAACACAAAATCAATCGAAGGCCTTGGGGTAAATATATCCTCTGTTTTTCAATTTAAAGGATTAGAAAATGATATTGTTGTGCTCTTAATCCCAAATTTTCAATCTTTAGAAGCTACATATACCAGGAATCCGCTGAACCTCGTTTATGTTGGTATTTCAAGAGCGAAATACCTTTTGTATGTTGTTGGAAGTAGTGAGGTTAAAAAATTAATTAATTGGGATAAATCTTAACTTTGCAATAGTTGTTTTTGAGTTATCAACCATTGATGTAAAGTGTGTAAATTTTCACAATCTTGTTTGTTATATTCAACAATATCTTTCTTTACATCCCAATTGTCTTCAAAATAAAAATTTTCAAAATATTTCATAGACTCTCCTCCACTTTGTACCTCTTCGAGCCTGTCTATTTCAAGAATTTTTTCTACTTCTTTAAGTGAATTTGATGTTAAGCCCATTGTAAAACTATTACGGATTGGTTTTAATAAATCAACAAAAGAGTTCTCTGTTATTTCTTTAACTTCATTTTCTTTATATTCATATTTATGACACAACTTCAATAACTCTGTCTTTTCTGAGTGGTTATAGTGATAAATTTTTGCTTCTGGGTAATGTTGTTTTTGTTCAATTATATAATCTACAAATTTTTTCAAACTGCTTTCTTCTTCGTCTTCTTCATCAGACCACAAATAATCAAAGTTTGATTGATTATCATTTATTTGAAAATACCCAAATAAATAAAAGAAATTTTCTAATTCACCACTATACGGATACCATTCAAAATCTATGTATATATCTCCATTCTCTGGTTCTTTAATATCAGTTAAATCTTTTGTATTATCAAGGTTCACTTCAAAAAATATTTCTTCATCGCTTTTAATTAGTGCATTGGCTTTTTTTAAAAGTTTAGAAAAAGAAGTACTTGAAATACTTGTAGGATTGTCTTCGCAACTGCTTAGTTCTATTAATGTATGGATTCCTGAATTATTAAGTTCTTTAACTTGTTTGTAAGTGATGCCACCGATTAGTTCTAAACTTTTTTTATCAAACCAGGTCTTTTTAATTTGATCAGCAAATTCATTATTTGCATATTCATTCTTAAATGGATGTGGAGGATTATTTAAATCAAATGAACTTATGAACTCAAAAAAGTTTTGCTTTAGATTAGAAAAAATCTCTTCGTAATCTTGAATTTGAACTTCTACAAATTCATTTCCTAGTAAATAAATATAACTGTTGTCAGGAAAATACCCTTCAATTTCGTTTATTAAGTATCCATAACAATACAGCTGAAGTTCATATTTTTCTTTTGAGTTTTTACTGAACTTTGCATCTACAACATCGTATCTTTTATCATTGTTTAATACTAAAAAATCTGGTCTTGCTGTAAATTCGTTTCCCTCCAGGCTTCCTTGATAAATAACCTGAGATTTATCGTTTATAGATTTCAAAGTTTTTGCGTATGTACTGTTCGATGAAAAATCAACAACATCTTTTTCTTGCTGAATTAGGTAATAGTCTTTTAACTTGACTTCATGTGCCTCTGTCTTATTCAAAAAATGCTCAGAGTAAAGGTTGCTTTCAGTTACTGGAATCTTATAAGATTCATCAATTTTCCCTTTTTCTACAAGATTATTTACTGTTTTACACCAATACGCAAAAGGTGATTCGTTAAACAATAACAAATCTGATACTGAATATTTTTTATCGTTCAAAAGTTTCCTATGTTAATTTTTAATCGCTATCAATCGTAGCTTCTTTAAACATGGAAGAGATTTGATCAAGATTTTCTCTAAGATCGCTTTCCATAATTTCTATGAATTTTTCTGACTTTTTTATTCCTGATTTTGCATTTGTATGACCAGTCTTGATTTGTTTTATATTGTCCAATGCGCCCTGAGCTGCATTAACTTTATTCATAAGCTCTGCTATATCAAGTAAATCTTCATCAACCTTATCAGAAGCAGACATTATAGCTTTATATCTTGCCCACATATATGCGACTTGTAATGGCAAGTCTCCTCCCATTTCAGGGTCTAAAACTACTAATGCTTTATTTTCATCAATTGGGTAAAAAGGTAGTTCTGTTATTTTCTGTACTCTCTCTTGTTTGTCAAAAATAATTACTCCGATTTCAGCATTTCGATTTTCCATACAAGCAGTTAATTCAGTATTGATTTCTTTTACACTCATCTGTTTCGTTTTTGATTCAAAAACAATGTTGATTGTTTTTAGAGAAGCTGATTGCTTATCTATAGTTACTGTATGATCGCCTTTGTTTCCACTTTTTCCTCTCACAGTTGATGTAGGCTCAACAAAGTCATTTACTGAAACTGATATCTTTGACAAAACTGCTTGAACTACATCTTCAAAGGAGGTTCCTTTTCCTGTAGATTTTTCAATTAACGCTTCTTCTGTTTCTTGAATATTTAATTTCTTAAGTACTTCATCTAATTTTTTAGTTAATGATTCTAATTCTTTTTCAGTATGGTCTTTTAATTGATCTCTTAAGACATTTATCTTTGATTTTTTTTCTTCAGGGTCTAAGGCTTTCTCAAATGCCTCTGTTTGAGTTTGTTTAATATCTTTTAACATTTCTAAAGTCTTGTCATCAAAATCATTTAGAAGGGAAGATATTTTTCCAATAGCACTCTCTTTGCTCTTTTCATCAAGAAAGTCTTCAAATGCCTCGTCTAAAGATTCTCTTAAATCTTCTGTTGTTTCGGTGAACTGTTTAGTTAACTCTTCTTGAGTTTTCTCCAACTCTTCCTCTGTTGACTCAATAGTTTTAGCAAAAGTTCCTTTTTTGGGATCAAAATATTTGTCGTAATCTTTTTCGATATTTTTTATAGTGTCATCTAATTTTTCACTTAACTGATCTTTAATTGTGTCGAATGCTTTTTTAGCAAAATCAGTTTCTGCTCTACCTTTTAAGGTAGTGTAAAGATTAACACCTAAGTCTGCTATCTCCTCTAGTAAAAGAACTTGTTGTTCGGTCTTTTTCTCTTTCTTTAAAATCTCTGCAAGTGCTGAGTTTTTAATTTTTAGATTCTCAATGACCACGTGGTCAGACAATACTCTAATAGCGGTTGTCTTTTTTTCGGTTTTACTATCTTTTTTCGGTGCTGCCATATGCTCTCTCTTTAATTATAAAATTAAAATTTTTTCTCTGCTTTCTTGCTAACAGAAAACATGTAAAGTCATTTCCCCCTATCTTTTCCTCTTTTTTTTGGGATTTGACGGATCCCACAAAATTAGTCTTATTATTAGTCCTAGCATTATTCCTCCTCAAATATATTTTTTAAAGTTTCTGGTAAATCTTTTTTATCGATTCTCTTAAAAGGGTTGGTATCTGAAATGTCTGAATAACCATCTGCTTCTTTATCTGCTTCATCTAAAAGCCTACTAAGAATTGTTTCTCCTAATATTTCATCTAAAGAAACTCTTAACCTAGAAAAAAAGGATGCCAACTTTGAAATAAGAGTTAATAACTCTTCTAGTTTATTTTCATCAAAGTCATCGATTTTTGTATTGATGATACTTTCTATGTAATCGTCGACAAAAATATTGCCAAGTTCATTATTTTCTGACATTAAACTGTCTTCTAAAAAATTTTTAGGCCAATCGTATACATCGTAATATTGCATATTAAGAATCCTCTTGTTTGTCTGAGACCACTAACTTTCCTAAACCAAAATGATCTTTTGTAATTGTAAAAGATTTTCCTTCAAGATATGCTTCAGTGGATTCTGCAAATATTTTGAAATCTTTATTTGTTAAAACATGTGAAACTTTCACCTTATTTGTTTCTAAATAGGCTTGAAGGCAAACAGATACTGTCCAAGCAATTTCTTTTTGGGTCTCTTTGTGAAAAAAAGATATGCCTGAATCTTTAAGTATTACTTCACTGTCATTGAAATGTGGAATGCTGGTTATTTCTTCATATAATGCTTCAAGCCTTTTTGCGTATTCTTCACTTTCTTTTGAAATACTAAGAATTACTTCACTGCTTTGTTTATCAAAATTTCCACCAGTACTTACAAATTTCAAGCGATACCTCCTACTGGTTTCCATCTTCTCAAGTGTTGTTTTACAACCTCTCTCCAAATCTCTTTAAATCTTTGATTCATTTTTTATATATACACCTTTGATTGTCTAAGAACAGCCAACAAGAGCTCTTCATACGAAAGTTCATCATTTGTAAAATTAATAGTATCTATAGCTTTCTGAGCTAATTCACCATAGAAGTCATACTTTGATATGTGATCTATTCGACCTGAATATAATTCTCTTAGCTGTATAAATAACCAAGATAGCTCAAAAGCGTGTTGCGTAACGACTAATCTTTTCATTGCATCAAATTGCTGAAATGATATAACAAGAGGCTGATTTCCAAGCCAATCTTTATGAGTATCATTAATTTGCTCAGTAATTATGACATCGGCACCACTCCAAACATTCTTTCCTTCTTCATAGTTTTCAAGCGTTTCCTCAATCTCACTGTTGTTTTTTGCTATTTTTTGGATATCTTCATTAACGATTGTTGTTCTTAAATCATTAATTCTTAGTAGCAGTGCGTCGTTTGATAGTTTTGTTTTACTCAATATTTTCTCCTTTAAAAGTAATTGTTATGTTTTCACTAAATCTTTGATTAATCTCAAATTGTAAATTGGATTTAAGTTCCAGAATTTCATATAAAAACCCCGAATTGTCTAAGGAAATGAGAATATCTATATTTTTAATCTCACCACTTCTCTGAACATTTTGAAAAAGACCACCATCAAGGTTTATAATTTTTTGACCAGGGTCGAAATATGAGATCTCTGTTATATGTATGTTTTTAATTAATTGAGTACTCACTTTTTCTATGTCTAGTCCAAGTGATGAAGATATATAAAAATTAGTGAAGTTTATTAGTTTTTGCTCTAAAGAATCAAAAGAATATTTTTGATTAATAGTTGGGGCTTTTTGCAAAGCGTACTCCTTAAATTGTTTTTATATTGCGTCTATAAATATACACAGTAAAAAAAATATTGCAAACAAATTAAAAAAATATTTTTTGTGTCTCTCAGTTCTGTTATATTTACCTTGAAGCGGATAACTCCGTTTTTATATTGCGAATAAGTGGCGACAATATGTTGCCACTTATTTTTTTATCCTCATTTGATCTTGTCGTTCATTAAAACTACAATAAAGATAACTTATGGCAAAAAAACAAAAGACTTTTGAAGGCAATCGTATGAAGTTCTATCTTGACGATTTTAGAAATGTTATGCCACTAAAGAATATTCAAACTGTAATCGTGGACCCACCATACAATATAAATTTTAATTATGGAAAAAATTTTAAAGACAATATAGACCCTGAAGAATACAAGCAATTAATGTATGACGTTGCAGATTTGTCTTATAAAAGTACTAAAGAAGACAGCTCTATGTTCATTATCAACTATCCACAAATTATTGCCGAATTATTTCAGACATTGAAAGAAACTGAATGGAATATTCATCAATGGATTAGTTGGGTATATCCATCAAATATTGGACATAGTAAAAGCAAATTTACAAGAGCACATAGGTCTATTTTATGGTTAGTAAAAGACAATCCTAAAGTGAACATAGACTCAGTAACTCAACCTTATAAAAATCCCACAGACAGAAGAGTAAGAGAGCTTATTAAGTCTGGAAAAAAGGGAACTAATTTATATGATTGGTGGGAAATAAATCTTGTTAAAAACGTAAGCAAAGATAAGAAACAATATGTAAACCAAATACCAAGTGAGGTTTTAAGGAGACTTATATTAACTACTACCGATACCAAAGATAAAGTTTTAGACCCAATGTGTGGAACTGGAAGTACAGCTATAGAAGCAGCTAAGCTTAAAAGAAGTGGAATAGGTATAGATTTAAATCCTTATCTAACAAAAATTTGGAATGATGAATTAAATGAGAATAAATAATATAGCCGAATTTGAATCAGTATTTACCAAAGTTGATGAATTAGTTGAAGGAAGCTTGAGTTCAGTTTTCAATAATCTTGATATTGAAATTAAAAATTATGGAAAAAAAGAGGCAACATCTACAGAAGAATTTGGAGTTACTCCTTTAAGGTTAGATTTAACTCAATTACTAAAAGAGTCTGGCTGGAGTACAAATATAAATATTTTTAGGGAAACTAAAGAAGTTATTCATTTTTTATTAAATGATGTTGCAATGCAGCTATCGTTTGGAAATCACGCTATGGGATATTATGATATTTTAAAGCTTCGACAAGCGTATGAAATAGGCTTAGCAAAATTTACAATACTAGTTTCTTTAAATCCTAAACCCATAAGAGAATATGAAATTTCAGGATCGCTTGTGAACTTCAGTAAAATTTCAGCACTATACGATGAATTTACAAGCTTTCTTAATTTTCCTATTATTTTTTTGGAGCTTGATTAAACCTATCTATAATTGAAAATATGTCAAGAATATTCGAAGTTCAAGAAACCAGAGAAAGTTATTTTGAAGAAGCAACCAGTAGCGGGAGGCTTAATACAAGAAAATATTACTTAGACCTCGGAGGCAGTTCTCAAAACAGTTATGATGAAGCTAAAGAAATAGAAGTTAAATCTAAATATCTTATTTTTAATCCTGACAATACAAGAATAAGAGGGGCTGTTCTTTCACATTGTAAAACTGGTAGTTTGGCTGAAAATGTTGATTCTATTGACGATTTTTATCAGACAAAAAATGATCAAGAAACTCAAGACTTTCTTTATCAATTGCTTTTAGAAAGAGCTCTAATGGGAAGAAAAATCTATAGAGAGTTAAAAAATGTCAGTTTTCAAAGCGATCCGTTATTAGTCGATCACGAAGGAGTTGTGATAGATGGGAATCGCAGGTTAGCATCTATGATACACCTATACAATGATGACCCTGATAAATACAGCAATTTTGAAAATATCAAATGTCATGTTCTGCCTTATAAACAAGACAGTAGAAGGAATAATGAAAAACATGAAACTGCACTGCATAACGCTGAAGACTACCAAGAGCCCCATTCATGGATAGATGTAGCATTAACTATTTACAGCAAGAATAAGTCAAATGAAAACCCTGTTGAAGTTTCAGCTTTAGCTAAGGAATATAGAACAACTACTCCTAAAATTCGTGAGCATTGCTATACAGCAACTGGTATTGATGATTTTATTATATTTCTTAAAGCTAACCATCCTGATGGTAATGATTTTGAAGACGTCTATGAATCAATATTAGAAATGGATGTGAAACAAGACTTTAAACAAGTTGCATTATATTATAAAACAGCTGAAGATAACCCTGAGCAAGCTCTTGTTATGAGAAAAAAAATAGAATGTATATTTTATATTCTATGCACTGTTAATGATGGTGAATCTAATGCTATTGATATCATTGGTGATAGAAAGTATTTAATTACCTCAAGTAAAAATTTACTTCCTGTTGTTGAGAAACTTATAGATGTAAGTGCTGACTGTACGTTTGTTGAATTTCAAGACAAGATTGCTGAGTTAGCTGAGGCTACACCTGAAAATAGAGATTCTAATATTTCAGAAATAGTTGAACAAATTGAACAAATTACTTCAATACAAGACGCTGAAGATCTTGAAAAATATGTCTTAGAAAAATTAGAAAAATTGGAAAGTGATATAACCGGCCTAACTGCACAAGTTACTCCTGATACATGTGGTACTACAACACATAGTGCCTCTAAACGAAGCATTACTAAAATAAACAAGTCCTTAGAAAAAATATTGAAAAAAATTGAAAAAATAGAAAGTTAATTTTTCAATGTCAGAAGTAAAAGTTTTTTTTAAAGAAAAACTTATTATTTTTGAAAATAATAAGTTTGAAAAATTTGAAAATATTATTACAGAAGTCAAAGCAAACCTTCCTTATAAGCAATTAGATAGAAAACAAAATTCTTTTTTTCTTAATTTGAACGAATTCACATTTATATGTGTTCGATTACCTTACAGCGAAATCTATAAATTCGACTCTACTTGTTCTAACATATTGAAAATCCAAAAAAGAAACTATGAATTTTTAAAAAGTGGCCATAAAAATACAGAGCTTTTTGGAAAAGAGTGGGTTGAAAAGAACCAAAATATAGTAGTAGATTTGCAAAAAAAATTAAAAGAAGCTGGTTTTAAACGAGATTTGTTGGAGCATCAGTTAAAAGACCTTTATCAAATGAGCTCTGTTCCAAATGCTGCAAACTTTTCTGTTCCTGGGTCTGGTAAAACATCCGTAATACTTGGTATTTATTCTTTAAGATCAAGTGAAGGACCTCTAATTGTTTTTGTCCCAAATAAAGGAGTTGCTGAATCTTGGGAAGACGAAGTAGATAAGTGTTTTCAGGACAGTAATAAACCAGAATTTAAACAACTACAGGGTCCTTATAAAAATTTAGAATCAGAATTAAAGTCTCTAAATAAAAATTCTATAGCTGTAATGACTTATAGGCTTACTATTTCAAGAGGCGTTAAGGAAGTGTTGTTTGAGTTTTTTAAGAATTCAAATAACGCCTATGTTGTTCTAGATGAATCACACCGAATTAAAGGAGGTATTAAAAAAGGTTTTGCAAAGCCAAGCCAACAGGGCGAGGTTCTAATCAGTCTTTCAAAATTTATTGATCGTAAAGATTTACTAAGTGGAACCCCAGTAACTAAAGATATCTATGATTTCGTATCTCAAATTGAATTTTTGTATCCAGCTCTTGGTTTTACTCAAAGATTAATAGAAAATCAAGCTAATCCGAGACCTGTTGTAAACAACCTTATGACAAGAACTTTTAAAAAAGAGCTCCCTTTACCTCAAACAATTGACCACAAACCCATTCCTTCTGAAATGTCGCAAGCACAAAGTGCGTTTTATGCACTGACTGTGAATAAGTATAAGGACGTATTTAGAAAGCGGCCATCAAGAGAAGTGTTTAACAAAGTCAACAAAGCAATTGTTAGGCTTATCGAACTATCAACTGATCCTCATAATGTTGCACAGAAAATATTATCACAACCACAAGGAGAAAGTTTTGGTGAACTTATATCACAAAATAGGCTAGCCAGAAATGCCTTAAATGAACTTATTAAAGAAGAAGAGGTAGTTTCAAATAAAATGAAAACCGCAATTGAAAAAGGTATAGACATTACCTCCAGTGGAGAAAAGGTTATTATTTGGTCATATTTTACGAACTCTATAAATGTTATGGAAAAATATATTCGAGAACATTATGACATTACTCCTTTAGTACTTATGGGTGGTGTAGCGAATGAAAAAGATGTAATAAGAGATTTTAATCGAAAAAATGACAAACTCTTACTTTTAGCTAATCCAGAAAAAGGGTCTGAAGGAATTAGTCTTCATGAAAATTGCAATAATGCTATATATTTATCTAGAACATATAAAGCTGGCCAATATCTGCAATCACGTGATCGTATTCATAGGGTTGGAATGAATATAGATAAAAATGTTAATTACTACTTTATTGAATCTGTATATGGTGAACAAGACTATATACCCACTATTGACAGAAGGATTAGTGAAAATTTACAAAGAAAAATTGAGGATTTAGCGATTATATTCAATGACCCTGAGCTTTTAGCGGTTTCATCATTTGAAGAAGAAGGTGAAGAGTTGAACTCAGACTTTACTGAAGAAGATATAGATGATTTTATAGAGATGCTTTTAGACAAGGACTACTCAAGTGACTGAATATTTTTCTTACAGTACTTTAAAAGGATTACTCGAAATAAAAAACAACATCCCTTTTGTTAGTAATCAAGGGATAGACAAACTTATGCAAATCAAAAAAGACAGTGGAAACTGGCTTTACAACACAAAAGGTGCCTTTAATTTTTATCAAGAATACCCGGATATATTTGAAAATTTTTTATCTGTATGCACGGTAGATGATTTAGACATGTTTCTTAGCATGATTGTATCTTCTAAACCTGATTGGTTAGCAAAAGTAACATATGGAAGGAGTGCAGTTAATGAAGCCTTGCTTGAATTAGAAAATTCTGAGAATTTAATTCAGATATTTGAAGAATTAGAACTTTTTAATAATAATGATGAAACTGTGTCAATTTGGTGGGCCTATTTAGACTTTATTGCCAGAGGTCAAGATAATGAAAGTTTTAATAAAAGAAGACTTGGGCTACTAGGAGAAAGTCTCACACAAGAGTATGAAAAAAACATTATTGAAGATTTAGGAATTAAAAACAGAATTGAAAATATAGCTATAGATTTTCCAAATGCTGGTTATGATATTCTCTCTTGGAGGATTAATAATAATAAAGAACACAAAATCTATATAGAAGCAAAATATAATTCAAGAGATAATAAAAGCTTTTTTCTTACTAGAAATGAGTACAATAAAGCAACTGAATACAAAGACAACTACTTTGTCTATCTTTGGTTAAGTAAAGATCACGAAAACCCAATTATTTTAAATTTTAAAGATATTGAAAAAAATACACCGAAAGACCGGGGTGGTTCAGAATGGAAAGAAGCATTCATAAGTCTTGATTAAGTTCTTTTACTTGTCTTTATTCCATTTCTTTAATTTTTCCCAAACTGATTTGTTCTCAGAGTTATCATTATCTGATTTTTTATCGTCTTTATCATGACCTAATTTAAAATTATCTACTATTTCAGAATTGTTATTCTTCGATGACTTAATTTTATCAATATCATCCAACCCAATTAGGTTCAAATCCTCACCCTGTAAAGAACCTCTGTAGTTGTCTAGATTTAAAATAGTCAAAGTCTCTTGTGCTCTTGTTAGTCCAGTATAGGCAAAAGCTGAACCTGCCCATTCTGAGTTACCAAGGTCAAAAACTACATGTGGCCACTCAGAGCCTTGTGCTTTATGACAGGTACCGGCATACCCCCAACTCAACCACAGAGAATTTAAATACGGATCTGATTCCATCTTTTCCTGAATTTTCTTTTCTAGCTCTACCTGGGTAAGCTTTGAGTTTTTATACAATGCTCTGTATCGCTCAACTGTGTGTTGTAAAATACAAAGTTCTAATATCTCTTCCTCTAAGTCAGCTGCTTTTCTATTACCAACTTTATTTAGAAATATTGAGTTCAAACAGGCTTTTACTTTAAATGACCTCTTTGTTTCACCAGTTAGCAGCCGTACTTTTAAATCTAGAAAAAGTAGTTTTCTTTTAAATGTTTCTGCAGTATGAACCCAATCATCCAAAGTAAATGAGTCTTTATAATATACTGCTAACTCTCTCTTTTCTTCTGGTCGCATATCTTTAACTTCATCTCTGTTTAGTTTTGATTCCTCAATACGTTTGAACAATTGTTCTAAATCAGATTCTTCCACTGCATCAGCATTAGTTAGTCTGGTTACCTCTTGGGTAAACACCTCTACCTTGCTCCAATCTGGCTCATCAACGACAACCACTTTGTCACCGTTAAATAAATCAACAGATGCTTCATAATTGTTTCTGTGTACCGAAAGAAGCTCTCCTTTAAAAATGTTTGGCGCTTTTGCATACTCATCTGATAATATTTTTTCATCTTGAAAACCGTAAGCCTCTTTGTCTAAGCCTTTTTTTTCAAACAAAGATTTTCTAATAGAAGTATTCATTCTGTATGAGTAATAGTTATTAGAACATATAAAAAAGCCACTGTTTATATCATTTTTTAGCAATTCCGTTAAATTATCTATATCAACATTCACATCTACAGACTTTTTTACAGTTTTTTGATCTATAAATTCTTTGTAACTGTCTCCACTTCTTAAAGCTTTTGTGAACTTATAAATATTTGATTTACTATCTGTTCTCTCTATCTTGTCTAAGTTGAAGTGGTAAACATTATCTACCTTATCTCTCCAAAAGTCTTTGTTTAGAGCATCTGAATAAGGGTGTTTTTCTTCCCTGTTAGAAACTGGTGGTTCTAATTGATTTCTATCTCCAACCATTACAATATGCCATTTCCCGTTAGAGTTTCTGATTTTTCGTATAATTTTATCCAGTTGAGATTCAGTGCTTGTTGTCTCTCTGTAAATTCTACTTCCAGAAGGTACATCAATAATCATTGAAGCTTCATCAAAGATAAATAACCTATTTTTAGAATCTTGTAAGTCTGCTTTCATTCGATTCCATTTTACAAAGGACTCTATGACAGTAGACGTACTGGTGGAGCCGATAAGTGTTTTTTGAAGTTTTTTTAAAAATTTTTCTTCTAAAAATTTTAAGCTTAATTTTGGACGTCCATTTAGAAAGGAAGCAATTGTTTTTGCATCTTTAATATCTTTCGATCTCAGTACTTGAGCTGCTTTTCCGGTTAACGAGCTGACTATAACTTCGTCATATTTTCCTTTTTTTTCATTGAGCTTTCCAATAAGGGTTGTTTTTCCGGAACCTGCTGTACCGGTTAAAAGCACAACTGCCGATTTGTTTATTGGTAAATCATTAATAAAATCAAATATTTTCTGTTGATCTTTATTTAATTTGATATTTTTCAAAATGCAGGCTCGTCCTCATCTAAGGAAACATTATTTTCTTCAGCAAATTTTTCATGTTTGAGTTTTTCATTTTCTTCTATCTCTTTAATTTCTGCATTTATATCCTTATTCAATCCAATTCGAAGATAGGATTTAGTTTGTCTTTCCTTCACGTATTGGTCAATAACGGTTTCTTCCTCTGCAATTCTCTCGATGTACTCCTTGGTGTTAAGGGTAAATCTTGGAACTAGTAAATCTGAGGTGATACATAACTCAACCTGCTCGTCAAAACTAAGCTCGTTAAACTCTTGTGATAATCCTGTCAGGTAAGGGTTGCTATACGTTGTTACGGTGACGTAGCCGTATTTGTCAGTTACTTTTTTTTCATTATTTAAATCAAGCAATACGTTTAATCTTTTTTTTAAATATTTAAGCTTTTGTTCTTGTTTTTTTATCTCTATATATATTTGATGAACTTCTTCTGATATGGAGTTTATGTCATTGCTACTCATATGAAAATAATATAAGTTGTAAACACGGTATTCAAATAATTTTCTTGAAAGTCAAAAAATGTAAATTATTGTATCTTTATGAGCACTAATAAAACCTACCACGACCTAATTACTGAAGCTTTAGGTAGGTCTGTGTCCCCGATTGAACGCTATGCATTAGAAAAGAAAATTAGACGTAGGCTTAAAAATAAGTACAACTCTACAGGTCTCACGGAAGAAAACTACTACACAGAACTTTTATATTGGAAAAGAACTTTATAGACACTTAAATAACAATTAAATCCAAAACTTTCCTGTCTCATGCTGAATGTAGAATTAATTTGTAATGGTTACTGTGGAGACAAGAATTCAACTAGCGTTTAAAGAGATTCTTGAAGAAGAAACCTGGAAACACCTCAAAACAAATAACAATTTTGATAAGGTTTTATCTATTGCCTCGTTAATTGAACCCTTTGATGAAGGTCCTGATGCATGTTACGAAGATTGTAAAGGTATGTGTTTTGGTTGTTACGATGGTTACAAATACTCTCTTGATTGGAGGGCAAGCTATAACCTTCGATACAAAAAACCATTTAGCTTGGTTACAGATCACGAACTAGATATGTTGATAGACGCAATAGACAACAAAATACATACATGTGATGAGTGGTGTTCAGATTTTATATGTTATAAATATGAAGCTACAAGTTGCAAGACTTGGTACTGCGAGAATCTATTTCTTAAAGAAAAAAGGAATATTAAGTACTGTTCACAATGTCGTGGGCTGGCTTATATATAAACAGATTATTTAAAAGCTTCTGAAAGGGAAATTGCTATTATTTTAAAATTTATATACTATTTTTTATACAAATTAACTTAAAGGTTTAAACCACTGTGTTATGGGCAATAATTAAGTCTATTTTAGAAATTAAAGAACAAAATAGGAGAGCAGAGCAACCCACCTTTAGTGGGGTGGCTTATGATTTTAACTTAGTTAAAAAAAACCTTAAATGTCCTTTTTGTAATTCGAAAGTTTATGATAATCAAGATTCAAAATATAACGCTGCTGCACCAGATTTTGTTTGTTCAAATAATAATCCAGATGAGTGTGAGGGTCACACTGGAAAGTATAGAAAAGGTTGGTGGATTGATGATTTTAATTTACCAAATGAGTGGTTCAGGAAAAAATAAAAATTTGATAAGTTGTTTAGACTTGCTCACAACTAAATATCATTAATAAACGTATCTTGAAAACTCTGTCTATTGACTAATTCAACAACACCACTAGTAGTAACTGCAACGACTCCAGATTTAGGTACTCGGTTATAGTTACTGGCCATAGCAAAGGTATATGCTCCAGTAGAAGTAGACATTAAAATATCTCCAGACACAGTATCACTTGGCAACATCGCATCTTTTACTAATAAATCTCCACTTTCACA
>Ga0181566_10001776_pt1 | contig 17856 bp, 16 predicted proteins | sample 101ome_15_FD_133762 | JGI IMG/M metagenome (GOLD analysis project Ga0181566, IMG submission 133762) | Coastal salt marsh microbial communities from the Groves Creek Marsh, Skidaway Island, Georgia - 101402AT metaG (megahit assembly) | ecosystem: Environmental > Aquatic > Marine > Intertidal...
CTTGGCCACGGACTGCCGGCCAGCTGCACTTCCCATACGTCGGCTGCGTTGGGGTGGCCGTCGAGCAAGGTGTGAAGGTTTGCGTTTTCGACATGAGGCGCAAAGACGTGCACGCGCACGCCCTCGCTGCGCAGCATCTGCAGGCGGCGTTTCTGCAGCGGGTCGTCTAAATCGGTCCACGGCACGCGTACGCGGGTTGCTCCTATTTCCAGCAGGGAAAGAAATGGATAGTCGTTGCGCACGCGCTGGCGCACAACAGAGGGAAACGCAATCGGCACCTGTGCCGTTGGGCAGAGGGCATGGGTCAGCGTCCATCCCAGCGGCGCGCCGTCGAGGGCGGCCGGCGTGCGCGTCAGAAAGCGCGTCTGGCCGGTTTGCAGCGCCTCGTTGCCTTCCGTTCGCACTAGGTGTAGGTCGATGCGGTCGCCGACGAGTCGACAAAAATAGAAGCCCAGTTTACCTCGGTCGTCGCGCCCCTGCTCCGGTGCTGGTGCGCTGGCAAAGAGATGACCAAACCCGGGTCGGGTAAAAGACGTTGAGGGAACGACGACCATCCGCGTGTTGCGCAGGCGATCGTAAAAGGCAAAGTGCACGTGTCCGCAGAAGAGAATTTCTACGTCGTATGCTACAAGCAGGTCGAGCAGCCAGGTGCGGTCGGGCTCGCCGATGTTGTCGTAGTGGCCCCAGTGCGGTTCGGCAGCATCCCAAAGGTAGGGTGGAAGGTGTAAGAAGACGGCTATGCGCCGCGATGCATGCTCGCTCAGCTCGCGTTCAAAAAAGGCGCGCTGCTCGGCGCTGTAGGGCGTGTTGAACGTCTGTGAGTTGAGTACAATAGCGCGCAGCGGACCACAGTCGAAGGCGTAGTGCGAAGGACCGAAGCGACTGTGATAGGATGCGAGGCTAGCCTCGTCGGTGGGATGGGTTGGCATAGAGGCGTCGGGTTTGTCGCCCACGTCGTGGTTTCCGGCTACGTGCTGGGGAGCAAAGTTACTTTCACGCAGCTGGGCTAGCGCTTCATCTAAGGCGCGTTCAAAGTCGGGCGTATCGGGATATTCTTGCACCAAGTCGCCCAAGTGCACGGCAAAGTCGCAGGGCAGCGCCGCGGCGGTCTGAAGCGCAGCGGAAGCGCGTGCGCTTTGATGCCGTCGCGACTCAAATTCTAAGGGTCCGCTGCCGGGATCAATCATGTAGTGCGTGTCGGACAGAACGACGAATTGGTGGGATGCTTCGGGTAGGAGAGAGAGGTCGAAAATGAGTGACATGAATGGGCTCCGCGCAGCTGCTTGCCGTCATAGTGGGCAGGTTGTATCATCAATGCACTGCATTATATAGAAAGCGCCTGTGTCAATCAATTGTCCCTCTCGGCTCTGCGAGCAAATGGGCTGAATGATAGTGCGCGGTGTCGCTTATATTATTGAGAACTGGAAAAGGAAACCATGGAGAAGGCCGTAATTATGGCGCGCGGTTTGGGAACGCGGATGCGCGCAGCCAATCCACAGGCTGAACTAGACTCGCAGCAGGCGGCCGTTGCCTCGACGGGCATTAAGGCGCTGATGCCGATAGGCCGACCCTTTATAGACTACGCCCTGGGCGCGTTAGCCGATGCGGGCTATCGGCGCGTTTGCCTGATTATCGGTCCGGAGCACGACGCGCTGCGTGAGTACTGCACGCGCGAGCTAGACTGCCAGCGCCTGCGCGTTGAGTGTGCCGTTCAGCAAGAGCCGCGCGGCACAGCCGATGCCGTATTGGCCGCAGAAGAATTTGCTGCCGAAGATCCCTTCACTATAGTCAATTCAGACAACTACTACCCCGTTGAAGCCCTCGCTGGTTTGCGGTCTCTGTCGGGACCGGGTCTGGCCGTGTTTTCTCGGGAGGGCATGATGACTAACGGCAATATTCCCGCTGAGCGGATTCTCAAGTTTGCCATCGCTGAAGCCGATGAAAACGGTTTTTTACGGCGCATTGTGGAAAAGCCCGACGAGGCGGCTCTACAGTCGCTACAAGGGTTGCAAGGCGTTAGCATGAACAGCTGGCGCTTTGACAGGCGTATCTTTGCCGCATGTCGTGCTATAGAGCCCTCGGCGCGCGGCGAGCTAGAGCTGCCCGACGCCGTGCAGTATGCCATAGATAACCTGGGCGTGCGATTTGCCATGCGCGTCTACCATCAGACGGTGCTGGATCTGTCTAGTCAGGGGGATATCGCATCGGTAAAGCGCCTGTTGAGCGGCGTGGAGGTGAGGCTGTGAACCTGGCGGACATAACGGTAGAGAACGTGCAGGAACGCCTGCTTAAAGCGGGCCTGTCTCACGCGGAGTCCCTGTCCAAGGCGCGTCAATTTGCACGCGTTGCCGAGGCGCTTGTCCAAAAGGGAGCCGTCGGTTCGGCCGAAGCGTACGCCCACTTTGTGCCCGGCCGCATCGAGGTGTTGGGAAAACACACCGACTATGCGGGCGGACGCAGCATCGTCGCAGCCGTAGAACGCGGCTTTTGCATGATCGCGGTGCCGCGTGCCGATGCGCGCGCAACGGTGCTGACCGTCGAGCTGGGCGAATCGGTTGAGTGTGAATTGGAAGCCGATTTGCAGGTGCCCTCAAGTGGCTGGACAAACTATCCTCTTACGGTCATGCGCCGACTTGCGCGCAACTTTGGTGAGCTAGAGGGCGTAGATATCGCCTTTTTGAGTGACCTGCCTCCCGCCGCTGGCATGAGTAGTTCAAGCGCCTTTATGATTGCGACCTACCTCGCGTTGGCCGCGCGCAACGAGCTGTCGCTGCGCGATGTCTATCGACAGGCTATTGAGAGTGACCTAGAGCTGGCCGCCTATTTGGGAACCATTGAAAACGGGCAGAGCTTTGGCCCGCTGACTGGCGACCGCGGCGTGGGCACGTTTGGCGGCAGCGAGGACCACACGGCCATTCTCTGCTCGGAGTCGGGCACGCTAGGTCAGTTCGCCTATTGCCCGGCCCGCCTAGAGCAGCGGATTGCGGTGCCTGAAGACTGCGTGTTTGTCATAGGCTTCAGCGGCGTAGTCGCCGAAAAGACCGGAGCCGCACAGGACCTCTACAACCGAGCAGCGCTGCAGGTGCGTGCCATTGTCGACGTTTGGCAGCGCGCAACCGAGGGAGACCAAGTCTACTTAGCCGACGTGCTCCGTTCGGCACCCGATGCGGCTGAAGTCCTACAGAACGCGCTGAGAGAAACGGCCGAAGCGGCATACACATCGGCTGAGCTGGAACAGCGGCTGCGCCACTTTCTCTTGGAGGACGGCCAAATTATTGATGCGGCCGCTGCGGCCCTGTGTGCGGGCGATATGGCTACATTTGGAAAACAGGTCGACCTGTCTCAAGGATATGGAGCTAGCGTTCTGGAAAACCAAATTAATGAGACTATAGGGCTGGCCCGCTTTGCGCGCCAAGAAGGCGCCTTGGCGGCTTCAGCTTTTGGCGCCGGTTTTGGAGGGAGCGTATGGGCGTTGGTCGAACAGGCCAGCGCAGCTGAATTTACCCGAGCATGGGAAGCGGCCTACGCACACGCCTATCCACAGGCCGCGCAAAGTGCACTCTATTTCGCGTCGCGACCGGGACCGGCGGCCTGCGCGCTCTAGGTGCTCGAGGGCAGTAAAGCGGCTTGAAGATGCTTTTTGAAGATGCTATTTTGTACGCTCACACAGTCAATGAGAATTCACTGTAGAGCATATGCTGGGAAGGGACGCTATGTTGCGGCGGTTGGTCAGTAAGCTTTTTGGTTTTGAAACCGAACTGAGCGAACTGCGTCGTCAAATTAAGGAACTGAGTTGGGATACTTCGTTTGGCATGTGGACGCGCGGTGCGTTTCTTCAGTTTTGTCACGTGATGCCGCGCGATACGCGCTGTTTAGCTTTTATCGATCTAAACCATATTCACGACCTGAACGAAAAACTGGGCTATACCGAAGTAGACCGTCGCGTAAAGGAGATGTTCTCAGTGCCTTTTCGCCGCAGCGACATTGTAGCGCGCTGGTATTCAGGCGATGAAATAGTCATTCTCTTTGACTCCGACCTGACAGTAGCCCAGCAAAAGATTGAGCAATTGCGCAGCTCGGCCGCCGAGCAAGGGCTGACGTTCTACTGCGAAATCGGTGCGTGGGAAATAGGCAAGCAAAGCATAGAAAGCGTGGTGGATGCACTAGCGCAGAGCGTTATCAAGAGCAAGGGCCATGATCCTCGTTGAGCGGTCCGTTGACCTGTCGGGAGCAAAGTATGAATCGAACGCACATAGGTAAACATCGCCTCGAGGCGCTGCGCGATCACTATCGCCGCTATCTGTTTGAAGAATACCTGCCTTTCTGGCAGCGCCACGGCATAGACCACGATCTGGGTGGCTTTATGTGTGCGATTGACCACGATGGCACCCGCTCAAGTGACAGCAAGTACATGTGGTATCAGGGGCGCGGTCTGTGGACCTACTCCTATCTGTATCGACACTTCGGTGGTGACGAGCATTTAGAAGTGGCTCGACGCGCAAAAGACTTTTTGCTGCGGCATGGCCGCGATGAGCGCGGCGACTGGGTGCAGAGCCTGACGCGCACGGGTCAAGTAGAATCACCGGCAACGCCGCGCGGTTATGCAACGCTCTTTGTTGCTGAAGGCATGCAGGCCTACGCGCATGCGACCGGAGATAGAGAGGCCATGCAAGTCGCGCAGCAGGCGCTGTGGCGTGGGTTAGAGCAGTTTGATGATCCCGAGCGCTCCGTAGACGAAGGCTATATTCCACTTAGCTACAAGGGTCAGCGGCCGCTGGGCAGCCACATGGTGCTCATCTTAATCCTGACACAAATGCTAGAGCAGGTACAGGACGAACGCTTAGAAGCGCTGTCCGATCGCGTCGTCGATGCGATTATCAATAAATACTGGAACCCCGAGTATCGCTTAATGAACGAGGTTCTGGCGCACGATTACACGCGACCGGACGATGCCAACGAGTCTTTCATCTATTTGGGGCATGCGATAGAGACGCTGTGGATGCTGCTACCCGAAGCTCTACGCCGCGGCGACCGCGCTCTCTTCGAGCTAGTTGCCGAACGCTTTCGCCGTCACTTGGAAGTTTCTTGGGACGACGTATATGGCGGTTTTTTGCGTGCTCTGGACGTGCACGACGCATACGTATATGACAAGGTGCTATGGCTACAGGAAGAGGTTATGATCGGCTGTTTGATCTTACTCGAGCACACCGATTGGGACTGGCCGGCGCAGTGGTTTGAGCGCACCTTTGACTACGTAGAAGAGCGCTTTTCTCTGCGTCCACACGGTTTTCCCCTCTATCTGTACAGCGGTGATCGCACGGTGCGCTTTGAAGAGCGCGTTACGCGGAAAGAAAACTATCACCATCCGCGCTGCGTCATGCGCAACCTATTGGCATTGGAACGCATGATAGAACGCGGAGGTGCGCCCTCGGGCGTATGGACCTAGCGCAGGTGCTTATTGCACGCGGCGCAGCAACTGGAAAGGATACATGGTGTCAGACATTCCCGTTACCCTAATTACAGGCGGGGCTGGATTTTTGGGATCGCATTTGAGCGACCGATTTCTCGCCGAGGGGCACAAGGTCGTGGTGATGGACAACTTCCTCACCGGGTCGCGTGAAAATATAGAGCACCTACTAGACCACCCTCGCTTCGAGTTAATCGAGCACGATATCACCCGCTATATAGACTTTCCAGGTCGGCTCGACTACATCCTGCACTTCGCTTCGCCGGCCTCGCCGGCCGACTATCTGCAGATGCCCATACAGACACTCAAGGTTAGCTCATTGGGTACGCACAACGCGCTTGGACTGGCGCTGGCCAAAGGAGCCCGTCTGTTATTGTCTTCGACCTCAGAGGTCTACGGCGACCCGCTGGAGCATCCGCAAAAAGAATCGTACTGGGGCAACGTAAACCCCATCGGCTATCGCGGCGTTTACGATGAGGCCAAGCGCTTTGCCGAGGCCATGGTTATGGCCTATCACCGGACGCACGGCGTTGAGACGCGCATCGTGCGCATTTTTAATACATACGGTCCTCGCATGCGCCTAGACGATGGACGCGGTTTGCCCAACTTTATGCGTCAGGGCATTCTCGGTGAAGACATCACGATCTACGGCGACGGCAGCCAGACGCGGAGCTTTCAATTCGTCAGCGATTTGGTAGATGGTCTGTGGCTGCTCTTGATGAGCGACGAAGTCATGCCGGTAAACATAGGTAACCCGGTGGAGATCTCCATTAAGCACTTAGCCGAAGAGATTCTCCAGTTGACGGGCAACAAGAGCACCATCACCTACCAGCCGCTACCGGCCGGATTTGAAGATGACCCCAAAATTAGACAACCGGATACCACGCGTGCGCGCACGCTGCTAGGATGGGAGCCGAGGGTAGATCGCTTAGACGGCCTGCGAGCTACGCTAGACGACTTCAGGGTGCGGCTAGAGCAGTAGTCGGTTGTACGGACCAATGCGAAGCATTGACGGTGGCATCCTACTGGGAATCGCGCTGTTTCTACTCTTTTGCAGCTGCAGTCGCGACCGACAAGAGACCCCGTATGGAGATGCCGAAGCTCTTGCAGCCTACCGCGCTGCGGTCGATCCACTCATCAGCGAAATAAACGAGGTTGAGCAATCACTCCGAGCCATGGCTGTGGGATCTACCGGGCGCGCAACGGGTGAAAACTTGGCGGCCGCTTGTCAGGTTTTAGATGGGCGGCTTACCGCCGTTCTCGTCCAACTAGACGCCATGGACCCACCGCGCAAGCTGCGGGCGATGCATGCGGATATGCGAAGGGCTGTCGATCTGCGCCTGCGCGCCTGTCAACGGATCGCTGCTGGGTGGCAAATTGAGCGCGAGGCTTCTTTTGAAGCCGCTCAGAGTGCGTACTTAGAGGCGGAAGCTCTGCTCTCGGAGGCCCGTGTGCTACTGGTGGCTGTTGGCGCCGTCTTGAGCGAGGTGGACGTGGCGCTCGATTCGGTGGGCGCCCGAAGCCCAACGGCCTGATCAGAGGTTGTCGTAGTGCGGCAGATGGTCGAGAAATCGATACTGATCTCTGTCGCGATCAATTGCGTAGCAGTAGTGCTCTAGACCGTTGCTGATCAGCAGGTAGCGCGCGCGCAGTGCGCGGTTGTAACGGGCGATCTGGTCAAAGGTATCTTGCGATATGTTCACGCTGGGCTCTTTGCACTCCGCTAGCAGCAGCGGGCTGCCCTGCCGGTCGTAGACGACTAGGTCGGCTCGATGGGGCTGCCCGTGCACCTGCACGAACTTTTCTGCGGCCATGAGTCCGCGCGGATATCCCCTCTCCTGTATCAGAAACTGCACGAGGTTTTGCCGGACCCACTCTTCGGGCGTCAGCGCGACGTACTGCTGGCGCAGCGGGTCTAGTATCTCGCGTCTGCCGTCAATCGTACGCGTTGTAAACGCGTAGGGTCGAGGAAAGGCAAGTGGCCGCATGGTCTGGTCTTAGTGCAGCAGATGAGCGCGTATCCGCTCACCTCTCGCTTTTGAGCGTCTGCGCGTTTTTTGCAGCGTTTTGAAAGGGTTCATTTTAACAGAAGCATTTTCTGCACTAGCATGGCTTCGGCGCTTTTCAAACACGCCAGGTACACGCCGCTAGCTACGCTGCGACCGTTGTCGTCCCGGCCGTTCCACGCAACGCTGTAGACGCCTGCGCTCTGCGTTTGGTCTACAAGTGTACGCACCTTTTGTCCGCTCAGACTGTAGACGTCCAGCTGCACGGGGCCGTCGGCGTTGAGGCGATAGCGCAGCGTCGTCTGGGCGTTAAATGGATTTGGGTAGTTGGCCTCCAGGACAGCGTCCGTTGGCGTTGCCTGCTCGCCCGTTTCCCCGACGGCGGTGGGTTCGGCGACGGGGCGCTCGGCGACTAGCCGCACATCGTCGAGATAAAACGTGCCGCGCAAGCTGCCGACGATGCGCAGTGATTCAATGCGTTCACCTATCGGCAGCTTGTCCAGAGGTACCTCAACAATCTGCCAGTTCCGATTTTCTAGGTCGACTTGGTCCAGAACGCTGAGCAGTTGGTTTGTTTGCCCGTTTACCGTGACCGAAAAAGAAGGACGAAATCCACTCTGCGTTTGACCCGGATGTACGGCAAAGCGCAGGGCGGTGTAGCCCGCTGGATCGATCGGTGTTTGCGGCAGCCATTCAATCGTGAATCCCGTCGCTATTACGCGCAGGGCCGCATTGCCTGCAAAGGTCGTGTCGGTTTGGGTGCCGTCGAGCTCGGCGCTAAAGAGGGCGCCCTGATCCCAGCGTAGCACGTCGTCATATACGGCGTTATCGCGTTCGGGTAGCACGACGATAGAGCGCACGATCTGGTTGCGTTCGCCGGCTTGCTCTAGGGTGATGGTTATATCTTTGCGCCCATTTTCAGAGCCAGTGGCCACCTCAGCTTGCAGCCTGTAAGTCACGTCGTCGACCTGCTCAAGGGGAAACTCTGCAGGACCTCCAAAGGCGCTCAAGTCGGCAACGACGCGCACGGGTTGTTCGGCATCGGGTTGTCGAATAATGCGCAGCGTTGAGTTGATGCGCAGCGTCGCTCCTGCCAGCAACTGCTCGGCGGGCGGGCTTTCCCACAGACCCTGTAAGGGACTGGCCTCAATGCGGAAAATCGCCTGCACGAAACGATCGCTCGTCAAATAGAGGTGGCCTCGTTCGTCGGTAATCAGGCCGACGGGCGTGCCCCAGAAATCATTGGTGTCTGGATTGGGTCTGAATCCCGTGATAAAGTCACCGACCCGCGCATTGGAGCCGTCCGGTTCGCTAAAGACAACGGATACCTTATAGCCGGGATCGTTGCCGAGCACGCCGGCGCGAAACGCAACAAACGCTGCGTTTTTGTACTGGGGCGGAAACTGGTCGTGCGTGTAAAAGTGCAGTGCCATTGGCGCCAGGTGGGCGGGAACGAGCGCGACGGGGCGCTCGACGCTAGACACTAGCGCGCTGTCTTTGGCAGTGATTGGGAAGATTGAACTCTTATACTGCGATATGGAGAAGTCGACCCACTTTTGATAGCCGAAGGATAGCGGCCAGCCGTGAAACGAATTATCGGGGATGATGTTGATCCACTCTGGCGGCAGCGAGGCCCCCTCGCGGTCGTGCCCGTTGCCTGCGGCCCAGACCTGACCCGTAACGGGGTGTAAGTCTATGCCGATGGCGTTGCGCAGCCCGCTGGCGTAGATGCGGCGTCCAGTGCCGTCGGCGTTAAACTGCAAGATGGTAGCGCGCTCTGGATCGTCTTCGCGGCACAGGTCGCAGCCGGAGCCGACTTGAAAGTAGAGCTTCTCGTTTTGCTCGTCGAATACGAGGCTGTGCGTGATGTGCTCCGAGGAGCGTCCCATAATGCCGGGCACTTTAATAAAGTTTTCGCGTCCCTCGTAAAATCCGTCTCCATCGGCGTCGGACATTTTGTAGATCATGTCGTGATCGGCCACGTATAGATGGCCCTTGTAAAAGGCGATGCTGTGCGGCCAGAGAAAGTTATTAGCCGCCACGTATACGCTGTCGGCTCTACCGTCTCCATCCGGGTCTAAAAAGGCTAGCACTTCGCTCGTGCGCTCTGGATCGGGTGACCACTGACTCGTCCCTCGCGTGTGCATATTGGCCAGGTGCAATACCCCCTTCTCATCAAAGGCCATAAAGCGCGCTTTGTTAACCTTGTTAGAGAACAGCTTCACTTTAAATCCGGGCGGTAGATTGAGCGTGCGTCGGGGCAATCCTTCGACGGACACAGGCTGTAAATGCAGATCGACTTTCGGCGTGAGATACACCTCGCCAGGTGGGTATTCGTTTTGTGCTATGGAAGGCGATACTCCGAATGCCAGGCAAACAAGCGCCACAACCAATAGCGCGATCCATTTTTTCATGACACGTACTTTCTTTCCATTATGAGTCACTGGCCGTAAAACGGGCGCAACAAATCTCAATTAGAGACGCGTCTACGGCACGGCGGGTTAGGGTAAAAAAAACAGACCTCATCGGTGGGCCAAACCGATTTACTGACGCTATTGAGGATCGTACTCTATGCGGAAGATGCCCGGTGTTACCAGGTCGCTGCTCATATAGAGATATCCTTCGCTGTCCGTAACTAAACCCATGGGTGTAGCCCAGTAAAATCTTTCGTCCGGATCGGGCCGGAAGCCCGTCATAAAATCGGCGATGCGCGCGTCCGTCCCGTCGGGATTGCTAAAGAGTACCGAGACCTTGTAGCCGGGATCAAAGCTGCTTCCCGTGCCGGCGTGGAACGCGATAAAGGCCGCGTTTTTATAGCGCTCGGGAAAGTGGTCATGCGTGTAAAAGTGTAGCCCCATGGGACCTAGGTGGGCATCCACCAGTACGGTTGGTCTTTGTACCTGCTCGACCAGCGCGCTGTCTTGTGCTGTGATGGGCAACATTTCCCGCGCATAGGTTGGATCGGAGAAATCGATCCAACTGCGATAGGCATAGGCAAAGGGCCAGCCGTGAAAAGTGTCCGGATGGATAATGCTGATCCATTCGGGGGGCAAGCTACGTCCTTCGCGGTCGTGTCCGTGTCCGGCAGCCCACAGTTGGCCTGTGATGGGATGGAGATCAAGCCCGACGGAGTTGCGTATTCCGCTGGCGTAGATGCGCCGCCCAGTGCCATCGGTATTAAACTGCAGTATCGTCGCCCGTTCTGGATCGTCTTCGCGACACAGATCGCAGCCGGATCCCACGTGGAGGTAGAGCTTTTCGTTTTGCTCGTCGAATCGGAGCGTGTGCGTTATGTGTTCGGACGGACGGTTCATGATGCCCGGCACGCTGATGAGCCTCTCGCGCTCTTCGTAGTATCCATCGCCGTCCCCGTCGTACATCTTGTAAATAGCGTCGTGATCAGCCACATACATATGGCCCTTATAGAAGGCGACGCTGTGCGGTAACTGCAGGTCATCGGCTGCTACGTATACGCGGTCTGCACGGCCATCTCGATCGGCGTCGGGCATGGCCAATACGGTTGCATCGCGCCACGGATCCTTGTGCCAGTAGCCGCTGCGTTGCGTGTTGAAGTTACCCACGTGTAGCACGTCATTTTCGTCAAAGGCCATAAAGCGGGCATGGTTTACCTCGCCGCTGAAAAAGCGGACCTTAAAACCGGCCGGCAGGTTAAGCGTGCGTTCGGGCAGTCGGTCAACGGCGACCGGGTGCAATTCGAGATTAACGCGCGGCGTGTATTCAAACGTTCCGGGTGGATAGTCTTCGGCCATCAGATATTGGACCGCCATAAGACAGTAGAGGGGTAAAGAAAAACGCATGGTCTCTTTCTGAGCGTGGATAAGGGGCGCGCGTCTGTGCTCTAGTATGGAAACCGAAAAGCTGTTCCAGTCTTATAAACCTATGCAGGATAATCGTGTCGTCCAGTCTGCGCTAGGGTCGCATATCGAATTTACCTATAGCCGACTTTCTATTGACCCGCTGACCGAATATGTTCTCATGTATGGAAGAGGAAGAGCCGTTTGTTCCCGAAGCGGTTGAGGTGCCCATTGATGGCACGCTTGATCTGCACACGTTTCAACCGCGCGAGCTAAAGACGCTTCTGCCCGACTACTTTCAGGCCTGCCGCGACAGGGGCATTTACAACGTGCGCGTCGTGCACGGCAAGGGAACGGGTGCACTGCGCCGTTCGGTGCACGCGCTGCTCGATCGCATGGAAGGGATCGAATCGTATCGCTTGGGGGGTATGGGAGAAGGGAGCTGGGGAGCGACGCTCGTCGTGCTCAAGTCCGAAGGTTAGCTACCCGTGGTATGCTGAGATGCCAGTAGGATTGCCGAGGTTTGAAAGAGCTTGGTGCCGTCGCAGCCGGGGTTGGGCCGACGTTGGCTCGCCGCCGTAATGCGCAGTCGGATAAATCCACGCGCCTCAGCAGGTACTTCAAACTCGAGCGCGTGTGTCCCAGCTTCAAGCGGACCAAATTCGCGTAGCACGGCAGAGGCTGCACCTGCGCGCAGGCAGCCGATGAGTTCGACCTGTTTGAGGGGCTCGCCGGCTTCAAGCGCGATCTGCCCGCTAGTCTGATCGCCGTTCCAGACTTGGCCGACTTGCGTATGGCCTAGGTGAAACGCGCTTAGATTGAGCCAATGGCCTTGGGCCGCGTAGCTGCGTCCGGCACGCAGCGCCGACAGCAATTCGGCCGCACTGCGGGAGCCAGCTGGCACTCCGACAAGCGAATGGTTGAATACGCCGAGCGGGTAGTCTGGTTGATAGCTCATCTTATGCACGTGAAAGTCCGAGTGGGCTAGCAGAGAAAGAGGACGCCCACCGCCGTAGACGTGATCAGATAAGCCGCCGACGGCGCTGCCTGGATAGGTGAGCGGGTCGAGTGTGGCTATGCTGGCGTGTAGCTGGTGGCCGTGCAACGCTTCCATCCCGGCAATGATGCATCCGTGATCGGCTTCGATGTAGCGGGCGACGGCCTGATGGGACCATTGGTTGGCCGCTGGGTGGTTAAAAAAGAGCACCGGGCGCTCGTCGGCAGGCAGCGTCGCCAGCGCGGCCAGCGCGGCCTCAGGCGTAGGCTCTCCGCCCGATCCAAGGCGATCGTGCGCCCGAGCGAAGGCATAGGCATTTTCTGCCTCGTTTGGTCCCACGGGAAAGATCAGGTTGGCGTGCACGCCGAGCGGGGCGTTCCACTCCATGCCAAAGAGCACCAGCTGTTCTGGTAAGAGCTGTCGCGCTCTCTCGACCATGCGGTGCTGTTCGAAGAATATCGGCTTTTGCGCATGGTTGCTCAGCGCGATGACGTCGAGGCGTTTGGCAGCCCCTTCGACGTATTCTTCTATCAGATCGTGGTTCTCGCAGTGGTTGTGCAGATCACAGCGCAGCCACTGAAGCCCTTCTTTTTCAGCGGAATCGTTCATGGGAGGGTTTAAGATAACGTCCAATTGTTACAAAGGGGACTCCCTTGTTAAAAAAACATCACATCGGTTAGTTTTATGTCTATGTCAAACAGCAGCTATTACGATTATCATCCGACCATCCAATTAGAGCGCCCAGTCGTTTTGGGGGGCATGCCCGGCACCCCTTACCGCGAAGTGGGACACTATCTGGCCTCGCTTACCGGGCTATCAATACTCGATTTGGATCGCTGGTTGGAGCATCAGGTCGGGAAGTCTCTGTGGGATTTCGTGCAGTCCGAAGGTGAGGAGGCGCTGCGGCAGAAAGAGTTTGAGTATCTCGAGCGGGCTCTGGCAGCCCAGCCGCGCGGATTGCTCATCGTCAGCGAGGGCACCCTCGCCCAAGCCGCCAACCGACGCAAGATCGGCGAGTCGGCGGGTCTAGTCTATCTGTCTTCTGCGCCCACTGCTACGTATTGGCATGTGCGCCAACAGATTAGTGAACGAGGGCCACGCTACCATCCGCACGTGCCGCAGCCTCTCACACATTTTGACGTACTGCGTCCTCTCTTCGAGGAACTGGACAGAGCGCAGGAGGACGCCGATCTCGTGCTGGCTATGGACAATCGCTCCGTGCAGGATGCCGTTGACGTGATTTTTGATGCACTACCCGGCTTGCACACCGCGCGTTCTGACGGAGGCACGTAGCGCTGTGGCCGAAGCGACGTACGCCTGTTCTTTTGCTACCGGACAGTGGAACGCGGAAGATTGGCTGCCTGTGAGGAGCCCCCGCTGGACTTTTGAAGGAACGTGGCTGCAGGAGGCGGATCACATTCGCAACAGCGTGCCGCCCGACGCGTCCCCAGCAGCGCTGCAGGGTGAGCGCGCCGGCGAAACGTATGCCAGTATGCTGAACCGACATTCGGTCAAATCGTCGCTGCGCGTGCGTGCAGAGCTGTCTTTTGACGAGTGCATGGCGCCGTTGATTACCCTAGCAGCAGAGCCAGCTGAGGAGAGTGGAGGCGCGTGCGTATATCGCGAGCACGTCGAGGTCGTCCTTTTTAATCAGGGGATTAACGTGTGGCACCACCGATGGACGGCTGAACGCGGTCCCTACTGGCACCGCGCGGCGTGGAGTCGTTTTTCTGCCGCAGCCGGCCGGCGTTATGTGCTCGAGGTTGAGCGCGTGGGTTCGGATCTGACGGTGCGCTGTGCTGGGTCTGTACTGGGCGTGCGGCTAGCGCTGCCCGAAACTCTTTACGCGGGCATTACGGGCTGCGAAGGCACCAATCGCTTTTATCACTTTGCTATGTGGTCTGGAGGGCAATAGATATGGAGGCGCTGCTGAACTCTGTAGAGGTGCGTGTGCTGGGCGCGCTTATTGAGAAAGAGATAACGACCCCCGAATACTATCCCCTGACGCTGAACAGCTTGACGACGGCGTGCAACCAGAAATCTAATCGCGACCCCGTTGTGTCATTGGAAGAAAAGGCCGTAGTGCGCGCACTGGAAAGCCTGCGCGAACAGGGCCTAGCGCGCCAGGTTTCAGGCGTGGACATGCGCGTGCCCAAACACTACCACCTCTTTGACGAAAAGATGGGTCTGACTCGCCCGCATGTTGCCGCCCTGTGCGTGTTAATGCTGAGGGGTCCTCAGACCGTTGGTGAAATTCGAGGGCGCAGTGGTCGACTTTACGAGTTTGCTGACCTGGAAGAGGTCGAGCGCGTTCTGGTGGAGCTAGCGGAGCGGACTGAGTGTGCTCTGGTCGTGCAGCTAGCGCGCCAGCCCGGCCGCAAGGAATCGCGCTATGCGCATGTGTTAATGGGTGAACCGGAGGAAGAGGACGCTCAGACGGAGGGGCCCGTTGACGCGGCTGCCCTAGAAGTGCGCGCAGAAAACGAGCGCATTGCCGCCTTGGAAGAGCAGGTGAAGGCGCTGAGGGACGAACTAGCTGACGTGCGGAGTGCGTTCGCCCAATTCAAAGAACAGTTTGAGTAGCGTCTCTATTCAGCAGGGGGGTCTATTCGACTCTGCTGGCGGTGCTTGCGCGGAGAGACGCCCTTGACGATGCTGAAGACGCGGCTAAAGTGTTGCACGGTGGCAAAGCCCGTTTCCTCAGCGATACCAGCGATGTCCATCTCCGTAGTTTCCAGTAAGTGCACGGCCCGCTTCAGGCGGAATGTGTGCAATAACTGGCGAAATGACTGGCCCGTGGCGGTTTGCACGCGAGAAGAAACTTGGTCCATGCTCAAGCCGAGCGCTTCAGCCACGTCTTTCCGCGAATTTATCTGCGTTGCATTCTTCTGTATGTAAGCCACGACGGGGTCGCGAGACAGCGGTTCGCTCTCTTCGCCGCCCTCGCGCTTCTTTTTTTCAAGCGCTTCTTCAATTCGGCTGCGCAGATTGTCGGGGCCGAACGGCTTTTGGATATAATCTACAGCGCCCAGCTTCATGGCCTCAACGGCGGTGGACACGTCGCCCCCTCCCGTCACCATAATGACCAGCGCTGCACTCTCTGTTTTTTTCAAGCGCTGCAGGCATTCTATGCCGTCCATGTAGGGCATGGAAACGTCGAGCAAGATTAGTTCGTAGGAGTTTGTCTGCGACTTTTCTAGGGCCTGTAGCCCGTCTCCCGCTAAGTCTACCAGCATGCCGCTGTCGCTGAGGACGCGCTTGCAATACTGCAAAAAGAGATCGTCGTCGTCGACTATTAAAATCGTGTGTTCGCCTGTGGGTTGAGTTTGCATTCGTTCTATCCGGTTTTGCTTGTCGGGAAGCGGATGACCGTAAATCGGTCTACGGTTTGCGCTGCGAAATGCCTAACGGGCTAGGTGGTGAGATCCTTCCGGCGACTTTTCTGCCGAAATTTGCGAGGAGAAACTCCGTTGATCGTGCTGAAGACGCGGCTAAAGTGCTGCACGGTGGCAAAGCCCGTCTTTTCTGCGATACGGGCGATTTCAATATCCGTATCCTTCAACAGTCTGCTGGCCGTTTCCAACCGGCTCTCATTGAGCAACTGGCGGAACGACTGTCCGGTAGAGACTTGAACGCGCGTGGATATCTGATCCACGTTCAGTTCCATAGCGGCAGCGACGTCCCGCCGACTGCTAATCGCAGCGGCATTTTGCCTGATATACGTTATAACCGGGTCGTCGTGTCGCGTGCGTCGCTCGGGACCAGACCGCCGGTCTCCCGTGCGCCGCTCTTTTGCGCGTCGGTCCCCCACGCCGCTGGTGCGTCGATCTCCCGCTCTGCGCTCCTGTCCCCGCCGCTCCTGTCTTTTGCGCCGCTCCGAGTCGGCCTGTCCTTCTTCCTCTCGCTCTTTTGCTTGGGCGAGCGCCTCGATTTTACCCATCAGCGTTTCCACTTCAAACGGCTTCGTCACAAAGTCGGAGACGCCCAATTTCATGGCATCAACGGCAACTTGCAGGCTGCGACTTCCCGTTACGATGATCACGGCCGAATCACATCCTTGCTGACGTAGCTTCTCGAAGCACTCGAGCCCGCTCATATCGGGCATGAGCACGTCCATGCATATGACGTCATATCCTTCTTGGGCGCGCTCTAGTGCAGTCTCACCGCTTGTGACGGTGTCAATGTGAATGTGAGGGCGCTGGAAGACACTTTGAAAGTATTGCAAGTACAAAACGTCGTTGTCGACCGCGAGAACGGAGATCGGGGTGCTTTCTGGTTCGGAGAGGACGTCAGAGAGTCGCGTCATGAGTGTTTCCATTTCGGAGTGTAAAAGAGTTGAAAACGTGTAAATAATAACTTAAGAAAAAAAAGGTAAAAAAACAAATAGATAAGTCTGTTACGCATCTAAAACACTGATAACAAACATTTTTTTGCCTTTTTTAATCATTTCTCGTCGAAAAAACTTGTTAATGGTGCTGTTATAGTGTAACTTAAATGGACAATTGATAATTAAAGAGTTCGACTACAGCGGGAGATACTCATGAGTTTGAAGGCAAATATGGACACCAGAAGGCGCATCGGAAGCGCTCTCGTCCTTTTATTGTCCGTTTTTATCGGAAGTAGCGTGCATGCTGCAACTATTTCTGCGCCATCTGACTTCATTATAGTTCAGGGCCAAACGGGAGCCGTCCCCATAAGCGTGACGGACGCGGGCAGCGGCATCGTCGGCGTAGACGTGACGCTGCAGTTTGACAGCAGCGTCATAGAAGTCTTCGGGTCGGGCAGCTCGGCTATACAGCAGTCGGGGTTTGCTACGGACGGCTGGATCATGGAGCAGAACGTCGTTTCGGTTTCCGGCACGACCAAAGAGCTGCGTATCTCCGCCGCATCCAGCGGTTCTACGCTGCCTGCGGCGGGCACGTCGGCGCTGTTCACGGTTACCTTTCAAGCCGCTCCGGCAACGGGTCCGGCCTCTTCACCGCTCTTGCTATCACTGGCCGATCTGAACGAGTCTGCTGTCTCCATTACCAGCGGGTCGGTCAAACTGGCCGGTGACTCGGGCGCAATGACCCTGAGCCCGGATCCCGTCAAGCCGAGCAGAGACGTGACGGTGACGCTGGCAGATGCCGATCTCAATACGGATCCCGCCTCTGCACAGTCGGTTAGCGTGACGGTAAACAGTAAGACGAGTGGGGGCACGACAAAAGAATCGCAGTCGGTCACGCTGACGGAGACGGGTGTTAATACCGGCACGTTCACGGCTACAATTACCACCGTCTATGGCGTTTCTGCTACGGCGGGTGGCGCCTTTGAAGTAGAGCCGGGCGATGATATTGAAGGTGCATACACGGACGCCTTTGACGCAGCCGGCGCCGCAGGCGTATCGGTCACGGACGTAATTGATGTCGTAGCCGGCGTTGACGGCACGGCATCGACCTCGCCAGCGCAGGTCAACGGCGGCGATCTGGTAACGGTGACCGTTGTAGACCCCGACGAAGCGGGTGCAGGCACGCTAGATGTCGACGTGCTGGTCCGCCGCGTTACGCCCACGGGCGAAGTGATTGTCGAGAC
>Ga0181566_10001788_pt1 | contig 17794 bp, 40 predicted proteins | sample 101ome_15_FD_133762 | JGI IMG/M metagenome (GOLD analysis project Ga0181566, IMG submission 133762) | Coastal salt marsh microbial communities from the Groves Creek Marsh, Skidaway Island, Georgia - 101402AT metaG (megahit assembly) | ecosystem: Environmental > Aquatic > Marine > Intertidal...
TACCTAAAAGTCTCTCAATTGGGACTTTAAAAAAATTTTCTGACATTTCCCCTCGTCTTTTTTTACTTAAATATATTTGTTAGTCCTGCTAGCATGGCCACAATAGCAGCAACTAAAGAGCCTACCCATAACAAAGTTCTAATACTAGTTTTCCCTTGAGTGGCCATTGTTTTTAGTTCTAAAATTTCTTTGTGTAAAGCGTCAATTCTTTTATCTGTTTTATCTTGATTTTCAAGAATTTTTTCATATCGTTCTTTACACACAGCTTCGTGAGTACTCAAAGAAGCTTTAGTTTCTTGAGTTCTCTCGTGTAATATATTAACATCCTTCTCTAAGTGGGTTGTAGTAACCTCGGCCACTAAACTTCTCCTTTTTTTTATGTTTTGATAATAAAGTTAACTACGACTGTTGGAAAAGTCATGTTAGGTGTGATAGCTGAGTGAGCAGCTACCGCAGTAACAGCTGTAGCCGTTGAAGAGTCTTTAGCTGACGTAGCAAAAGTTGCTGTTGTTAGTGAGTGAGCACTGATTGATGTAGATTCTGAAGGCTTAACAGAACTTGCTGACATAGCGTGAGTAGTAGTACCTAGAGTGCTATTGTTAGCGCCTTTTCCTAATGCTAGTTTGTCCCTAAAATCTGGAACATTGAAAGTTGTGTTGCTATCTCCTGCTCCAAAAGCCGTTCCTACTGTTGCAAAAAGATGTGCATATGTTGTTCTTGAAACAGCACTGCCATCACACAAAAGATAGTTAGCTGGAACGGTCGCTCCTCCAAAACCCATGATAGCTCCAGAAGGAACTACTTCAAAACCTCCTGCAGTGGACCCATCGTGAATACGAATACTTTCGGTATCTGTATCTAAAGAAAGTTCTCCGACAGCTCCTGTGAAACTATCATTTTGTGATGTTGTGCCTCTTCTAAATTGTACCTGAGTGGCCATTTGTTTTTCTCCTTAAATTATAGTGCGCCTAAGTCTAGTGTTGCTAGAGTAGTTTCAAAAGGCATATCTAATAAATCGTTAATTACGGTAATTCCTTGTCCAAAAGCGTCTATTGTAGCATCTGTTAGGTTTCCTAAATCAATATTACTTGCCAAATTTACTGAAGGGTCGTTTGCCCCTGATGCTGCAGCGGCAAAAGATAGAGTACCAGAACCATCTGTTGTAAGAACTTGGTCGGCATCGCCATCTACCGTAGGCATATTAAACGCAACACCGTTTGATGTAAGAATAAGTTTACTTCCATCAGATGAAACAGATTCATCAGAGTCATGAAGTTGTAGTGTAGGGGAACCCCCAGTGTCATTTAACAAAAGTCCGGTATCATGCACGTGAGTCAAAGTAATTTCGTCATTTGTCCCAAAAGAAATTATAGCGCCGTCATGCTGAAGTTCTAAATCTTGGGTTAAAGTAACATCACCGTCTGCCCCAATAGCAATTGCATCTGGGTCACTGGCAGAACCAATTGTGCCAGCGTCTTTAATTTTTATGTCATCTGCCAAAGTTACGATACCGCCAGAAGAAATCTGCATTGCTGACGTAGAACCAGCAGAACCGATATTACCATCATTAGGAACAATCACACCACCATCCGCAGAAAGTGTGATAGTAGTTGCTGTAATCGCTCCGGTATTAGCTGTTCCTCTAACATCTAAGTTGTGAGAAGAGATAGCAGTAGCATCTCCAATAATAACATTACCTGCCCCACTAGCTGCATGTGTCCTTACTACAACATTAGCATGAGTTCCGAGACTAAGAGTAGTAGCGACAGGAGCAGTATTGCCAGCAAGACCAAGACCTAAAGTTACAATATTATTACCTGTTACAGCTAAATCATCAACTAAAGTAGCCTTGCCATCAGAGGCTACAGTGATCGCTGCAGGAGTTGTAGCACTACCAATTGTGCCGCCATCTTTAATCTTAATATCATCTACAAACGTTACAATACCGTCTGAAGCGATTCCTATAGCTGTAGGAGCTGAAGCGCTACCAATCGTTCCAGCGTCTTTAATCTTAATATCATCTGCAAACGTAACGATACCGTCAGAAGCTACAGTAATTGCTGCTGGAGTTGTAGCACTACCTATGGTGCCGCCATCTTTAATCTTAATATCGTCTTTGAATGTAACGATACCACCAGAGGAAATTTGCATAGCATCAGTAGCACTCGCAGAACCAATATCCCCATCATCAGGAACTTTGAGTCCTCCACTAAATGTTGCTACATCACTAAATGTTACTTGTCCAGAGGCAGCAATTGTTATAGCAGCAGCGTCTGATGCTGAACCAATGGTTCCTCCATCTTTAATTTTAATATCATCTTTGAATGTAACGATACCGTCAGAGGAAATTTGTATAGCATCTGTGGCACCGACTGATCCTACATCACCATCATTAGGAATAACTATGTTACCGCCAGTGGTCATTGTACCCCCACCGGTATAGGTTCCTCCACCTATGATATTACCACCAGTTGAAAGAGTAGTAGTAATATGAGCATTACCTGTCACATGAACATTAGCTGTTGGGTTCATTGACGCACCGAATGCTATTCTATTTTCAGTCGCGTGTACATTCGCCACATTAGTAACGTCTGCACCAAGTCCGCCTAAAAATTTATCGACTCTTGTTACCATTTATTTTTTCCTTTTTCTAGTGGCAGCCTTCACATATCTTTGATTCTTTTTCATAGACTGTGTGGGCTTAATTCTTGCGAAGCCACTACGAACTGGCTGTAATTTTTTATGTGCAGGACCGATACGAGGCATTAACGATATTTCCTTGTAACCATATTTTTAAATGGAGTTTTTGATGCACAGAATTCTTCCTCACTCATTCCTGTAGGACGGCGACCCACAGCTTTAGTCACCATTCTACCAAGAGGAGTATAAAAAGCACACCACGGTTGTGTTTTTTTCTTGCGTGTATCCCTACTCATCGTTTCCCAACGAGCAGGACCGTAGTCTGACTTTGGAATCCTTTTCATTTTTGCCATAAAGTTTGTCCTTTTTAAAAAATGCTCTTTATAATTTACTTTACAATATGCTAGAAGTCAAATTAAAATTTGTAAACTATATTAGAATTTGCGTATTTCCAGAGCTAAACCTGAAGCTAACGTAGCGTCCTTAAACTGTACATTATGTGTAGAGTTTCCTAGCACATATTGATCTTCGTTTTGATATATTCCGTTTAAATAAACTAAAACTTTGTCTATATCGCTTGTTGTCCCGCCTGTTGCATAACTGTTTGCTGTACTAGTAGTATGAAGAATGTTAGATACTGTAATATCAGAAGAAGAAGCAGAAGCAATACCTGCAGCAAGGGCAGCAGCGTTAGTGGCTCTAGTAGATTCTAATGCTTTAGCATCTAATTGGGTTTGAATTCCTGAAGAAACTCCGTCTAGATGTCCAAGCTCTGTAGTCGTGATATCTGATATAGCAACTTTTCCTGATCCACTAGAGACTAACGCTCTTGAAGCAGTTAAATCACTAGTAGTAATAGTAGAAACAGCACCAGCAATATTATTAGTCCTACGAGTCTCCACTGCGGCAGCATTATCACTGACCACGTTAATATTCGCGTCTAATCTAGTAAACGTAATAAAGTCATTAGAGGCAGCTACTAACGTATTAGCCGCTATTCTAGCTTGTAGTGCGGTGTCCTCATCATTCATTAAAGTAACATTAGCAACACGCCTACTTTCAGTAGCAGCTACGTTGTCTTGAACAGTGTTAATATTTGCAGTTAAAAGAGTATAGGTTACAAAATCATTAGCACCAGCTAAGCTAGCTGTTGCTTCTGTTTTTGTCATTTTTTTAGTTTGATCGGCACTAACATCTACAACAACGAAAACGTCTGCATCAGCGGCATCTGCTGCTGATAGTGCTGTTAGGTCTGTGATTTTTACGTTAGCCATTTATGTTCTCTCTTTATGGGACTAGCTGCTCTGATGCTATAATATCTCCACCTTGAGTTAGTAAGAAACCTCCATCTTGGGCAGTGAGCCTAAATACCGCGGGGTCTAAACCATTTCCTGCAATACCTCTATCGTTTTGAGTTAGCAAGACATTATCATCTTGTGTTAATAACAGATCTAGTGGATCAGGTATTACATCAGACGTAATATCATTTGGTTCAAAAAGTATTAACGCAGGTTCACCGGGGTCACCCCTGAGTTGTTGTCCTCTTAAAATTCTTCCATCTTGCGTGGTAAGGTATAAAAAATCTTGTTGTCCTGTGGAGGCCGCTAATCTAGAAATAGAGGCAAGAGATATTCCTAGACCCGACCCGAGACCGGCCATTATTCTCTCTCGCTTATGTACACAATTCCTGTTGAACTTACTGCAATTACACTTATATGTGTATGATAATCTACAGTGCTTGATACGTCTGTGCCTAGTGCCATATCTAACGGCACATTTGCAGGTATGTAATGACTGCTAGAGGTAGCAGTTACACTAGAATCACCTGTTGCAAAGTACATAGGTTCTGTCGCTGTCACAGTAATTACTTGTGCGCCGGTAGAAAAAGCACTGCTTCTTTGAGCAGCACTAGAAGTTACCGAGGTTAGTTCTTGTGCAGACCCGCTTCTAAATCGTAATACAGGAATAGCTGCTCCAGCAGCGTCTCTAGGTTGTTTAGCCGTTGCCATTGAACAAATCCTTCATTAGCTTATCATAGTTGTTAACTTGAATAGCTACTTGCGGTGATTGTTTTTTGGGTTTAGCTGTCTCCTCTAAATCATTTAAATGTTTCATCCAGTCTAACAAATCGCGTTTAGACCAAACACCTGATTCTAGTGCATCCTGTACTTTTTGTTCAATTACCTGATTAACAAGTTTCATACGACGCACTCGATTTAAATATCCTTGTGTAACATAGACATTATCAATATACTTTTTAACATCATCTTTTTCTAATACAGCGGCTACTCTGTCCTGAGTCACTCCATACTCTTCAGAAATCTTATCTAAATCACGACCATCTAAATAATCATTTGCAATTGCTAATAAAACAGGGTCAAGTTTAGGAGTTTCTAAACTTTTATTTAAAGCATCTACATCATGTTTAGGGGCTAATACTTCTTGAGACATTACTTCTTCCTTGGGCCTCCCGGTTTAGGAGAGGCCTTTGAGCCTCCTTTACCTGCCCACAAAACTTTGCGTGCCCAATAATTAGCTGAAAATTTATCATTTTTGGTCAACTGACCGTCTTTATCTCTAATGCCCGCACTTCGAGCCATATAAGATGCACGAGCTTTAGAAGAATAATTATGTCCATAACCTTTTTGACCAAATTCTACCACTTTAATTTGATCACCTTTTTTAGCTAAAACTCTCATTTTCTTTTTAGAGGAAGAGGGTGCTCGTTTTGGTTTATTGAATCCAGGAAAACGCTCTCCTCGATAAACCACACCTCCTTTTGTTCTTTTTGTGTCTTTAGCTGTTGCCATTAAAATTCTCCTTTAATTTTATTGTATACGTCCGTTGCAAAATGCTTATTGTCTTCTAGATTCATATGGTTTCTAGCGATAACAGAAGTCAAAACTAAATCACCTTTGCTATCTTTTTCATATAAATTTGTCCAGTAATCGCACGATAAATTTTGTCCATTCGTAAATTTGTAGTGCTGTGCATCAGTCCAGTATATGTGCAAGCATGAATGTTTTTCTAAAGCTTTGTCCCATCTTTCATAGTCATGTAAAGTTAAATCTGGTTGTTCAAAATACTGATCTGATCTCATAGGATGAGTATGAAAGATTATAGTAAAATCACGCTCTTCACTATACGTTTTTAAATAAGTATATAAAATAGTTGACTCTGCCGCCCCTGATATACCATAAGAATGTATTTCTGCATCTAATTGCAAAGCTAAGTGACTTATCCAAGATCCTTGCCTAACATGTTTTGGCATTCTTGCTAGTTGTGCAAAAGAGTCTCCAAAAACTAAAATTCGGTTAGCTGCGCCATCATTTACGATAGCGGGTAATTCATACTTAAAGTAAAAATGCACTACCGCCTCTTTTTAAATCCAAGGGGTTTTGTATATTTAATAGGATAACCCAATTTGCGTGTTTGTTCAATAAATTTTTCCAAACGTTTAGTTGAAAGCTTTCCTCGCACGGCCAGCTTTCTTATACGACGTGCACCGGGCACATTCATAGGACGACCCGGCGCTGTTTTTTTATTTAATGCCATTAGAATATTGTCTCCCAGTTTAATTGCTTTTTAAAATATTGCGTTAGCTTTATAGCTAGTAGTAAATTACCAGGTTGTGTAGCATGGTTAGCTGAACTACCTTGTAGTGATTCATCAAAGCGAAAATCTTTATCTTTGAATTTTGGAACAGAGTCAGTACAATGAGTTAAATGATATTTAGTGTGAAAGCTCGTCCCCTGTTTAAATTTATAAATAGGCTTTTCATCTAGCCAATATAAATGAACGGTAGAATCATTTATATAGTTATCCCACTCTGCATACTCTGAATATGTTAAGTGTGGCAGATTATGAGTGAAATCTAATCTACTTTCTCGGGTATGGTAAATAATTGTAGCATCTCTAGGTTCATCTAGAGTACGCTTGAAAAGCTCATAACAAAGTTGCTCTGAGCCTCTACATACCCCATAAGTAATAACTCTAGCTTGTAAAAAAGTAGCTAAAAACCACATCCAAGAATTTACCGTGTTATTAGCAGGAGGGTCAAGGCTCATTCCAATCTCATGCGTTTCCGCAGCGTCTGCAAAACTATCACCATAAACCATGATAGTTTTCTTTACCTCAGTCTCCGGCGTAAAAATAAAAGGGAGTTGTGGATACTTGGATAGATTAATTGGCTTAACCACCAACTCCCTTTCTGTATGCCCGCGTTTTTTTCGCGATTTTACGAGGTTGCTTCACAAATTGACGACCTTTTTTGGTGCCCTTGCGTTTAGCGGCGTTCGTTGCCCTCTTCTCACCAGGAGAAAGAGCAGCCCAAGCAGCTTTAGGTAAATACCTTCCACGTTTAGCACGAGGCTTTTTAGCTTCGCCTTTAGATGAATATCCCCATTTCTGACGAGTCCAAGCTTTCAAGGACCGTTGAGATTTCTTTAAGGCCATCTACTTCTTCTTCTTTTTAGCCAAGATCGCTTTTTGAAGTGCGGGAGGAAGTTTCTTTTGAGCAGCGGTTAGACCGTTACCAGCCTTCTTCGCTCCGTTTTTCTTCATTGTCTTCTTTTTTCCATTTGCTTTTTTATGCATAGCCATTATCGTCTCCTTTTTACGCCCAAGGCGCTTGTTTTGTAGTAACATAAGATTTTAGTTCAATTAGTTGGTTAATTTGCTCCTCTTTACGAGCTTGCGCTTCTTCAAGAGACTCTCCTTCTACATCAGCGTAAGTCTTTAAAATCCATTCAAGAGCTTTTTCTTCTGTAACGTTCTCAAATGCAATCCAATTCTCTGCGTCAACAGGTTCGAGAGCAGCAGATCCATAAATCCAAGCTTCTGTGTCTTCAGTTGCGCCAGTAAACTTCCAATGAATAGCACGAATAGCATCTTCTAAATCGTTGACATCATCTCCCATAAGCTCGTTGGACACGTCCATTGGACCGATTTCCCAAGTATAAGTAACTTCCATTTTTTTTCTCCTTAACAAATTGATCCCATTATCATTCGATCAAAATAAATTGTTAACATTGTGTTTGTATACCATGTCCAAAATTCAACAATCATCGTTTTCGTTTCTTTTTAGCAGTTATCTTTTTTTGCTGATTAATAAATGCTCTATATACACGGGCTGCGCTTGGCTTGCCCGCTACGCGGGCACGCTGCTCCATAGCGATAGCAGCTTGTGTCTTATGAGCATGACTTTTGCCGCTTCGACGAATGCGAGCCACGCTTGAGCGAGCGTCTTTCACGGTGGCAAACTTTAACCCCTTAATCGTGCCCTTGGGATTCTCATCAGTATACAAGTCCGAATGCTTTTTTGAGTTGGCCCGCTGGCCCTTACGTCTTGGAATTCTTGGCGCCATTAGCTTTTGCCCCTACGTCCTAAATCTTTCTTCTTGCCCTTGTATGGCCCTGACTTTCTCGCAATTAAACCTCGTGCAACTAGGCGAGCACGGTTCGTAGAACCGATAGCTTTGCCTGCACGGTGCTTGCGGAGCAAGGCAGCGTAGTTGATACGTGGTTTACGTTTTTTCAACGATATCCGCCTCCGGCGCGTTTGTAAGCTGCGGCTAACATTTGAGCCTTACGGGCAGACCACTGCCCTGGCGCTCCTCCTTTGCCGCCAGCTTTGATTCTCTGAAAAAGTCTTTTTCTCATCGTTGGCTTCGTATAATTACCTGCCTGATTCACACGACTTTTTGTTTTACGTTTAACCTTTTTTCTAGCTGGCATTTCTATCTCCTTAACAAGGGTCAGCAGTTTTAACTGACTCAACCTTTCCGGTTTCGGTATTAACTTGTTTAAAAAAGAGTTTATCACCTTTTTCCAACTTCCATTTTTTAACAAGTAAAAAAGCTGTTTCTCCACTAGGAGCAGGGTTGGTGTGTACTTCATGACATCCTACCCAGTGGTAAGCAATCTCTCCTTTTTTATATAAAGGGGCGCATGCTGTTGCTACTAATGTAGCTGCTAAAATTAAAAGTGTTTTCATTTTTTATCCCCAATCAGGTGCTTGACACTTTTCGCACCTACACGAATTACATACTTCAATTTCTCTATGAACATCATCCACACGTTTCCATAAAGAGTTACCACAATGAGATTCGTGTCCACAATTTTTACAGTAGAATACGCCCCATTCATCGGCCATCATTACTTTTCTCCTTAATTATAGTATACGCTGTTTTACCTCATACCTCTAATTGTTTTTTTTAAACTGTAGCGTCCTGCTGATAACGAAGGATGCCACTAATAATAACTACTCCAAAAGGAGTCATTAGCCCCTCATCAGTTTCTGTTGACGTAATTATAACATCAGTAATTTCTCTAGCTTGTGCTGTAGCTTCTGACGTTAAATTTTCTAATACAAATTCAATGTCATCTGCTAAGTCCTCTTCTGTTTCTATAGTTGCTTCATCTTTAATATATGCCCTAATTTCAAAACCAAAAGTTCCAAATCTAACACCTGCACCAATCTCAATTCGATCTTCTCCAGTTGCAGTTACGCAAAGAGTAGGAAAATCATTAATCTCATTTAAATATTTCATGCGACGAAATACATTGTTAAAGACGTTTGTTTTATAGGTATAACCATTACGGACAGGAACTGTTCTAGCATCCTGTTGTCCATTTATTCTTTTTAACTCAGTTACTAAAAAGTCAATTATTTGTGTTCTGCGACTCATATTCGTACACCCTTTTTAACAATTCACTCATGGATATGAGTTCATCTCTTATGATTTGTAAGATTGAATATTTTATCTTACTTCTTAATCTATTATAGTCCTCTCTATTAAGAATCCACCTGAACAATAATTTTTTAGCCTGCTCTGGGGTGCAACTTAAATTATTTTCTTTAAGCCACTCAATATAGCAATAATAACTAGGAATACTAAAACCTAAATACTCATTGTATACCATATCGGTCTCCAAAGGTTTCCAATCAGGGTGTAAAGGGCAGCGTAAATCTAAACATTCCCTACCTTCACCATCTACAGGGATGCCTCGTTTATTATACTCAACAGGAGGGTGGCCTGGCCAAAAGTAGTTAGCTATACCATCATCTTCAAAAAAGTCTTTTGCATAAATTAAGGGTCCGTAAGTTATATAGCCTTCAGGACTTTTTGCACTCATAAGTATAGTTTTCCTCTCCCTCAAACTTACTAGGCATCTCTAGTTCTATCACATTTACCTCATCAAAAAAAATTTCAGCGTATTTTATAAAGTTTTCTACAGACAAGTCATCTATATTAATTTCATGATGTTCTAATCTTTCCACACTATAGTTTGGATTTTTTTGGCACCATAAAACATAATTAACATAATCTTTTGGTAAAGTAAATTGTTGAGAATCTGATTCTGACGTAATTTTAATTACTCTAATTTTTCCTTTAGCTAAATGGGCTAATAAACTAGGTTCTACTGGTCTATAAAATATTTTATCAGTTTCTTTTGATTTAATATACATATCATATCTAATATGTTGATCTTGTAATCCTACTATTTTTTTGACACTTAATAGTTGGAATCTGTCATTTTCATAAATCATTTGTAATGGTATCATACCAAGGTTACCTTGTCAAGAATTCTCTTGCAGATTTTTCAAAAATCCTGTCTCGGGGCCGAGCGGAGGTGCCCAAATCGGGCGGTGCAGGTCAAGTCCTGCTAACCGCCCCCTTTTTTAATGCACCGTCTCGAACCAGCTTGCAATCACATCAGGATTGGCGCGGAAGCTCGTGCCCTTGCTCCGCAACTCGATCCGCACCTCACCGTTGCGAATGCTATCAATGAAGCGGCTGGGGATGATCTGGCGGCAGACGGTCAGCGCGTCGAAGGTCACGGTCTCGCCTTGTTTGGTCGCCTTAACCATTGCGAGGTTCGGCATTTTCTCAACAATGCGAGAGATCAGCGTTGCCTTGTCCCATGCGACCAAGGTCTCGCCACCATGCTCGACAACAAATTGATTGCCGCGCTCGGTCAGGCCATCACCGACGCGGACGGTCGACTTGTTGCGCTTGGCTTTGATCTCGGCGGGCTTGAAGCCCTCGCCTTTGCAAGAGAAAATGGTCAGCTCGCCCGTCCGATAATGCACCTTCGCCTCGGTCGCAATCTCAGCAAAATCCGCGCCCGATTGATTGCCAACGATACCGCCGATCATCAGCTCTTCGAACAGCTCGCCCACGGCTCCGGCGCTCTTGCGCGTGACAACGTGCGGCTGGCTGGCGACGGCGGCGAAGCGGGTGGTGAGGTCTTGGAAACTGTTAATCATCTGAATAACTCCCTTGTTTGATGATCTAAATATAAGGATTGTCGCGACGGATTGCAACCCTTTTTTTCACTTTTTTTTAATTATTTTATCCTTATAAATCAAGGGGTTAGCTCGCCGCCGGGGGCCCGTAACCTATTGATATATAAAGGTTTTTTACTTAAAAAAAATGATTTTTTTTTCGTACGAGGGGTTGACATTCAGCCCCACAATCCCCATATTATAGGTATCAACAGAGAAAGAAAACATCATGAAAAAGACAAAGACCACTAACACCCTCGCTGGACCTGTCACAATTACTTTTGAGCTGGTTCGCCGTGAAACATTCTCGACCATACGCATGATCGAGCAGAATGGCAGAAGCCTGAAAAACAAATGGGGCGGATTCCCCTCGGTCCATACTGGCCAACATGATTACATCAACCGCAAATGGAAAGCGATCTAATGAACAACGCACTCGAAAAAGCGATCAAGGAAATGGAAGCGTTTAACACCGAGCAGGCTCGCATGGCTCGCCATAATGATCTAATGGCCGCGCGTTCGGCTGAAATGAAGGCCAGCGCACGCGGTCGCCGCTTTATCGCGAAATATGGTGATCCTATTGACCAGCAAAATAAATTGCCGAAACGCAATTTTTTTGCCTAGCAGGGGTTGACATTCAGCCACACAATCCCCATATTATATATATCGAAACAGCAACAAGGAACTGAAATCATGATGACACGCAAACACTTTGAGATCGTAGCGGAAGCCCTTTTGGAAGCCGCCGTTGATGTTGAGCAGGCTCGCTCGGTTGCCAAGGCTCTGAAAGAGGACAGCGGCAACCCTCGCTTTGATGAAGATCGTTTCGTCCTCGCAGCAATGAATTGGGAGTAAGGTAACCCTTTGAAAACAAAGGGAAAATCGGCCCCGGGGCGCGATTTTGTCAATGATATCAATGACTTAGCTTATATGACGCGCCAGCTGGATGCGAATGATTCTCAATTGCAACGCAACCACGCTCGGCAAGAGAACAAAACGTGAACACGAGTCCCCCCGGGCGCCCGCTAAGTCATTGATATTAAAGGATTTTTTATTTAAAAAAAATGATTTTTTTTCGCTCAAGGGGTTGACATTGGGGGTCGGAATCACTATATTATAGGTATCAACAGAGAAAGGAATAGACCAATGGCTAGCATCAACAACATTTTCCGCACCCACGCTGACATCCCCACGCACGTTCGCGGTTACATCGTCAAACACGCGGACGTGGCGAGCCCTGAGCAGCTCTCGATCGAGTTCATCAACTCGTGGTTCGATGATGCAAATTGGGAAGGCGAGAGTTACGACAATCCTGCCAACTACGACAGTTGAGGGCGTGGCAGAAATGTCACACCCTGTCAAAAAACGACGAGCGGTCGCATTTAGTTGTTGACATTCAAACCAAAAAGCATTATATTATGGGCATGACTAAGAAAAAACGTGAATGGCTTCAAGCCAAATGGAAAGAGGCGGACCAGAAGGCTCGCGCCCTATGGACCACCAACAAAAAGGACCAAGCCGCCTTTTGGTACGCGAGGGCAGATGAAATCAAAGCGGAGTTGACGCAATGAACGCAGGACAAAAACTTTTCCAAGACTATCTCAAGGCGAACGCCGAAGCGGTCAAACGGTTCCAAGAGGAAAACGAAAAACTCCGCAAAGAATACGAAGCGATCATCGAAAAGGAAAAAGCCAATGCATAACCAGAAATCAGACTCCGCCGAGTATATGGCGATCCAGTACCGAGTCCAGTCCAAGACCGAAAAAGATCTCGACAAGGCGGAAGCCCTCATGCTAAAAGCTATTGCGTGGTTTGAACTAGCAGAACGCCTTAGAGGAGAAAATAAATGAGTCCAGAAATGAAAGACACGCTCCGCGACATGGCGGCGCATCCGTTCCGCACCCTTGGAGAATTCGCCTGTATGTTTTCTATTTTCGCCCTTGGGTATGTTTTCTTAGTAGTATTTGGAGGTTAAGTGATGACTGTATCAAATCTAAATGGTGCCTTGTTGGTAAAAGTGTATGGGGCAAGAGAAGATAACGAACGTGTTTACGCATGGTTCGGCAGTTCTCAAATCCATGTGTATGATTCTGATTTGTGTGAAGTCGACGTGTTCACAAACTATGATTTGACAGAAGAGTTTTGCCCTCAAGATCATCTTTCTGCAAGAGCGGAACGCTTCATAGATGAGTATGAAGACGAGCACTTTATGAGAGCGCCTCACACGGACGATATCTTTTATTCGCATGAGTTGGACACTGGAGAATATTTAGAACTTCAATAAAATCAAGGGGTTAGGTCGCCCCCGGGGACAGCCCGGGGACAGCCCGGGGGCTGGCCGCGCCAGTAGTAAGTGGTAAAATTTAGTAGGTAAGTCGGATAAAAAGTAGTAGTTCCCCGGGGGCCGGCTAAGTCATTGATTTAAAAAGAAACTTTCTTTCATTTTATGTAAAATAGTTGTTGACATTCTCGGAAGTTTCCTGTATTATGTGACCAAGATGAAAGAGCAAAAGACATCCCAAGACGTGTTGCAAGTATGTCACACCATACAAAAAAATGCGCCTGTGGATGAATTAGTTCTTGACTTTTAGGGTGGAAAGCCTTATATTATAGGTATGAACAGAGACAACTGGCATCGTTAAACGACTAGGCTAAAAGGCACTGAATGTCTCATAACTCAAAGGAATATCATCACATGACTAAAGTTGAAAACACCATCCGTCAGATTACCTCTTCCGATGTTCAGTTTCTAACCGAAACTGAGTGCCGTAATATCATGGCAGTTCTTGCCATCAAGCAAGAGTCCATAAGTGAGAGGGAACTTGCCGTCCTTGAGGCGTGCGAAGATCGTGTGTACGATCTAGAATGGGGCGATTACGCCGACGAGGGTTTTGACGGCGACCGAGGGTGGTCGGACGAGTTACACGAAAACATGGAATTTGAAGGAGCCGACGAATGGTACTAATTCCAGAAGACATGGAAGTGCCTTTGAACCGTAGAGATACGAGCAAGCCAGAGAATGTGCGCTGGCTAGTTCGTAATCTATCAGTGCTAAATAGTGAGCATCCTAGCTTTGATGATGTGTTCAGAGTATTGAAGCTATTGTTGCGTGGTAAACCAGCGAGGTTTTGATGACTGATTTAATTTTTGGGGTGGTCATGGGCATTAGTATAACTTTGGCAGCATATTTGGTAGTAATTCCAATGGGTTGGTGAGGCCCCGGGGGCGCCGTAAGTCATTGATTTTAAACGAAACTTTCTTTCATTTAGTGTGAAATAGTTGTTGACATTGGGGGTTCATTCGTGTATTATGTCACCATGAAAAAGATAATGATATTTGACCTTGATGGCACTGTAGTAGATTCCGAATGGAGGACACCACGCAAAAAAAGCGGTAGTGTAGATATTAGCAAGTGGGTAGACTTGGCAACTCCAAGTAACATTGCTAAAGACACACTACTTCCGTTGGCTAAAGTAATGAAAAAATCTGTAGCAAGTAAAGATTTCGTTGTAGTAGCAACTGCAAGAGTATTTACTGATGCAGATAGAAAGTTCTTAGTCGATAACGGTATCAATCCTAATATTATTATCAGTAGAAGTAGTAAGGAACTGAAAAAGCCTGATGCTGATTTGAAATGGAACAAGTTGAACAGACTGTTCAATCTCAAACAATTCAAGAATGTTCCAAAACTAATGTTTGATGATAATGGTTCCGTTCTCAGTAAAATGAGAGAAAACGGAATAGTGGCACTAAATAGCCTGAAAGTGAATAAGAGGTTAGCTTGACGATGAACGAAGTAATAACAAAAATTACGCCTAAACACGATAGCACATGGTGGGTAAAGTGGGTAGCCACAGTATTCATCCTAGCAGGCATCATTTCTAGGTCCGCAGGTGGGTCGCCTATCTTTGACTTTATCACCACCATTATCGGTGGAATGGGTTGGGCATGGGTTGGTTATATGTGGCATGACCGTTCCATCCTACTCCTTAACGGTGTGGTAACGTGTATTCTAATTGCAGGATTGTTCAGAGTAATTCTTCAATAGTTTCAAAGGGTTAGCCGCCGCCCGGGGGCCGAGTAAGTAGTTGAAATGTAAGGATATTATTTTAAGATTATTGTTGACTTTTAGTGTTTTTTAATGTTATAATCCTTTTACTGAATCAGACAAGAGGTATTCAAATGAGCCGTTACGATACAAAAGTTGAAATTTATGGAGAGACGTTTAGCGTTTCATATGGTCACGACCTCGCGACAGGGTACTTTGTACAAGTGTACCACCCATCTGTTGATGAGCCTGTCATTGACATCGACGAGCTGTTCGGTGCCACAGTAGGTCTGCGTCCAGCCAGTAAAGACGTTTTCTTGTGCGCGCAAGAAATCGCCAACAAAACCTTTAACAAGATTCGCAGTGGTGAAATTACCATAGAGCGAATGGAACGTGATCCAGAAAATCATCTGGGTGCGCAATTGGCCGCCCAAATGATGCCAACGTCTGGTTCAGCTTAAGAAAAGCGCGGTAGTGAATGTTCTGGAACATCACGCCAGAACAACGAAGGTGATGCTTCGTAACGAGGGGTTCGACTCCCCTCCTTTTCGCGCCAGTATGAACGCTAAGTTGAAAAGCTAAATGTTTTCAAACATTTAGACGAGTCCCGGGGGCCAGCTAAGTCCTTGATTTTAAACGAAACTTTATGTGCGATTTTAGTTGACATTTCAGATTTATTCGTGTATTATCCTAAACATGATGAAGAAACAAAACACACGCACAATCAAGCCACGCAGTCCCAACTGGCGTTTCATGCGAGCGATGGGCCACAAAGTCGTGCCTAACAAGAAGGCGTATTCACGAAAGGGAAAGGCCAAATGGCAATCTTAGCACTTCCCAAGTACGTCAGGGACGGCAATACTTGTCGTCGTGCGAGGTTTTGGGACAAAATCAGTTTTATTTGCAACACTATTATGGAGAATGATACCATGTCGAAAGTAAACTACAGTGAGGAAATGACCTCGAAAATCGTCGCAGACTACGAAGCAGGTCTGCCTGTTGAAGATATTGCTTTGAGCGTGGATCGAAGCGTTCGGTCAGTGCGTTCCAAGTTAGTGCGCGAAGGCGTCTATAAGGCCGCCGAAAAGGCTCCAGCCAAAAAGATGGGGCCGTCCAAAAAAGAACTCTTAATTGAGTTAGAAGGTCTTGCACCGTTTGAGGTGGACGGTCTTAGCGGTGCAACCAAAACCGCAATCTCTACACTTATCAACCACTTTAAGGGAGAAGCATAGTGGCAATGCGTAAAAGCACGCCAGTATATGAGAAGGGTGCCCCCAAGAAAACGAGCATTGGGGGCAACCACGCTCGTATCAAGTTCAGTTCCATGAATAAGAGCAAGCGCCGCTCTTATAAACGATACAGAGGGCAAGGGAGAGTATGAACACCATGTTTGACGTACTAGAAGAAAACCCTTGGAAAGATTGGCAAGACTACGGCGGAGAAGGGTAGTAAAATCAACAACTTAGCGAGGCCCCGGGGGCCAGATAACCCATTGATTTCAATGGGTTTTTTTATGCAGAAAGTTGTTGACTTTTACGATTTATCTGTGCTATATTACACATACTGAAACGGCAAAAACAGGAGATGAAATGCCATATATTAGTAAGACGGATCGTGAGGAACTTGAGAACGGCGACTTGCCAGTAAATGCTGGAGAGTTGAATTATCTCATTTCTACTTTGGTGGATGATTTCATGCTTGAGCATGGTAAATCCTACAGCGTTATGAATGAGATAGTTGGTGCGCTAGAATGTGCCAAGTTGGAAATGTATCGTCGCATATGTGCGCCATATGAAGACGAGAAAATTGAAACAAACGGAGACGTTTACGATGTTATCAAAATCGCCTAAGATATATTCGGCAAGCAAAATTTGGCACGCTAACAAGTGGCTGGAAGCTAGGGATAAGATGGGATACAATGTTATCTCTGGCTGGATTAACGTGCCATGTGGCACACCAGAAAATCCAACAGGTGCAAAACTTCTTGACGCAAGTGAGAAGCGTGAGCTTTGGAGAGATTGCGCTAGAGAAGTAGCAGAAGCAGATATGCTAATTGCGTATGCCGAAGAAGGCGACAACCAGCGTGGTGTGTTGGTTGAGATTGGAGGTGCTTTGAGTGCAGGCACTCCAGTCTATTTGATTGGCGACTGTGATAGCTTTAGGGCGAGGGCAGATAGTGACGCGGCTTACGCTCATCATCCCTTGTTTATGAAGCTACCAACAAGCGATTGGAAAAAAGGCTACATGATGGCAATGACCGCTTATCGTGAAAGCGAAAAAGAGATTGTTGCGGAAAAAGCCTTAACTTTCCACACATGGGCAGAATCTCTAGCAAGCAGGTTTGAAACTGTCGATGGCTAATTACCATATCGCAATAACGGATACCTTGAGAAAATCAGGGTATACTAGCAACAAACAAAGAAACGCCAATGGTGATTGGCGTAGAATTAATGGGCTAAAAAAGCAATATGCGGAAAAAGGTTTTCCTGATGCTGTATTGGAGCGTATCTATACAAGAGAAGACAGTGACAATGCAGATGAGGAAACCTTAGCCGTTGAACAAGTCAGCCATGTATTAATGGGGTCGAAAGGTTTACACGCTGGAAACCAAGAAATACATGGTGACGGTTGGACAGAAATTTTTGAAGTAAGTCGAGAACAGCTTACAGGATATTTCGGAAAAGCCATTCAAATTTGTAAACGCCTAAACTGGGACACTGAAAAGATTGTCGATTGGTTAGAAGCCTATTGCACAAAAAAATTCGGTGTCGTCTCTTGGTCAGAGCATTGTTATGGTGAACCAAGAGAACACGGCA
>Ga0181566_10001793_pt1 | contig 17766 bp, 27 predicted proteins | sample 101ome_15_FD_133762 | JGI IMG/M metagenome (GOLD analysis project Ga0181566, IMG submission 133762) | Coastal salt marsh microbial communities from the Groves Creek Marsh, Skidaway Island, Georgia - 101402AT metaG (megahit assembly) | ecosystem: Environmental > Aquatic > Marine > Intertidal...
AACCTTTTAGATGCGTTAAAATAGCACACCAAGACGTTTTACCATAAGCGGATTTTTGCTGATTTTTTGTAAATATTCTTGCAGGTTCTTAAACACCTGCGGAAAGGAGGTTATTTCAATGGAAATAATCAATAAAGTAAAGGGTTGGGCAGGAGCACTAGCAGAACTAGGTGTTAGCATTGCAGCACTTATGATCGTAGTAGAAGTACTAGGACTAGGTTCTATTCCGTTCTTCCCTGAAGTTAGCGTGGTTGCAAATGTAGCAGGCATGCTAGGTACACTTGGTGCCGAAGGTCTGATGGGCTTGATTGCTATTTGGGTACTGTACTCAATTTGGCAACGTAAGTAATCCAAAGACCCAAGGCTGAAAACCTTCCGGAAATCAGCCTCTTTTTTCATTCAAACAATTCAGCAAACATATCTTTTTGTAAATCTATTAATGTATTCTCTATTCTGTTTTTAGCAAAATCTAAATAACTTTGATCGATATCTGTGCCTATCCCTTTCATTCCCATTTTTACAGCACTTACAATAGTAGTTCCAGTTCCAATAAACGGATCATACACAACACTGCCTTGCTTGATCCCACTGTACTTTATACATTGTTCAGACAGTCCTTCTGGGTATGTAGCAGGATGACCTCCTCTGCCTTTTTCTCTAGAACCAGTGTCATTTTCTGCTCCTACCTGTTTGGCTAACTTTGAAGTAGGAGTGTACGGAATAAACCAAGCATTTCCAATACATTTCTTTTTGTCAGGGTCGTAAGGATTTTTTTGTAAGAGGTCTTTTAACACTGATTCGAATTCTAACATCTGTTCTTCAGTGCCATTTTCTTGTATGTCTTTCCAATTGGTAAATCCTAAACGACGACTTGCTTTGCGGCGTTGTGTAGCAATGTGTCTGCCTTCGCTGTACAATTCAGGATACTTGTACCCTTCGCCTTTGTTTCTTTGTCCAATGGCAAGCCTGTCTACTTTTACATTGCCGTCTTTGGTGAAATGAAAAATACTCTCTGTTGTAGCACTGCTAAAACGATCACTACTAATAGGTTTGTATTGTCCATAACCTTGGTCATTTACAGCAATATGTTTTACCCAAGTAAAATTGTTTTGTAAAACAAATATATTTCTAAATGCCTGTGCTACATCCATAGCAAGCCAAGGATCGATGTTTGAGTATCCTATATTTAGAAATAGTTGTCCATCGTCAGTTAAAACTCTTTTCATTGCTACAGCAACGTCCTGTAGCCATTTTAGATAACTTTCACGAGGCAAGTCGTCTTGATACTTGCCGTATTTGATATCCAAGTTGTATGGTGGGCTTGTAATAATACATTCGATTGATTTTTCTTCTTGGCTGTTCATCCAATCAATGCAATCGGCGTGGTGCAGTTCATATGTCACGGTTGTTTCCTTTTCCAGTTTGCTATCAAGGCGTTTTCAGCATGCTGATAGTTTATTTTTTAGCATCGAGCCAGTCAATAACTTGTTCACTATTGCCAGCAAATATACGGTCCGAATGTTCTCCAATTAGTTGTAGCATTTCCGGAAGGTGCTCTTCACCTGCACCACCATCTACTTGTACAAAGAAAATCTTTCCGTCTTGATATTTATCGCAGTATTTTTTACATTCTTCAATGAATGATTTAGATTCGCCAACCTGATGAACACTGGTCACTGACCCAATTGGTCCGCTGTATTTTAGAAAACCATAAGCAGACAAAGACGGAATAAAAGCATCTACACTGCGAGCAAACTTTTGCTCTTTTACATCTTTTTTGTTTTGTATTTCACCATTGGCAACGGTATATTGGCCATTGGTTGGTTTTTGAATTTCTGTTTTTAGGAATCTACGAAGCAATTCAATTTGAACATCTTCGTCCATGGATTGTCTTGTAGCATCACGACAGTAATCAATTTGCAGCCACGAATCAGCGTCTAGATATATTTGTGCCATACGGCTGATATCATTGAATTGAATATCATCTGCAGAATCAAACCCTCTGTGTTGAGCATTTTTTACAATACGAGAAAAAATAGTGTTCATTACTTTGGACACTTCATTGCGAGTCTTTGTATCTAATACTTTGTCTTTACACTTCCAAACGATTTCTTGTTTTTTGTTATAAGTCTTTTCCGCCAACAGATTAGTATTAGCAAGTATTTTCCAAATAGCCATATCTTCTTCAAGATTGGATTGGTTGGTTGCTTGCCTACTTGCTAGAATACTTTGAGTGCCGTTTTTACCTTCTAAAACAATTTGTTTAGACATTACACCATTTCCTTTTTCATGCCCAAATAATCTTTTTCTTTGTAGCTTTTGATCATGTGACAGCGACAGCACAGTGTGTTGATGTTTTCTGCTGTGTCTGCTCCGCCATGACTTTTCAAATGAATATGGTCACCATGCATCACACCACGTGCCACACGCAGTTGATGGTAGGGATCTTCAATTGAAGTGATCTCAGGATCTTCACGTGGATCATAACCACAAGTATTACATTCCCAACCTCTGTAGAATGTGTGTGGGCGTTCGGGCTTGCCCATGCCGCCATATTCTACACATTCCAGTTGATGTTCTCTGCACAGTATATTACTGCCTGGTCCATCAAAAATGCTGATGTCGTTGTTGCAGTCTTCTAGCATGCATTTTGTGCCACGGCGATGTTGCTCACGCAACACCCCCGGGCCTTTCATTTTGTCCAGTTTTGGATCACGCAATTTAGCCATTAGTCCCACAAGTCCTCTTTGGCAACTGTAAAGCCGTTGTTGGGTGTATAGTTGGGTGCTTTGAGCGTGGTGCTCTTGCGAACCTGTGCAATCAAAAACGGAATGCCTGTGCGCATCTCTGTGGTAAACCCTCGTACACCCCAGTCTTGATAGCTGTCTGGGTTGGCTTTGGCATACCAATTTTCATATGCCATTTTTACTTTGTCCCAAAACATTCCACTGGGCGAAAAGTCTGCTTCAAAGAACTCTTTGGTAAACTCCACAAACTGTTGCAGGTATGCGTCATCAACTGTAATGTCTTGTTCATAACACAAGTTGAAGTATTCGTACAACTGCCTTGCTTCCTTGGCATCAACTGGACGCTGTGCATTCAGTCGCTTCCAATAGTCTGCAAACATGCGAGTCACTTGTGGGTGTTTGCGAGTTTTCAAACTCTTGCTCATTGTGGTGTCAGCAAGCAATGTAAACGCACCTGCTTCATCATCGTCACCAAACTTGCTGTTGGTAGCAAACAAGTCTGCATCACGAAAGTAATCGTTTTTCTTTGCAGTGTCTACCCATTCCTGATCTGTTGCTCCGTCAACTTTAACACCATAAACCATTTGCTTGTAGGTGTCAATAAAGTCCAATGGCTGCTTGGCATCACCATTCAACAAAATAAAGTTTCGACGAATTTCCAACTTTTGGCTGGTGCAGTACACCACAATAGGAACTTCACAGGTTTTCAAGCGGTCACCGAACACCTTGGTAGCCAAAATATACAGTGCTAGCGCAGTGTGTTGGCCATCCCAAGCCACATATTTTCCATCTTCGTTTTCGTAAACCTGAATAGCCATCACCATTGTTTCACGAAACTCTTGAATGATGTTTAGTATGTGTCGCATGTTGGGTTGCCGTTGCATGCTGGCATCAATCATAATGTCATTGAGACTCACAGCCTGTGCTCGACACAACTGTAAATCACTAAACTTTTTCCATTGGGGATTGTTGCGTTTGAATTCAGCTACCATTTGATCCAGCTGTGCTTCAAAAAATGGTGCTTTTGCCAGTGCTTCATTTAATCGTTGTTGCAGTGTGACAAAGTTGCTGGCACTGGTTTCGTACTCTTTGTTCACACGAGTAGCGTATGATGTAGACATGTTTTCTCCTTGTGTCTCATACAGCGGCCTTACTTGGCCTTTGAGTAGCGGGCTTCACTTGCCCATGAGTTGTAAACAAAATCGCTTACATGTTTAATATAGCATCAAGACTTGACTGTGTCAATCTTTTTTTGATGTTTTAATAGTTCTTCGAGGGCGCCTTCCACACGACTGGGATAGTCGCCAAGATAGGTTCCGGCTTGTAGGTCATCAACAGTAATAAAGTGCTTGTGATAATGATCAATGTCATCCCAAATCTCCAACATAGTTTTACCCATAGCGTCAAAAAACGCATCACTGAGTATAGGTTCATCTTTTTTGTAGTAAGCATAACTTGCCATCAAATACCATGGCACCATCATGTTTATGTTTTCAGCAAATATCTCGGCTGCATAATCGTCTAGCATTGAATACCTATACTGTGCAGTGCAGACTGTGCTAGGCTCACATCATCCAGCGATTGCTGTTCTTGTATTTCCATGATAAGCATCATAACAAGAGTATCCAGCTCTTGCTTGCGAAACACAGGCAGTGTTTCTCTGAATGCATTGAGCTCTTCACTGGTTTCAAAACTCCAAATCTTGTCCAGCATTTGTACCTGCTGTGGAGTCAAATCACACAGTGTGATATTATAATCCATATTACCAAGCCTCCCATACTGTTGGTTCTTGGAGATTGTTTTGTTTACAGTAAGCATTTAGCTCATCCAACACATCGTTTAGATAGTTGCCTTTTGCAATTGCTTCTTTGTAGCTGATTTCACCATCACAGCTCAAGTTCTCAGGGCTCAGTCTACAGTCGATAATCTTGCCCAATTCGTCCACTTGTGTTTGACTCAATGGAAAAGTGATTGTTGAGCTGTTGTTAAACAGTGAACTCCAGCCATTTTCGTCGTTGATGAACTCTTGTAGTTTCTGCATGTTGCCCTCTCTTTGTTAACTTATACACATACTATAGCACCAAGACGTCTTAGTGTCAACCATTATCTTTAACTGATAGTATAACTTTAATAGGATTTTCATTAAATAATAGTGTATTCTAACAGATACGTGTGAGTGAGAGTGAAACAAATGAAGAAATTAACACCAGTAGTCGTTGCAATCACGACTATAATGTTTTCAACCGAAGCAAGTGCAGACCTGATATACGGGTTCAAGAACCCATCCTTCAATGGTAATGGGTACAGCACACATGTGCTCAGCACAGAGCAACTGCAATTCAATAGAAGTCAAGACATCAAAGATCAAGCCGAAGCAGAGGCTAGACGCATTGAACGTGAACTAGAGAACAGCACACTAAACAAATTCATTAAAAACGTAGAATCGAGAATCTACGCCACACTTTCCAAACAAATGGTAGACAGTATGTTTGCTGACTGCACAGACAATTGTGCAACCACTGGCACTGCTGAAATCGAAGGTTCAACTATTACTTGGACCAAAGACACCACCACAGGTGAAATCAGTTTACAAGTAGTAGAAGCAGATGGCAGCATCACAACTATTACCATTCCAGGATCGGGGGAGTTTAATTTCTAATGAAAATTTTAGTAGTATTGATAGCATTGGCACTGAGCGGTTGTACCAGTCTAAAAACAATCAATGAAGGTATGGTTCCTGTTGGACAAAGTCCCAATGTTCAAAACAGTCCTATACCAGAAATGTTGAGTGCAGTGCCACCAATAGATGGACCCAAGATCACTATAGCAGTTTACAGTTTTCAAGACAAAACTGGACAGCGCAAACCAGCAGACAACATTGCCAATTTGAGCAGTGCAGTCACACAAGGTGGTGAAGTTTGGGTAATCAAAGCACTGCAAGATGTTGGCAACAGCACTTGGTTTGAAGTTGTAGAGCGTGTGGGCATGGACAATCTTATCAAAGAACGTCAACTTATACGCAATACCAGAGATGTATATGAAAAAGATTTAGAGAATGGACCTACTCCGTTGAAGCCCATGCTGTTTGCAGGGCTGATACTAGAGGGTGGCATTGTTGGCTATGACAGCAACAATGTAGTAGGAGGAGTTGGTGCCAGATATTTGGGAATTGGTGCAACAACAGAATATCGTGTGGACACGGTCACTGTTGTAATGCGCCTTGTTAGTGTTAGCACAGGAAGAGTTTTGATGAGTATTGCTACAGAAAAAACCATTGCTAGCACCAGAACTGGAACAGACGTATTCAAGTTTCTAGACTTAGGAACAAAACTTGTGGAATCTGAAGCAGGCTACTCAATCAACGAACCAGTCAACTATGCAGTAAGAGCTGCAATAGAGGCAGGTGTGGTAGAGTTGGTATATGAGGGTGAACGTAAAGAACTATGGAAGTTCAGAAGGTAAAAAAATGAAAAATACAATCAGTATACTGTTGGCCTTGTTCATTTCGTCTTCTGTATACGCTAATGAAATTTATATCGATCAAGTAGGGGATAGTTTGGATTTAGATATCACACAAGACGGACAAGACAACCAATTTGGTAATAGTACCACAGATGTCACGTTAAATGGCAGCAACATGACATTTGCAATAACACAAGAAGGTAATCAAAACACCATTGCTGCAACAATACTGGGCACCAACTACACTGGTACTTGGAGTTTCACAGGCGACTACAACACAGTTGATTTGCTGTGTAGCAGTGCTGTTACAGGAGACTGTGACACTGTGACACTGAATATTACCACTGTGGGTGACAGCAACACATTTGACTTTGATATTGGCGAGACCACAGATGCATCTAGTTCAACTGTGAGCTTTACAGTGACAGGTGACAACAACGTGATTGCTTCAACAATCGACGGTGTTAGTGCTGCAATCACAGTTGCTATCAACAACAGTGCAAGTCTTGCAACAACCAGTGCAAATTCAGATGCTGGAAATGCTGTGACGCTGGACATCGACGGTGACGGAGACAGTGTTGGACACACTGTTAACTTGGACATCACAGGCGGTGGTAGCACCTACAATGTCACACAAAGTGGCATATATGACAACACAGTTGATGCAACATTCAACGGTGACAGTCAAGACGTAGACATTACACAGAGCGACTGATGTTTAGGAGTTTATTGTTTTTAGCATCAATCGTTCTGGCATCTCCCAGTTTTGCCAGTGTGAACGCAGGCGCAATTGGTGAGATGAAAGGCAGTGGTGCCATTGAGAGAGACAACGAAACACTGGATGGGAAAGATGGTGTCAGCATACAAATGCAGGACACCGCAGTCACTGCCAATGGCAGAATGCGCATTGACTTTTTAGATGAAACTAGAGTGGATCTCACTGAACATGCTAGATTGCTGATCGATGAATTTGTTTATGATCCTGCTAGCAATCAAGGCAGTCTCAGCATCAAAGCAACACTGGGAGGAGTAAGATATGCCAGTGGACAAATTGCCAAAAACTTTAGACAAAACGTAAAAATCAAAACACCCAGTGCTACAATTGGTGTTAGAGGCACAGACTTTGTGATGGTTGTAGACGAATTGGGTGGAAGCATGATCACACTGTTGCCCAGCTGTGACACCATGGGCATGTGCTATGTGGGAGAGATCACTGTGGAAACAGATGCAGGTATGGTCATAATGAATCAAGCATTTCAAAGCACACTGACCACCACAAGAATGCAACCTCCCAGCAAGCCCTTGATCATCGACGGTGACGAAAGTGTATTGAACCAACTGATTATACTGCGCAAACGAAACCCCTATATCATTGCGCAAGAAGAATACAATGCCAATGCAGCACCTGCAGATTTTCTAGGACTTGACTTTTTGGAATTCAACAAGTTGGACGAAGATTTATTGAACACAGACGAACTATGGGTCACAGCATTGGACGAAACAGATTACATGTTAGCAGATTTGTTGTATGACATGCTGGATCAACTGAATCAAGCAATACTGGCAATATTTCAAAGCGAACTGGACAGACAAAATCAATTGCTGCTCAGAGAAGAAGATGCTGGTAGATATGGACTTGATCCAGAAACAGGAATACAACTGGACAAAGTAGACAAAGGATGGATCTTTCAAAGAGACGACAATGGAGGAAACAACTTTGTAAAAATAAGAATGAACGACAACTATGGATACGAACTCAACGTCAAACAAGGAGATTTTGAAACCTATGGGTATAAATTGGGCATTGATATTACCAATAGTATTGATATTATACAGTCAAACTAGTTGGGCCAATGACATATACATCACACAAAGTGGCGATGGCTTGAGCCTTGAGATGCAACAGCGTAGCAAGGACAACTACATCAGTTATAATGAAACAGGTGATGACAATACAGTTAAAGTCTATCAAGGTATGCACTCTGATGGAACCATTGACGGAGATGAAACTGGCGGACACGAAGCATACTGGACTATAACAGGCAGTAACAATGATTTAGGCAGTTATCAAACAGACACCAACAGAGGCGGCGGAGGCGGAGCACCACATCACCTAGCAAATATAGTAAATGGTGACTACAATACCGTAGAACACACGCAAATGGGCAAAGCAGGACACGACGGATTCATAGAAATACAAGGCGATTCTAATACAGTAGATTTATACCAAAGAGGCAACGGCGGACAGAAGTGGGCAGACATTGTATTAACAGGTGATGGACATACAGTAGATGTTGATCAGCGTGGAAGCAACAGTGCAAGTGCTGCAATAGATCTAACAAACTCGGGTGGAGCATACAACTTTACACTTACACAGAATGTTACAACTAGTGCTGACAGTTACAGCATCACAGGAACTTGTGCAACATTTGGTGGTTGCAATTTGACTATCAATAGAAATAACTAACGGGTTTCAGTAACCGTAATACAATACTGAAAAAAGAGTGAGAGTGAGAGAAAAATGAAAGTTATATTATCAGTTTTAGGCACCATAGCCTTAATAACACTAGCCTGGGTGGGAGCATCTCATGCTAGTGAAAGTAACCAAGCAATGAAAGCATGCTTGGCAAAATTTAATTACAACGTAAATCAATTTGATACATTTGATTTTAGCAAAGCAGCAAGATGTCACAGCAACTATCGTCAAGCTGTACAGCAAAAACAACTAGCAGAAATGCGTGACTTTTTAAAACACAATGCACGTTATCGTGTCCCAGGACAGAGTTTAAATCGTTGCTGGGGCAAGCCACGTGAAATGCCGTTTGAAAGTGCTGGCATAGAAACCAACGGCAATAGTATGAAGGCTTGGGTAAATTACAAAGATAAATTACCAGCAGGTTGTTATGAAAATGCTCCTTGGGACAATAGAGAGGCACACAAATGAAAAAACTATTGATGATTTTGTGTATGTTATTGCCCACTGTAGCACATGCACAAGAAGAAAAAAATATTGAAATTATAGCAATGTGCGGAGAGCTCAATGGCGAAACTTACACATCGCAAGAGCACAAATGGATTGAAGATGGGTTTGCTGAGGGACAAGTTGCTGTTGTTTTTGACAGACCCAATGATCGTTTTGATATTGCTTTTTACAACAAATACAGAGACGGTTGGGTCAGTGTCATAGCTGATGGAGGCAGTGTGAGAATACACAGAAACACTCCAGATGATCTAGTGGTCATAGTAGAATACTATCACAGTATAGCAGTGTATACATTCTATAGAAAAAGAAACTTCTATACCTATTTGGAAAGCAAGAACTATATCAACACAGCAAGAACTACAAGATTCCAAGGAACCTGCGAATTTATATGGGGAGCAGGCTGATGTGGAAAGTTTTTCTCATAATGCTAGCAGGATTTCTATGTATGCTGTGGTTGATTATGTCAGCTGACAGCAAAGACTATTGGGAAAGTGTGGGTCCACGTTGGGATCGCATGCTGAACCCTTGCAAATACGAGGAATGCAAATGATTGAATTGGGATTGGCATTTAGCTTGCACTTGGGACTACTGAGTGAGTACAATGAAATCCATCCACACATAAGATGGAAACAAGACAATTTTATTGCTGGAGCATACTACAATAGCACAGAAAATATAAGTCCGTATGCAGGATACAGATTTGAACACAACGGACTAGGCTTAGAAATAGGAGCAGTTAGTGGCTACGAAAATCTAGGAGGTATTATACCTTATGTGAGAGGCACATACAAAAACTTTTTTATAGCACCAGCTGCTGAAGGACAGAGAACTGGTGCTGTGATTGGCTATGAATTTAAATTTTAATTAAATGGTATTATTTGAATTTATGGTTAAAAAATAAATATGTTTAGAAAGTAGTAGAGTGAACTACTTCAGTGAGGGTGACAAAATGAAAAAAAATATATTACGTGCCAGTATTCTGGCAGTACTGATGTCTAGTACAGCATTGGCTGATACATCAAGCATGAGTACAACAACAACTGGTATGGGTGTTCTTGCTAACGATTATGTGACAGCAGGTGTAAACGGAACAGCAGGTACATTTGGTAGCGGTGGAAACACCAGTCCAGGTCTACTGTTTGACAGCACAGGCACAGGAACATTCAATACAAGTTATGACTACTTAACACCAGGGTCGCCATTTGACGGATTTGCAGTTAAAGTAGACGGTACAAACTACACCAACAACAACGGTGGCAGCACAGCAATTGCAGGAGACGGCAATGGTCTTACTGACGGTACCGATACACTGAGTTGGACAGGCGGTGTAGCAAGCGTGTTTGATATAACAAACACCTACACATTGGGTGCTACAAGCCCATATGTTGATATTACATCACAAATTACAATGGGTGTGGATGCATCAGATGTTTACTTTGGTAGATTCATCGATCCAGATGCAAGAGCAGCCGCAGGTGATAGTAGTAGCACAGACAACGTGCTGGGCTACGGTACAATCCCAGACAGCAATGTTGCGTTTAGTGAAGCATTGAGTTCAAGATATGCACTGGGTTTATATTCAACAGATAGTAATGTTGATGCTGGTATTACAAGCTGGACCACAGATGCTGACAGTTATACAGAAAACAGTGTAGATGGCGACGGTAGCCTTACAAACACAGGTGACAACACCATTGGTTTAAGTTGGCACTGGACCAGTGTTAGCAGTGGAGATATCCTAACAGCAAGTTATGCTTACATCTTTGGACCAAGTGCGTTTGATGCAGCAAGTGATGCTGTTGACGGTGGTGCTGGCGGTGGTGCTGATGTCACAGGTGGTGCAGGTGTTAGCGATATTGGTAGTGCTACAGACGCAGCAAGTGGAACAACTACACCTACACTGGTAAGCACCAGCGATCCAACCACAAGTTATGGAGCATGGAGTGATTGGGAAACCGACACTGCTTTGCCAATTCTAACACAAACACAAACCACACATGATTCAAGTGTAGCACTAGGTGTACAAACCATTGACAGAGAAACAACAACTGTTGTGACAACACCTGAAAAGCGCACAAGAACAACCACAACCACTGTGGTGGACACATACAGCGATGGCAGTACAGAAACACGTACAACTGGCACAGGCACAGAAACAGAAACACAAAACACAGCGGCTACAACTATTACCGATCCAGGTGCGTTTGTAGGACGCATGGATCAAGTGGATCAGATGATTGCACTGAATACTCACAAGAATTTGGGCATTGGCAGTGGCATCTCGGGCGGACGTATCAGCCATGACATGGGCAACGGCTACAGTGCAGAATCAGATGTATTGAGTCTTGGTGGTCGTGCAACACTGGACAACGGTGTGACCATTGGCGCAGGTCTAAACAAAGTTGACACAACAATGACAGGCAGTGCCAGCACAGGCACAATGAGCAGCACAGTGTTGAGTTTTGAAGCCAGCAAACACATTGATGACCGCGACATGACTGTTAGAGGCAACATCAATACTGCAAGTTCAGATCTAGCCTACACTAGAACAATTGGTGACTTTGGTGCAGCAGGCGAAACCACCAGCAGAGACAGTTGGGGATCACTCACTGTAGAAAAATCAACTGGTGCAGTTCGTCCGTTTGCAGCATACACAATTGGCAAAAACACTGTTGATGCATACAACGAAACAGGCGATATTCAAGCAGTGCTGTCGCATGACGCAGTTGATGAATCATATCGTTTTGCTACACTGGGTGTGAACATTGATACAGGTTTGATCACAGCAAGCATTGCTAGAGACTTTGATGATGCAGATACAATGCGCTTTGGATTGGGCATTGACAAAGACATCAATGATCGTGTTTCAATAGGTGCAACTGCACAGAGAACCACAGCGGGAGACAACACCAGCACATTTGTTAGTGCAGGTTTAAAAATTCGCTTTTAATAATAACTCATAATAAAACACTCACTCAAACAACTCAAGAGCAACTTAGGTTGCTCTTTTTTTTATATGCGTACTAAATACTGCGAGGGCAGGCGATATCACTAGGAAAAAGTATCGGTGTCACCCTCACTGAACTAGGTCCACTTCGCCTGCTCTCACTATAAATATGTGTATGAGCAAATTTATTACACACTGGACTGTTGCATTCCTAACTGCAATATTGATACTGTTTGCGCACTACAACAACGGCACAGTTGTTGAAACTGCCAGACTCAAAAGTTTTGATTTACTACAACAATATGATGAACCTGTACACAGCGACAATGTTGCTATTGTGACCATTGACGAAGCAGCCATTGAAAAATATGGACAGTGGCCTTGGAAACGAGATGTACTGGCAGACATAATTTGGCAACTAAGACAAGCAGGTGCTGGTATAATTGTATTGCCTATATTGTTCAGCGAATATGATAGACTTGGAGGCGACCAAGAACTCTTGGAAGCACTGGTGGGCAATGGTGTTGTGATTGCACAAAACGGTAGTTTTGATGTTAATCGCAACGGCGTACCCAGAGGTGTTGCAAAAATCAACGACCCGTTGCCGTTCTTGTTTGAATGGGAAGGCATGCTAGGACCAATTCCTGAATTTGGCGAGTATGCAGACGGTGTTGGTGTACTCAACACAGTACCAGAGATTGATGGTGTAGTAAGACGCTTGCCCATGTTGATGCGCATAGGAGATGAAATATATCCTGCGCTAGCAATTGAAGTTATACGTGTTGCAATGGGCGCACCCAGTTATCAAGTAAAAAGCAACGACGGCGGCATTGACAAAATGAGAGTGCCCGGCTATCCAATTATACAAACAGATGCAACTGCTCGTATATGGTTGCGTTGGAACAAAACATTTGACACAGTCAGTGCAGCAGAACCTGAAAGATTTGGTGAACTGCAAGACAAAACAGTTATAGTAGGTATAACAGCCGCAGGTATAGGCGGAGTTATTGCCAGTCCCAATGGTGGACAATACAACTATATGCCTGCGGCAGTATCATTACAAAATATAATGGATGGAGACACAATATCTCGTCCGTATTGGGCGTTTATTGCAGAACTTGCTACTACATTTAGTGTTGGATTCTTACTTGTTATACTTGGACGCTTCGCACCCTATTGGTTAACAGGTTTGAGCATCATTGTATTCAGTGGAGCAATAGCAGGCAGTGTTTGGTATGCATGGACTGAGTATCTATATCTAATAGATGGCACAATGCCACTAGTAGCAGTGATATTGGTTGGCTTCCATGCAGTGTTCAATAGATTTGTCAAAGAATTTTTTGAAAAACAAAAAATCAAGAAACAGTTTGAAGGATATGCCAGCCCAGCAGTTGTTAAAATACTACAGGAAAATCCTGCACTGATCAAAGAAGGTACAGACAGAGACATCAGTATTGTGTTCAGTGACTTGCGTGGATTTACACCACTGGGAGAAAGTTTTGGCAAAGACGTTAAAGGTCTTACTCGCATAATGAATGGATACATGGATGCTATTACAGAACCTGTGCTAGATGCAGACGGAATGATCATCAAGTACATAGGCGATGCTAGCATGCACATACACAATGCTCCTATTGATGATCCACAGCATCACAGCACTGCGGTCAGAGTAGGACTACAAATGCTTAGAGCAGTGGAGAAGTTCAATGAAACGATCATTATACCAGAGGGTAGGCCACCTGTTGGTATGGGTGCTGGTATCAATAGTGGTATTGGGTACCTTGGCGAAATGGGTTCAACTAAGCGGCATAGTTATGACGTACTTGGGGATGCGGTAAGCACAGCCGCACGTATTGAAAGCAAGTGTAAAGAATATGGATGTCTACTACTGGTAGGCGGTGAAACTGTTAAACACTGTGATCCTGAAGAATTTTTCTTCTTGCAGATAGACAAACTTGTTGCCAAAGGTAAAACAGACAGTGTTGACATATACACAGTGTTGGATAGAACCAAAGCACACTACAATTCATCTAGACGTAGACATGATGGCATGCACAAAATGTATGCAGAACGTAGATTCAATCAAGCAGCTCAGGAATGTAAAAAGCTCATGGGACATTTTGAAGGACGCATGGACGGCTACTATGAAATGTGGATTGAACGTTGTGAAGAAATGAAAAACAAAAACCTACCCGATGACTGGGCAGGTGAATATATTGCTACTACCAAATAGTTTATTTCTTTTTCTTGTCTATAAATTCTTGAATGTCATCAACATCAACGTCTAGCTTTTTGCCAGTCATCTTTTCATATTCTTCTTTGAATTCCAAGAACGTATTCAATTTGGTGGTTAGACGTATCATATCATTGTCCAACATGCGAATACGATCAATCAGTGCAATGAGTATTCCATTTGCTTCACCGAGAACAGGTTTAATTTCTTTGGTTGTCCAAGTCCACACATAGTACACAAAGTATCCCAAGCCGCAGGCAGCTATAATGGGAAACCCGTACTGATTGATCATGTCTGCTAGTTCGCCACCCATTTTATTCTTCTTCTTGTTTGACCAACCATCCGTTTTCGTTAACTACGAACACATCGCCTGGTTTGTATAGCCAATAGTCTTTGGGAGTGCCATCTCGTTGTTTTCCCATAACCTCGCCTTCCCAGTCGCCTTGTACTTTGAATGCTTTGCCTTGTCCTATACTTTCTATATTGTAGTCCATCCAGATCATTAATCTCTCCTTGCATCTTCCTTGCCTTCGTTGGCAGCAATTCTATCGATATTAGGTTTGATACCTAGTGCATGACTGAGAAGAGCGTCGATCTTAATGAGATCATTGTTCATAGTCTGAACACGATTGTCCAAGGCTTTGATAATGCCAGCAAGTCCATTGACGCTGCCAGTCACCCCTTGAAGGATAAACTTGACTGTTAGAAATACAAAATATCCAGATGCACAGGCTCCTGCTATAGGAAATCCTACATCTGCTACGAGCTTTAAAAAATCGCCCATAGAAAAACTCCTCTGTCTGCACTAGTATTTAGTGCCAATTGGAGTATTTTATATATACTTAAAGATTGTTGAGTTCAATCAGTGTTGCACTGAGATTGATTTCAGGATCAGCAACCTGGGTGTGCTTGACCATGCTGTTTCTAATAACAATAACAGCTTCATCTTGCTTGTCCTCTGTGTTGCCAAAAAACTCTACATTGCGATACAACCAACGATACATTTCTTCATATTCATCAGTTCTACAGTTTGCAATAATAAGTTTGCGAGCTTCTCTGACTTGTCCTGCTTTGAACAGTTCAACCATTTTAATGCGCCAGCCTGTGTCCTGATCACTGGATTCTGGCTGTGCTAGTTTGTTATCAACCACTGCCATTTGTACATTGTTGATGGTTTTGCGCAAGTCTGGATATGTAGCACGAACAAAACTATCCAGTGTTTCAATCTCAAACTCTACACCATTTTCAACAAGAATTTCTGCAATGCGCACAGTAAAGTCTGTTTCGTCCAAACTGGTGATGTGAAATCCTTGACATCTGCTTTGCAGTGCTGGAATAATTTTGTTGGGATAGTTGCAAGTAAGAATAAAACGCACACTGGCATGATACTGTTCCATCACTCCACGCAATGCCGCTTGACCTTCAGCACTGATATAGTCCGCCTCATCCAACAAGATAACTTTGTAATCACCCCATGGCATGGTTTCACTAAAGTTAGTGATCTTGCGTCTAATCAAATCAACACCATTGTCACGGCTTGCGTTGATTAACAGCACATCTGCATCTTGCACACCCAAGTCATTGATCAATACTTTTGCCAGTGTGGTCTTGCCTGTACCTGGACTACCGCTAAAAAGTAAATGTGGAATGCCGCCATCTGCAATCCAACTTTTGACTTGATTCTTTTGTGCAGCATCTTTGAACACATACTCGTCCACAGTTTTAGGACGATACTTTTCTACCCAGATATCTTTCATTTAAAATACTTTCCATTTGTATAGTGAGTTTTGCTGTTGCTCCAGGCCCAGCACAAACAGTTGAATTTATTATAACGTGCATACCAAGCTAAGTCAACCTGATTGTTGCCGTAGATTCGAACACCTTCTTGTCTTAGATGCTGATACCATTTGATAAAATTTTGCCAACGTGTCATTTTATTCCTGCTAGTGTAAATCTATTGTAGTTGTGAAACTCCACTGTGCTGGCATGCACAGTGTGACTCAAAGGAAACTTTTGTTTCATCTGTTCCAAATCATCACAGGTGTTGATGTGTGTTTTATGTTTTAGGTTGTTGCTTTGCATTATAACTTGTGTGCCCATGGGCATGAGATTGAACCAATCATTGGACACATGTTCTGTACTGCAATTGATAATAGTGTCAAACTCGTGCCAATCTCTAAAGTAAATGATGTCCATGGTCATGTTTCCCAGATATCCTGGTTGATCCCAATTCCACATGTTGCTGATTATTTTACTTCTAAAATCAACATCTAACTCTCTGACTTCCACAGGATACTCTCTGAGAAGATAGTGTGTTAGATAACCAATCCAAGCACCAATATAAAGCACTCTACGAGCATTCAATTTATCAAATGCTCGTATGACTTCTTTTTTGCTTTCAATTTGATTGGTGTGAAAAGCATCTCGTACTTCTTCAAACCTGATGTGTTCAAGTATATCTTCGTTGTAAAGATGATCCATGAACTTGGGAATGTATTTTTCCATACAAACTAAACTTCTTTTTCAAGTTCAACTGAGCCTTTTTTCCCACATTTTGGGCAATAGTATTGCCCTCTGTCTATTTTGAAGTTTTTGTTCATCACTGCCCAAGTAAAGTAGGCTTTGCAATTGTTGCAAGTAATATGAAATATGTATTCTAAATGTGCAGTAAAGCTCATAGTGGGTTTACTTCAATTATTTCACTGTCAGGAAAAACATTTTTAACTCTGTTGGCTGCACTGATTTTACCACTGGCTTTGACCCAAGCAGTGCCGTGAGATTCTTTGATCTCGATATCAAAATCATCGTGTATGGTTTTATTCATCTTAAGAACTTTGCCTTTGGGCAGATTAAACAATACTTTGTATCCACAGTCTGTGGGAAAATTTATCACATTGCTCATCTTGTAGTATACTCCAATGCCTCTCTAGGACCATCCCATATACCCATGATGTCTTTGGGATCCAACGCATACATTTTCTTGCCTTCCGGATGTCCTACATCAAATCCGCGACTCCAGCGTCCATGGGCTACTGCTACAATGTCACCGGGTTTGACATCATTGGTCACACAGTTGTCACTGCCAACATCGTGTATTTCAAAAAAACGTGTGCGGATTCCTTCAGTTGTTCCATCATCATCCAATGTGATAATGCCGCCTTTGGTTTTGCCCATACCCGGCGGGTTTACAAAAAATCCCAATACGCTGTGTCTGATTGCTTTGATATTTTTCATTTTTTACCTCAAATATTAACTTGTTTCTACGACTCATCTAGTTCTACTGTTTCTATACTGCCATCATCATATTCAATTTCCACATACTTGGTACCATCATCTCTTGTTCGTGTAATCTTACTGATTGGTTCTGGTTGTGCAAATTCCTCTTCTAGGTCAG
>Ga0181566_10001794_pt1 | contig 17765 bp, 15 predicted proteins | sample 101ome_15_FD_133762 | JGI IMG/M metagenome (GOLD analysis project Ga0181566, IMG submission 133762) | Coastal salt marsh microbial communities from the Groves Creek Marsh, Skidaway Island, Georgia - 101402AT metaG (megahit assembly) | ecosystem: Environmental > Aquatic > Marine > Intertidal...
CATCGGATAAGTGCCCGGCCTTTTGGCGCACCACCTCAACCGTATGGTTCACTTGATCGGTGATTGAGAAGCTCATTTGCTCGGCCAATATGGCGGCCAATTTGGTTGCCCCCAACATGGCACCATTAAGCTCGGCTTCAGTGATGCCGTCGGAATAGCAGAAAAACCGCGCCGCTTCGAGGCTGTGGTGTTCGACGTCAATCTCATGCGGCGCAAAGTCAAGAATGCCCAATGGCTGCAGGCTGGCTTCGACGTAAGAAAATCGGCCCGTGCCATCGACCAGCAGCCCCGGCTCATGACCGGCATTGCAGCACTGCATGGCGCCGCTTTGCGGATCATATTGGCCGATAATGGCGGTTACGAACATGCCGTTAAAGGCGGTTTCCACCAATTCTCCATTCATGCGCGCCGCCAATTCATTAACGGCCGGCATATTGCGACTGAGCGAACGAAACAAGCTGTGGGTTTTGGCCATAACCAGCGCAGCATCTGTGCCTTTGCCGGAAACATCGGCCATGCAGAAATAAATTTGCCCGTCGCGCGACACATAATCATAGAGATCGCCTGAAACGCCCTTTTTCGGGATATTCACGCCGTGAATAAAGTCGAAATCGGCATTGGGAAACAGGCTTTCTTGCACGCGCGACGCCATGCGCAAGTCGCGCTGGAAATTGTCAGCTTCGACCATGCGTTTGGTCATTTGAGAATTGGCCAAAGCCAAAGCGGCGCTTTTTCCATAAACCGAAACAAGGGCGGCATCATCGGCGCTGAACAAAGCGCCGTCGAGACGATTGATCAATTGCAGCGCGCCAAACCGTTTGCCATTGCCCGATACCGGCACGCAAATCATCGATTTGGTGACAAAGCCGGTCTTGGCGTCAACCGCGCCGGTAAAATCGCTGTCCTCGGCCGTGTCGCGCACATAACGCATTTCGTCGCTTTGGGTCACGGCGCCGACAATGCCTTGATCGGCCGGTATTTCCAGGCCCGTAATATCGGTCGGGCCGATGCAGGCGTCGCAGCGCAAAACATCACCGGAGTCCTGTAGCATGAAGAAGCTGGCTGCTTCTGCGCCGATTTCTTCTCGAATATAATCAAGACCTTCATAAAGGGTTTGTCCGATGTCGGAACTGGAGGCAAAGGCCGACATCATGCGGTAAACAATCTCGAGTTGTTTATTGGCCTCCGGCATAAGCTCAGCCGAACGTGCCCGGCGTGAAGCCCCCTCCGCCACCGCCTTCACTGTTTTTATCAGGCGCAGGCGGCAATGCGCGCGGCGCCTCTGGCGGTTTTTCGGTATCGCTTGCCGGTTCAACCGCCGCTTCGGCAGCTTCGGGCGTGGCGCCCGATGCGTCCGACTTTGCCGTCTCAGAAGGCTCGATAGGCGGGGTGTCGTCAACAGTCTGACCATCATCAGTCGCGTCAACCGTCATATCGCCACCGGCCACGTCACCACCGGCCATATCGCCACTGGCAAGCGCGGCAATTAAGTCATCATCGTTAGATGTGGTGGCAGGCGAATCTTCCGGCTCTGCCGGTTTGGCAACTTGCGATGCCAAGGCGCTATCAGCCTCACCGGTTTTGGAAAATACATCAATATCAACCAGTTGAGCCGGCCCTGACGTGGCCTTAATGGGTAAAATCTTGTCTAATTTGGCCAATTGCAAGACGCGCATTGCTTCATCGCTCATATTGCTGATGGAAAAAACAATCTGCTTTTGTTTGCTGTTTTGCATGGCAATGACCAGTATTGAAACGCCTGAACTGTCCAAATAACTGATATTTGACGCGTCAATCGTGAGCGAGGCAGCATCTTCTAATTGGCTGGAAAGCTGGGTTTTAATTTCCGGCGTAACCTCCAAATCAATATCACCTGCAAGTATCAGTGTAATATTATCACCACGGTCGCGTTTGAATTGAAAAGCCATACCAAAACCCTTGAAAAAACCCCTTTATACTAGGTGTTTTTGAGCGACATGGCATTAAAAAATTTGTCAAAATCGGTTGCCAAAAGCAGAATTTTGAAGTTTATTAACCCTGTTGGGTTTCGCGCTTAGGCGCGTCTGTAAATAGAGGAGAGTTCCCATGAACATTCGCGCAAAAAGCGAAAAAGGCTTTAGCCTTATTGAACTTCTGGTTGTTGTTGCGATTATTGGTGTGCTGGCCGCCGTTGGCGTTGTCGGTTACCAAGGTTACATTGACAGCACGAAAAAATCTGTGACCGAAAATAATAGTAAAGCTGTTCATCAGTGGTTACTTAATGCCAAAACAATTCGTTCTGCTGGTATCGATGTTGATCCAAGCGAATGCAGCATGGCAAGTCTGTCTACCTCGACAGACGCTGCTACGGCTGTAGCTGCAGGCGGCTGTTTTGCTGGGCTTGGCTCCGAAGACCACCCTTTTGAAACTTTTAAAAACCCTTATAATCAATCACGTTCAGGAGATGCTACAATTTTGGCTGTATCCAGTGATGCTGACATAGCCAACGATGGTTCGGCTGCCTGTGTTGATCTCGTTGCTGATAGTGAGGATGGCGATGTCATTATCCGCGTTAAGGATACCGTGGCGCACATAGATGTATACTTCTGTTCGAAGGTAGACGGCAATTCTGGTCGCCTCACCAAAATGTCTAATACTATTACCAACTTCTAAGTTGTGTTTTGTTAATTTGAAGAGCGCCGTGATTGCACGGCGCTCTTTTTATATGGCGTTTCCTTAATTCGTCTTAACACCGTTGTTTGAAAGTATTTTATCGCTTTTTAGCGGCGGCAGTCATCACTAGGTTCGGCTCTTGGAGAAAGCTACTTCTCACGCAACCTCGGCGCTAGAACAATGATCAATAAAATAGGCTCCGCTTAGCCGACCAAAAAAAATTACCGAACAATATGAAACTTAGCGCCGTTTAAGGTTTAATCGTCCTCAAAGGCTACGAGGCCCTGTTTTTCAAGTTCGTCGACATATTTTTCCATGGTAATCATGCCGAATTGGGCGCCTGTTTGCATTACTGTTGCAATTTGTGGAATTTTGTCTTCGCGAATAAGGTTTTTAATCGCTGGCACGCAAACCATGACTTCAAACGCTCCGATGCGGCCGCCGCTTTTGCGTTTTAATAATTGCTGCGTCATCACCAGTTGCAAAGAAGATGCGACCATGGAACGTGCTTGTGGCTGCTCCTCGGCAGGAAATGCATCGATAATCCGGTTAATAGTTTCCGCCGCGCCTGATGTGTGTAATGTGCCGAAAACCAAATGCCCGGTTTCAGCTGCTGTCAATGCCAGCGAGATGGTCTCATAATCGCGCATCTCGCCGAGCAGCAAAATATCGGGATCCTCGCGCAGCGCGCCTTTCAAGGCAGAGGCAAAACTGACCGTATCGCGGCCAACCTCTCGTTGCGAAATAATCGATTTTATTTCTGAATGAACAAACTCAACTGGATCTTCAATGGTGATGATGTGCTCGGCGCGCTCGCGATTAATTTTATTGATCATAGAGGCTAGCGAGGTCGACTTACCCGAGCCTGTCGGACCGGTCACCAATACCAACCCCTTTTTCTCGTTCAAGACCGAGTGCACGGCGGGTGGCAGGCCGAGTTGGTCGATGTTCGGCACTTCAGTAACAATAGTCCGGCAAATAAGCCCCCAACCATTCAGCGTGTGATAGCCATTAGCACGAAAGCGTGCCCCATTCACCGTAATGGCAAAATCGACGTCTTTTTTTTCGTCAAATATGTCATACAGCTCTTGCCCCAATTCATGGCGAAACACGCCATCGAGCATGTCATGGGTTATCGGGCAATCTTGCATGATTTGAATCTCACCATTGACGCGAATGGCCAATGGGCTGCCGGAGCGCATATGAAAGTCAGATATGCGATATTCTTTCGGTAATTCGTCGAGATAGCGATAAACCGGGTTATCGATGGGGGCGGGTTTTTCGGGTTCGGACATAGACAGCAAACACTCAATATTATGACGCTACACGACAATGATTATTCTGTTTATACTGGGGCTTCCAAAATTTGGCCAGAGCCTAAGTGCCGACCGGCCATAACTGTTGCGGGTTTCCAATATGGGTGACGGCTTTTCGGTTTTGATATTATGGGGCATTATCGGTGCCTGTCTTGGCAGTTTTGCCAATGTTGCCGCTTTGCGCACCCTGGCGGGAGAGGATTGGGTCAAGCAACCCTCAGCCTGTTTCCATTGTGGGAAAAGGCTTGGTTTTTTCGACAATCTTCCCATTTTCGGTTTTCTGCGTCACAGCGGCCGCAGCGGCTGTTGCGGGCAGGTTTTGCCGCGGCGCTATCTTTATGTCGAATTGGCCATGGCGGGGCTGGTTCTGCTTGCTTGGCAACAATTGGACAGCATGTTTTTTGCCGTGTTTATCCCCTTTATCCTATTGATGGTGGTCATTTTCTTGACCGATATGGATGCTTTCATTATCCCCGATTGGGCCTCTTTGGGTGGGGCCGCTTTGGGTTTTGCATTGGCGCTGCTTGGCGCACCGGGCATGCCCTTATGGGCGGATGCGGTGCTTGGCGGCATCGCCGGTTTTCTTCTGATTTACATCATCAATGCGGCTTATAAATTATGGCGCGGCCATGACGGCATGGGCTTTGGCGATGTCAAATTAATGGCCATGTTGGGCATTTGGTTGGGGCCGATTAGTCTGCTGCCGATTCTCTTTGCGGCAAGTTTCAGCGGCGCTTTTGTCGGTATTATGGCCATTTTGGCGGCGCGTGGCAAAAATGCCGACACCGCCCCCGCGCAATTGCCTTTTGGCTGTTTTCTGACCCCTGCAGCGCTTTTATGGCTGTTCTTTGCGCCACAATTATTATCCGCAGCGCAATAATCCACCGATTTTGCATCACCTGTTACCGAAACGGCTTTATACTTTGAAAGGCGAAAGAGATTCGTTTTTCAACGAGGGAAAACATGAACAGTTTGCGAACGGAAGATGATTATAAGCGCGCCATTAAGGAGTTGCTGCAGCAGGCTGAAACCAGCTTGGAAAGCGATTTGCAAGCGCGTGACGGTGACCAGAAAGCTGCCATGTCAGACCGCGATATACAGCACTTTATGCGTGGGCTCGATTTGGCCATCACCGAAGAAGCGACCATTGCGCTGCGCGCAGAGTTTTTGCGCTATTCCAGCGTGTTTGACACAAAGCGCTCGCAAGACACGATTAAGCTGGCCGTGGCACAAGTTGTCCGGCCACTGATTGAGGAATGGATTAATCGCTATATGGCGGATATTGCACGCGAGGTGATTACCGAGGCGATCGGCAAAATCACTGAAGTGCGCGCCACGGGTAATTTACGGCGACCGAAATAGGCTGGCCGACGGAGAACAGGTTTTGCGTAAAGTAACGGTACCTGAAAAGTTTATACGCCTCGCCATTGTCGGCGCGCTATGCGTCAATGTTTATGGCTGCGGCGTAAGCACAGGTCGCGACTTGACGCTGGCCGGCGCGGTGCAGCGTTTTGATGACCGGCGCGCGGCCGTGCGCGCCGAACAAGCCGTTCTGGAAGGTGTTGATACAAAGCGCGAAGCGCAGTTAAAACCGCTTCCGCCGCGCCGCGAGCTTTTACAAGTGCGGGTGCCGGCCTTAATTGAAGTCGAAGATATTGCCGATGATGTGGTGGCCGCTTCGATTACCGATATGACGGGTTTGGGAGTTGATTTGTCGGTCGGTTCGCGCGGCAATGGCCAGCTTTTGTCCGGCAAGCGCTCATTAGAAAGCCAGATCAAAGCGCTTGATAAGCGCAGCGAAACCATTCGGCGACAGCGGCGCTCGGTTTTGTCCAAATACAATATGGAAAAATTATTGCTCGATCAGATGGATATGCGCCATTCCAAATCGCGTGATTTGACGTTACAGGGCTTTAAAATTGCCAATGAAAAAATGCTGCAAGGTTTTATTGCCGATTTGGAGCAGCAATATGCTGAGGCTGAGCCGACGACGATTATCGGTTTGACCGATAATAGCGAGTTGGGCGCATTGGCTTTATTTGGGCGCAATGAGCTGGCGCGTAAAGATGAATATGTTTCTTTGGAAAAAAGTTTTCTGTTTGTCGGTAATGACGTCAATACCGGCGTATCGCTCGGCCGTATGGATGATTTATCCGATGAGGTCGGGTCGCGCACATTGAGTGTCAATCTGGCCGGATTGCGTTTGCCGACGGCCCTGAAATCATTGGCGCGCTCCATCAATATGCAGGTCTATTTGTCGCCTGCCGTCAATGCAGCACCGCAAAAGGTAAGTTTGGATATTTCGCGCGCCGATGCGCTCGATATTTTTGATATCCTCATTGATAATTATGGTTTGGCTATGGCCTATGACCGTAAAATGGGCGTGGCGCGGTTTTATACGCGTGCCGAGTTTTCCGAACGGGTTGATGATGCGGTGGCGGCCGCCGAATTGCACAATCGGCGTGCGCGCAATTTACGTAAAATAAGCTCATTGGAAAATGATACGGCAGCGCTCAGACAGATTTATCAAAATTATTTCCAGCATCCTGATGATGCCGGTCGCGTGCGCTCTTTGACCAATGATGCGATTATTGAGGACGACCATTCGCCGGCTGTCGCCGGTGCCATTGTCGCCTTTAAGGAGACCGCTTTGCAAAATGAGCGCGACCTTGATGCGCTTGACCTCGAGCATGCAACAGACAGGCAGGAGCAAGCAACCAAGACGCAAACCGCGCAATTTGAATTGGAAGATGTTGATAAAGCGCTCGCCTTGCTGGCATCTGAACGCGCCGCTAAACAACAATTACTCGATGACGTCATGGTGCGCCTTGCAGCCGACACGGCGTCCAAAACCGTAGCCGGCGTGTCGGCTGATACGGCTGACAGTGTCGCTGAGGCGCCGCGCAATACAATGCAACAGCCGGATTTCGCTGATGTGCCCAATGCTGAAGAATTGCGCGGTCGTGTGGTGCGCGATGCCAATTTGAAAACCACGGAACCGATTTTCACCGAGAAATTCACCATCTTCAATAGCGAGGGCGCAGCCAGTTGCGATGGCGACAGCGGCGATCGCGTGACCGAGATTCAGACCGAATTGACCGGCTATTTCGAGCAGCTTTATCCGGAAGAAACGATTGCGGCCGAAAAAGCGGCGGAAGAGCGCACTGAAGCTGAGCGCATTGCCCGCGAAAACGCAGCGCGTGAGGCCGAAGAGCGAGCTCAAAAAGCAGCCGAAGAAGGGCTTCCTTTGTTTGACCCGTTACAAGAAGCATTGGTCAGTTCCAACGTGACCGATATTGCCACGGATTTGGTGCCGGCGGCCGAACCGGCGGAAACGGTGGCAGGGCAAAACACGGCGGCGACACAGGCGGCGGACAACGCTCAAACGGCTGCTGCGCCAACCGCCAATGGTGATGCGCCGAACCAAGTTGAAAATCCGGTGACGCCGATATTCCTGACCGATTCCTCTTTCCGCCGTCCGACCGTAACGGCTGTCGGCGATACGGTGATTATCACCGGTTTCCGCCATGATATTGAGCTTGTCTCCGAGTTGATGGAAAGCTTTGACAAGCCTGATAAGCAAGTCTTGGTCGAAGTGTTTATGGTCAATGTGGCCAAAAACTGGCAACGGCAACTGCAAAGCAAGCTCGAAAATGCCGTGCGCACGGCAGCCAAAACCGATCCCGATATTGGTGCTTTGCCCGATACGGTCAAAAGCCAATTGCCGAATTTGGTTGAGGTGCGCGATAACAGCCTTATCGGTATTGGTGGGGCGCTGAATTTCGCCAATCGGGCGGCGGCGGCAAATACATTCACGCTGAATAATTTCCGCCTTGGATTGGCTTGGACCATCGACTTTATGGAAAGCAATAGTTTGGGACGCAAAGTTTCGAGCCCAACAATTTTGGCTTTGGATGGCTGTGAAGCACAGATTGAAAAATCGGAAACGCGTTATTTGCCGATTACCTCAACCTCTGCGCCGGTGGTGACGCCGGGCGGTCAAACCGTTCCGGGTGAGGAGACAACCACTTATGAACCGCGCGAAGCGACGCTGAGCCTGACGGTGACGCCGACCATTAATCCGCTCAATGACCATGTGCGGCTTAAAATTGCTTTTAATGATGATTTCTTCCTCACCGCAGACGCCAATTCCGACAAAATTCAGAGCAAAATAAACACTGAATTTATTGCTGCGCCGGGTGATGTGATTGTATTGGCCGGGCTCTATACGGAAGATAATTCAAAATCGCGAAACGGCCTGCCCGGCATGACCGGCATACCGATTTTCGGCTCATTCCTCGGCACCAGCTCGGATGCCAAAAACTCGCAAGAAATGGTGATATTCTTGGCACCGGAAGTCATCACGCCAAAAGCCGGGGAAATGCCCGTCAATTCGGCACGCTATTATGACGTCAATTAGCCGGCACCGCGAAGGCGGCTTTTCTCTGGTCGAAGTCATGGTTGCCTTGACCGTTATAACGGCCGGCATTATCGGCACGATTTCCATGGTCAGTGCCAATCGCGCCATTATGGAGACGAGCTGGACGCAAGCGCGTATGGGGCTTATTGCCGATGGCGTGATGAATGAATTGGCTGTGCAATTTCAACGAGATGGCAGCTTGCCGGTAACGGCCGATTATGATTTTGAGGCGGATGCCGATAATTTAGGTTTGGCGGTTTTGTTCACCGATAATGGCTATGCGCCGGCGGCCTCGACCTTAACCATTTCGGCCGGTGTCAGCCCCATTAGCTATGGCGCCAGCTTGACGCTGATAAGCCCAAGCGGGCGCCGCATGGTGCGGTCGCGTAATTTTTTCCAGAAGTTGAAAACGCCGTAGCGCCGGTCAATATCGACGCAGCCGATTTAGGGTGAGATTGTTTCCCGAAACATCGTAAAGGCCGAAGGCAATACGTGTGCCTTTTTCATCAAAGCCGCAGCCGTAAAGGCGATATGTATTGCCGGCGCGTTTGACGAAGAAACGCCGCGCGCGGTCGCCGGTGCTGGCTCTTTGTGAAGCATAAAAACTGGTCAGTGTCGTCTCATGTGGCCCCAGGCATTTGCTGCGGTCGGCAATAAGATCGACATCGCTGGCCGAACTGGCCGAAGCAGGCCAAGTTTCATCCAGCGCGAATTGCGCCGACAAAGTGAGCCATGCCTCGCCAAGACTGGCTTCGGCATCGTCAAGCGCAATGCGCCGATCGCTTTGACGCGCTTCGCCCAAAGCGGCGATGTTGAGGCGCGTGCCGACCGAGCCGGCCAATAATGAAATGAGCACGATAAAGCCAATGGCCAGATAAAGGGCAAAGCCTTGTTCGTTGTGTTTGTCTTGATGCTGCTTCATATGTCTCAATAAATTGTCATGGCAAACAGATTGAAACGCCGCCGCATGACACTGGTTGTCGTTTCATTTGTGCCGGGAACAATTTTCTCCAATTCCAAGCGCATATCGAGCGAATAATCGCTGCCGTCACTATCGGAAAAAGTCAAAGAGCGAATAATCGGTTCACTGACATCGACCCAACCATTTTCATTGGGCACCACTGTGCAGCCGAAATTATCTTCAATGCGCTCCTGTAATTTTCGGTCGCGCAGCCGAAACTCTCTTTGTTGGCGACTTGCGCCATCGAGATCATAGCAAAACTTCACATGGCTGCTGCTGACGATTTCATAAGCCTTGTTTTGCGGTAAATTCGGATTGGCCTGTTTATGTCCGGCCAGCGCGGCCCAAGGCTCGACCAAGGCAAATAATTGCCGTCCGCCGACCAGCAATTCGGTTTGCGAATTCATCCGTTCGCTTTGCGTGTTGAGATTGTTCATCACGGCGATGAGGGCGGCGGAAATAATCCCAATAATCGCCAATGTCGTGGTCAGTTCAACAAGCGAAAATCCACTTTGCTTGGTCATCTTCAAAAGGCCCAGCTAGGCCGATTGGCCGGCAAATTCCCGCGCTTTCAGCACATAAACCTCAGGCGCAATCAGCCCCGCTTCATAAAGCTCGCGCAGTGCCAACATATTGCGCTCAATCTCCGCCAGCCGCGCGCATTCGGCAGCGCTGTCCATTGTGCGTGCATCGGCCGTCGCCATATCAGCGGGTGCCGGCACGGTTTCTTTTTTCTTTTCGCGGTGCAGCCAAGAGGCGCTGAAGAAACGCGGCTTGCGTGGCGGCGGTGCTTCACCGACTTTCGGAATGGTGATGTCATCAATATCGTCCAGCGCATCGTCATCAATATCAAATTGATGCGCCGTGGCTTGGTCGAGTTGATCGGGATTGAATTGTTCCGTCGTCGTCTCATCAAGCTCGAAAACCACAGACTCATCACCGCCCGATGGCGCGGCGTCATCAATCATGGTGAGTTCAATATCGTCAGCCGCCATGGGCGATTTAACCGTATTGTCGGCGCTCGCTTGGGTGGCCGCTTTGACGCGCATGCGGCGCGCCATTGTGACCAAAACAATCAGCACAATAACCGCAATGGCGGCGCCGATGTAAAGCGTGCCGTTTTGCTCAAACATGCGAGCCAAAATGCGCAATGTGCGTTCCATGCGCTAAACTTTAGTCGAAAAATGCATGATTCTCACGCGAAAATTGGCCGTGGTTCATATTTCAACGCGCATAAAATCGCGCGTTACGAAACTGCTTGGCTGCATGGTTTTGGCCTGTTTTTCTATCTCTATTAACATGTCATCCGTGCGGTCCGGCTCATGATGAAAAATGCCGAATTTTTTAACCTTGGCGGCCGCCGCAAGGCGTAGCCCTTCCTGCCAGGTCGAATGCCCCCAGCCGCCGCGTGTGGCAAATTCATCATCATCATAAGTGCAGTCATAAACCGCCAAATCGGCTTTATGCATAAAGGCAATGAGGTTTTGATTGGGTTCCGACGGCGTGTGTTCCGTATCGGTCGCATAGATGAAATTTTTGTCACCGGTGCTGGCTTTTAAAGCATGGGCGCCGCCCGGATGGGGGATCGGCAGGGCGGTGACGGTTATGTTGCCAAAGCTCAATGTGTCTTCCGCATCATGATGGATGAATTGTAAATCGGCTTCAAAATCCTCCAATCCCATCGGGAATATCGGGTCTTGCAAATAGCCGTTCAAGGCGTCACGCAGGCTGGCCGCCTGCGTTCCGAAACTATGCAAACGCACCGTCATATCGGCATTGAAGAGCGGTTTGAAAAAGGGCAGGCCACAAATATGATCGGCATGAAAATGCGAAAAACAAATATCGATTTCACGACGCCCATCGGCAATTATTTCAGTGCCCAAATTGACCAAGCCCGAGCCGCCGTCAAAAGCAATCAACGTGTCATCGGCGCCGATGCTGACGCAAGATGTATTGCCGCCGAAGATGCGGTGATTTGGTGTGTTCATCGGCAGTGAACCGCGCGTCCCCCAAAAAACTAATTGCATAAGCTGTCCAAAGCCTCCGCGATATCTGCTTACTTTGTCAGGGCAATAAAATGCCCGTCCCAATCTGACCCCGGTGAATTATCTCGGTAAGCCTTTATACGATTTACCAGCATGTCATAATAGTCAGCAAGTTCGGGATATGCATCAGCCATGTCGCGGGCTGACTTTTCGGCAACATCCCAATCTTGCGCGCGATAGCTCGCCAGAAGTGCCTGTTGCGCCTTTTTGAGTGACTGATAAGCCTCACTTTGCGCCATTTTTTCGTCGCCCAAAACGGCAAAAATACGTTCCGGTAAGGCTTTGCCTTTCAAGGCAATCAGATCCATTTCCAGAAAAGCAATCGGGGGTCGGCCAGCATTAATGGCGGTTTGCGCATCTTGATAAGTGGTTTCGCCGATTAAAATGGTTTGCGTATAATCTTTGGTTTGTCCTTCCAAGCGCGCCGCGACATTCACCGTATCGCCCATAACAGAGTAATTAAAGCGCTGGTCTGAACCGACATTGCCGACCAATGTTGGGCCCGAATTAAGGCCGATACCTATGCGTATCTCCTGCTCAAAGCCGCCCAAAAACGGGTCTTGCCTTAAAGTGCGATTGACCTCATTCAATGCCTCCAGCATGGCTAAGCCGGCGCTGCACGCTTCATAACCATGTTGGGAAACCTCGGTCGGTGCATTCCAAAAAGCCATAATATTGTCACCGATATATTTATCGATGGTGCCGCTGCGATCTTGAATGACGCGCGACAGGCCGGTGAGGAAGATATTGATGATATGAGTCAGCTTTTCCGGTTCATCGGCAAATGCTTCTGAGATGCTGGTAAAGCCGCGAATGTCACAAAATAAAATCGTTAGGTCACGCGTCTCACCGCCCAGTTTCAACTTGTTCGGGTCGCTGGCAATTTGCTCAACCATATCGGGCGCCAAATAATATTGAAATGCATTGCGCACTTCATATCGCTCGCGTGCCGTTTCGATAAAATGTAAAACGGCGGCGGTCAGGAAGGTCAGGAAAACCGAAAACGCCGGAAATGCCGGATCAATCAATAATAAATTATCGGTAAATTGTTGCCATGACAGGGCGCTGCCGCCGACCAAGGCAAAGGTAAAAAATACAAAGCTGGGCCCCAAGGAAAACCGATACACCATAAACACCGACACCATGCCGATCATCACAGTGGCCAGTGCTTCATATAGCTGCACCCAAATAGGCCGTTTCAAATAAGTGCCGGCAATCATTTGCTGCACGGTCTGAATATGCACTTCTACCCCGGGGGTGGCCGGATTTATCGGCGTCGCACGAATATCTTTCAACCCCGCCGCACTGGTGCCGATAAAGGCAATTTTCCCGGCCAGGCGCGTCATGTCGAAATCGGCTTCAAGAATTTCATAGGCCGAGACGGTTTGAATATCTTCGCTGGCGGCGAAATAAAGCCGCATGCTGCCATCGGGCTCAATCGGGGTGACGATTTGCCCGACCTTCAAGCGCGACAAGCCAAAACCCGATGTGTAAGTTCCCTCGCCACGCACATCAGAGGCGCGCAAGACAATGGAGCCGGCGCCTTGCGCGACCCGCAAGCTTTCAAGCGCGAGGCTGGGATAAATATTGTCATCGGCACGAAACAAAAGCGACGCGCGGCGGATAATGCCGTCATCGTCAATGCGCGCATTAATGGCACCAAGACCGACGGCGCTTTCGTCCAATATATTACGGTTTTGAATGGCAAATTCACTGTTTGGCAGCAGGCGCGTCGGGTCAAGACCGCCCTCATTGTCATCAAGGCTCTGCGCGCGCAGCGCAATACCGGCTTTGGGCATCGGCCGCCCTGTTGCTTCGTCACTCATCATGGTGGCCATGATCACCGGCGCATTTTTCATGGCGCGCGCAAAGGCATCATCAGGATTGATGATTTGTGCATTAATGGTGGCGCGCAGGCTTGGCCAGTCTTGTGCGCCGCCGGCAATGCGCAAGCCCTTCCAGATCGGTAAAATCTCGCTTGGTGCGGTGCGGTCGGCTTCGGTAAACAAAATATCAAAAGCAATCGCGGCACTGCCATAGCCGGTCATTTTCTCAACCATTGTTGCAAAGGTGCTGCGCGGCCATGGGAACTGACCCAATTTGGCAAGGCTGGCTTCGTCAATATCGATAAAGACGACGGGACTGTTTTCCTCACTGCGGGGGTGCCAGCGATTATATTGGTCAAACACCAAATTGCGGGTGAATTCGACCGGATAGGGCTGCCATAATTGCAGAAACACCGCCGTCAGCAGCACCGCCAAGGGAAAAAAGAATTTTTGCAAACGCAGAACAAGACGCTTCAGATATGGCAAGACAACCCCCAAACAGGGCGTCATCTTAGCAAAGCGCGGCACAAATTTCACGCTTCTCAATGCCCAATCTTGTCGCTTAGTCTCTATTCCACGGGTTTTTCCCGTCATTCGGGTCAATGCGACGCGGTGGCGGCTTTTTGCGTCCGCCAATATTTGGCACATGTAAAGGCTCATTATCGCGACTGAAAGCCCGGGTTAGCGGTTTTTGGAAAAATTTGACGTGCGGGCGTTTAAAAAACGGGATCAACACCATGCCGGCGACCATAGAGTAAAGATGCACATCATAAGCGACATTGCCTTGCGGGTTTAGAAAGCCGCTCAATTGGCCGAACAGCCAAAAGGCAAAAATCAGTACGGCAGGAATATTGAAACTGCGAAAGAAGACGAAGAATCCGACCAAGGTTTTGATATTGGCGCGCGGCCACAGTAAAATATAAGCGCCAATCATCGCTGAGCAGACGCCGCTTAATCCGACCAAGGGTGTGGTGCTGTCGGGATTGGAAAACCCGTGCCCGACCGTGCCAATCGTGCCGGTAATGAGCGCAAAAACGATAAATTTCGGGCCATGGCCGATGGCGTCTTCGACATTATCGGCCAGCAAATACATGACATAGAGATTGCCGAAAATATGCATTAATCCGCCATGGCTTATCATGGTGGTGATGAAGGTTATCAGCACGGGCAGGGGGCTTACCCCATATTCAAAGCTTGGATCATAATCGGCAAAAAACCGCGCCGGAATAAAGCCATACTCCAAAATCGCTTCAGGCGGCTGGCTGATTTGATAGCCGAAATACCAGAACACGCAGAGCGCCATAATGGCATAGGTCAAAATCGGCTTCCGAAAGCTCGGATTTTCGTCATAAAGGGGTAAAAACCACATGGGTTGAGCGTATCGCGCCGCGCTGGGTGACGCAATCAATCAAGCGTAATTTTTGTGCCGCCGACCGAGACAAGCAGCAGCCTGTCCGGTGTCAATAGCTGCGCCGCGCGCTGCACATCGGCAATGGTCACTTGAGCGATATTGGCATTGCGGGTTTTGAAATAGCTGAGCGGCCAACCGTTTAATTGCACACCCAAAACTTGCGAGGCGATTTTCGACCCGCTGTCAAAGCGCAAGGCATAATTGCCCGTCAAATAGGTTTTCGCCGCCGCCAATCTTTCGGCGCTCACCGGCTCATCGGCAATGCGCCGCATTTCGGCGCGAATGACATCCATTGCTTGCTGTGCCGTTTTATTGTCGGTGGCGACAGAGCCGTTCCACATGGCGGCATGTTCGAAATTGGATGTGCCGCTATAAACACTATAGGCGAGGCCACGGGCTTCGCGCACTTGTTCGGTCAAGCGGGAAGAAAATCCGCTGCCCCCCAAAATCGAGTTCATCACAAAATCGGCAAAGAAAAGCGGGTGATGATGGTCGAGGCCTTTTTGCGCAAAAACAATGCTGGTCTGCGGCCCGGCGCGCTCAATATGGCGGCTCAAAGGGCCTTGTCGAATGGCTGTTTTTTCGGTTTTCGCTAATGTCGTGTGGCGTGGCAAGGGCAAAAATATATCGCGCATGAGGCGACGCAATTCGGCGCGCCCAATATCACCGACCACGGCGAGATGAAGATTGTCGCGCGCCATCATCGCTTTGTAATGGGCACGAATGTCTGGCGCGCGCATGGCTTGCAGTGTCTCGGCGGTGCCATTGTGCGCTTGCCCATAAGGATGGCCGCCAAAAGCCATCGCCATCAACGTTTCATTGGCAATGCTGCGTGGCGATTGCTGCGCCTGCAATATGGCCGTCATTTGCTCCTGTTTCATGCGCGCCACCGCCTCATCATCAAAGCGCGGCGCCGTCAGCGCCAGCCGCAAAAGCTTGTAACAGGCAGGTTTATATCGGCTGAGGCAGCGCAATGTGCCGGTCACTTCATCGCGCCCGGCGCTGAAAGATAGGGACATGGCATTATCGGCCATGGCTTTTTGAAAGGCCTGTGCCGGCAGTTCTCCGGCGCCTTCATTCATCAATCTGGCCAGCATCATGCTCAGTCCGGCTTTACCTTCAGGGTCGCTGGCCGCGCCGCCACGCCATGCCATTTTAATGGTGATGAGCGGCAGGCTTTTATCGCCGACCAACCAGGCTTCCATATCGCGCAAGGCGACGGCCTGCACGGGCGGGGCGGCATGAGCGCCAAAGCCGCCGAGCAGCAGCAAAACAGCCGCGATAATTTTATGGCGCAGCGTGTGGGGCATTAGGAACCGCCCTCCGTCTCAGATGAAAGGCCGGTCAAATGGCCGGTGATGGCGTGCTCGGCAATCAGTAAATTTTGTGCCGCTTGGCGCACATCTTGCGCCGTGACTTGTTCTATTTCATCAACCCAGCCCAGCACTTCATCAGGGCTCAGTCCCAGCATGGCGGCGCTGCCGAATATATTGGCCATGCTTTGCTGGCTGTCGCGGGCAAATATCAAATCGGCAGCAAGCTGTCTTTTGGCGCGGCGCATTTCGTCATCGCTCGCCATCAGGTTTTTCAAAGCGTCAATCTCGGCCTCAATGGCTTGTGCCAGGACGGCGAAGTCGGTTTGCGGTGCGGGCGTTGCATAAATAACGAACTCGCCATTATCGAGGCGGCTGGAATCGCTATAGGCACCGGCGCTGACCGCCAGTTTTTTTTCAACCACCAAAGTCTGATAAAGCCGTCCGGTGAGGCCACCGCTGAGAATTTCTGCCAGCACATCGGCAGCCGCGAATTGCCTTTTATCGGCGCGTTGATATTGCGGCAGGCGATAATAACGCCGCCAACTGTTCTGCCGCACACGTGCATCGGCCAGCACTTGCGGCTTCATATAATCAGCGACGCGCAAATCTTGCGCCGGCGAGCGCGGGGCGCGCGGTTTGCCGCTCGGCTTTAATGAACCATAATGGCGTTGTGCCAGTGCTGTCACCTCGTTCACTGTCACCGCACCGGCGACCACCAAAACGGCATTATCGGGAGCGTAATAACGCCGATAAAAGGCGCGCGCATCTTCTGCATTTAACCGTTCAATTTCAGCACGCCAGCCAATCACCGGCACTTCATAAGCCGTGCCCTTATGCAGGCGCTTGCGCATTTGTTCGGCCAAAAGCGATGACGGTCGGCCATCAACCCGCATGGAGCGCTCTTCCAAAATCACGTCGCGTTCAACGGCAACAATATCGGGTCGGATGATGAGCTTTTGCATACGCTCAGCCTCCATGGCCATCATCTGCCCCAGCTTGTCTTTGGCGATGCGCTGGAAATAGCCGGTATAATCATAAGAGGTGAAGGCATTATCTTGCCCGCCCAGCCGTGCCACGGTTTTTGAAAATTCCCCTGAGGGAATGTTTTGCGTGCCGCGAAACATCAAATGTTCGAAAAAATGCGCAATGCCTGATTTGCCCTTCGGTTCATCGGCTGAGCCGACGCGATACCACAACATATGTGTCACTACATCGGCGCGGAAATCGGGAATGACAATAATCTCGAGACCATTATCAAGTTTTGCGGTTCCAATTTGCGGCCCGTTTGATCCCGTTTCAAACGCCGCATCGCAAGCGGCAAGCCCGCAAGCCAGAAGCAAAATGATTATTTTGTTTTTTAATTGCATGGCGCTTTCCGTGCGCCCGATTTATTCAGCCGCAGCTTCGGTTTGATCAGCGACCAAAGTTTCAATCACCGACGCCGTTTCGCTGGCTTTGCCTGTGCGCTCGCTTTCCAGCATATTGCGCACACCATCACCATAAACGCCGCCGCGTGACGCCTTGTCCAATAGGCGCTGCTCGACATCATCGGGCTGTTTTTCATTTTGCGGCGCAGGCAGAACAAGTAAGCGTGCCAATTCGGCACCTTGTTTGGCCACCGGCGCAGTCTGATCGTTTGACGGCGGCCGCAAGTTAAACTCCGGCGGCAAGATAAGCGGGGCGCGACGCACCACGTTAAATTCATCGGGTGGGTTTTTATTATAGCCCAAGCCACAAGCGGCCAGCACGGGCGCGCATAGGGCAATCAAGCTCAAACGAAAGAAAATTTTACCTGTCATGGCCCCTGGTATAACCGAA
>Ga0181566_10001804_pt1 | contig 17694 bp, 14 predicted proteins | sample 101ome_15_FD_133762 | JGI IMG/M metagenome (GOLD analysis project Ga0181566, IMG submission 133762) | Coastal salt marsh microbial communities from the Groves Creek Marsh, Skidaway Island, Georgia - 101402AT metaG (megahit assembly) | ecosystem: Environmental > Aquatic > Marine > Intertidal...
CTGTTTCTTGGAGCACTTCCTATTACCCTCTTGCCCAATATGGGTTAAAACTCGTTTTTGTCGATATTGATAGAGCTACCCTAAACTATGATCTAAATGCCTTAGAAGAAGCTGCAAAATCCAAAGATGTCAAATTGATAATGTGCGTCAACCTATTAGGGAACCCTAATGACTTTATTTCTATTCAGGCGATTGCAGAAAAGAATGGCCAAGAAATCATTGAGGATAACTGTGAATCTTTGGGCGCCAGCCTAAATGGGAAAATGGCAGGAACCTGGGGTATTGCAGGTAGTTTTAGTTCTTTCTTCTCGCATCATATCTCCACAATGGAAGGTGGCTTTGTTGTTACAGACGATGAAGAGCTCTTCCACCTAATGCTTTCTTTGCGCGCGCACGGATGGACAAGGAATCTCCCTGATGATAATTTAATCTGCATGAAAAGTCAGGATCACTTCGAAGAATCCTTTAGATTTATCTTACCTGGATACAACTTAAGACCCCTTGAGATGTCAGGTGCCTTGGGAATAGAGCAGCTCAAAAAATTACCTTCGATTATTCAAGGAAGGCGTGAGAATGCTATTGGTTTTCTTGAAGCCATCAAGCCATTTAACTTTATTTCGCCACAGAAAGAGACAGGCACTAGTAGCTGGTTTGGTTTTTCTATAACCCTTAATGAGAAGACTGATAAAGATAGAGCACATTTTTTAAAAACATTTAGTAATCATGGTTATGAAGTGAGACCTGTTGTCGCTGGCAATTTTACAAAGCAGGATGTCATGAAATATCTTAATCACAGGATTCATGGGGATCTTAAAAATGCCAACTATGTTGATTCAAAAAGTTTTTTTATTGGCAATCACCACTACCCAATGATTGATGCCCTGAACACACTTCCTACTGTTTTGGAGACTTGCAGATGAAAAAAATAGCATTAATAACTGGAATTACAGGCCAAGATGGTGCCTATTTGGCTGAGTTTCTACTTTCTAAGAATTATGAAGTGCATGGCATCAAACGTAGAACCAGTCTTTTCAATACTGACCGAATAGACCATCTTTTCCAAGATCCCCATATACAGACAAATGATTTTTATTTGCATCATGGTGATATGACCGATAGTTCCAGTCTTGTGAGAATTATTCAGCAAACCCAACCTGACGAAATATACAACCTCGCAGCCCAAAGTCACGTTGCAGTGAGCTTTGAAGAGCCTGAGTACACTGCCAACTCCGATGCTATGGGCGCTCTACGTCTCTTAGAAGCGATTCGTATTTTGGGACTTGAGAATAAGACCAAGTTCTATCAGGCCAGCACCTCAGAGCTTTACGGGTTAGTGCAAGAGGTCCCGCAGAAAGAGACAACGCCCTTCTATCCACGTAGCCCCTATGCTGTAGCCAAGCTTTACGCCTATTGGATTACGGTTAACTATCGAGAGGCATATGGCATGTATGCATGTAACGGCATCCTGTTTAACCACGAGTCGCCGATTCGTGGCGAGACTTTTGTGACACGCAAGATCACTCGCGCTTTTACTAGAATTAAGTTAGGACTTCAGGACACTCTGTACCTAGGCAACTTGGACGCAAAGCGTGACTGGGGTCATGCGCGTGACTATGTCGAGATGCAGTGGCTGATGCTGCAACAGGAAACGCCCGAGGACTTTTGTATTGCGTGCGGTGTTCAGTACTCTGTACGTGACTTTGTCAACGCTACAGCAGCTGAGCTTGGTATCCAGATCCGCTGGGAAGGCTCTGGCGTTGGCGAGAAAGGTTATTGGCAAAAGCCTGATGGAGAGAAGTTGATAGTCGCAGTTGATCCACGTTATTTTCGCCCAACTGAAGTTGATACTCTGCTTGGTGATCCAACCAAGGCCAAGGAAAAACTTGGATGGGAGCCAAAGACAACCTTTGAGGAGCTGGTTGCCGAGATGGTGAGTGAGGACCTTAAGACCGCGCAGCGAGATGAGCTAATCAAACAACATGGTTTTGCCGCGATGGATTATCACGAGTTATCATGATTGTTCAGCCTGTCATCATTGCTGGTGGATCTGGTACGCGCTTATGGCCTTTATCACGGAGCGGATTTCCGAAACAATTCTTAGCGCTTGGTAGCACTGAGACACTCTTCCAAAAAGCCTGTCTCCGTTGTAAATCTATCGCCACTAATCTTAAGTCAATGCTGGTTGTTACTAATGAGGAGCATCGTTTTCTAGCGCAAGAACAGCTGCGTGAAATTGGTTTAAACGAAGCACATTTACTGCTCGAGCCGATGGGTAGAAATACCGCACCTGCGATGACACTTGCAGCACTTCAAGCAATTGAAGATGATGATCCAATTTTATTTGTAATGCCTGCTGATCAAACGATTCAGGATTCTGAAGCATTTCAGGAGGCTGCCAGAAATGCTGTTCAGCTTGCTATGAGTGATTCTCTAGTTATTTTAGGCGTTGTACCTACCTCTGCTCATACAGGTTATGGTTATATTCAAACTGACGGTGAAAAAGTTTTACAGTTTGTCGAAAAACCTGATCTGACGAACGCTGAGCTTTATTTAAAAGAAAGGAACTATTTCTGGAATGCAGGCATCTTTGTCACCAAAGCCTCAGTTTGGTTAAAGGCTTTGGAGAAATTTCGGCCTGATATCTCAAGTGCAACTCAAAATGCTTGGCGTAATAGAAGTGTCGATAGCCATTTTGTTCGGCCTAATAAAGAAGCTTTTAATGCCATCCCAGCAGAGTCAGTTGATTATGCGGTCATTGAGCAGCTACCCAACAGTGACATAACCATTAATATGGTCCCGCTCGATGCAGGATGGAATGACTTAGGCTCATGGGATGCTGTCTGGGAAATTACCAAAACTAACAATGATAGAAATGCACTATCGGGCGATGTGATATCGGTAGACTCGAGAAATAATTATGTTCATGCATCGTCACGCGTTGTGGGTTTGGTCGGCGTCAATGATATTGTCGTTGTAGAGACACCTGATGCAGTTCTTGTTGCTGATAAGAAACGTAGTCAAGATGTTAAAAAGATTGTTACGCAGTTAAAATTAGATGGTCGAGAAGAGTCCGATCTTCATCGTAAAGTTGCTAGACCTTGGGGTTGGTATGACAGTATCGATGAGGGTGAACGCTTTAAGGTTAAACGTATTCAGGTTGCACCCGGTGCGAGCCTAAGTCTTCAAAAACATTTTCAGAGGGCAGAGCATTGGATTGTAGTTAAAGGAACCGCAGAAGTAACTTGTGGAGATAAAGTTCTTACTCTGACTGAAAATCAGTCGACTTATATTCCTTTGGGTGAGGTTCATCGGCTATCTAATCCCGGTAAAATTCCATTGGAAGTTATAGAAGTTCAGTCAGGTGCGTACTTAGGTGAAGATGACATTGTGCGTTTTGAAGATAAGTACGGAAGATGAGTGGTTCACATCCAAGATCTAGCTGATATGGTCATTTTAAATTTGATACGAATGGACTATCGATATTACCTGACCCATGAACTTTATGTTACACTTAAAAGCACGAATATTGTCCACTTTTAGACCTCATGTACGGCTTCATAGATTTAATAGTTATCAGATTTTAGTGGGCAAGAAATTGGTTTATATGGTGCTAAAAAAATAAGGAGCTTAAAGTGAAATTTCTAATCACTGGTGGTGCCGGATTTATTGGTTCAGCTGTAATTCGTCACTTGATAGATGATTCCATCCATCATGTTTTAAATCTCGATAAGTTGACTTATGCAGGTAATCTAGAATCACTCCTTTCTATTGATTGCTCTGATCGTTATCAGTTTATTCAAGCCGATATTTGCAATGCAGATGCGCTAACAACTATATTTAATGACTTTCAACCAGATATTGTGATGCATCTGGCTGCTGAGAGTCATGTTGATCGTTCTATTGATGGTCCAGCTGAATTTATTCAGACCAATATCCTGGGCACTTACCAGTTACTCGAAGTTTCACGAACATACTGGCAGTCACTTAAAGGCTATAAACAATTACACTTTCGTTTTCATCATGTCTCTACAGATGAGGTCTATGGTGACTTAGGAGGCATGGATGATTTATTTATAGAAACAACATCGTATGAGCCTAGTTCACCGTATTCAGCGTCTAAAGCAAGCTCTGACCATTTAGTACGTGCTTGGAATCGTACTTATGGGTTACCGATTGTTATCACCAATTGTTCTAACAACTACGGTCCTTACCAGTTCCCTGAGAAGCTCATTCCTCACATTATTCTTAATGCTATTTCAGGCAAAGCACTCCCTGTATACGGTGATGGCTTGCAGATTCGTGATTGGTTGCACGTGGAAGATCATGCTCGAGCATTGGTAAAAGTGGCCTTAGAGGCTAAAGATGGCGAAACCTATAACATTGGCGGCCATAATGAAGTTAAAAACATAGATGTGGTTAAAACACTTTGTACCTTGCTGGAAGAGATTGTGCCTAATAAACCTGAAAGAGTAGCTCAATATGAGGATCTCATCACTTATGTCAAAGATCGTCCAGGCCATGATGTGCGCTATGCAATTGATGCATCTAAGATTCAGCGTGATTTAGGCTGGGTGCCCGAAGAGACTTTTGAAACAGGGCTTCGTAAAACTGTTGAGTGGTATCTCTCCAATAAAAACTGGTGGCAACGTGTTCTTGATGGAGACTACCGTCTAGGTCGATTGGGTGGGGGAGTTTAATATGAAAGGTATCGTATTAGCTGGAGGTTCAGGGAGCCGCTTGCACCCCTTGACGCTTGGCACCTCAAAGCAGATGCTCCCTATCTATGATAAGCCGATGATTTATTATCCAATCTCTGTGCTTATGCTAGCAGGTATTCGAGAGATTTTGATTATCTCAACGCCAGAAGATCTTCCTGGCTTCCAACGCCTTTTAGGATCAGGTGAGCAGTTTGGTGTGTCGTTCTCTTATGCAGTGCAACAATCACCCGATGGCCTGGCGCAAGCCTTTATCATTGGTGAGCAATTTATTGGTAATGACTCTGTCTGCTTAGTCCTTGGCGATAATATTTTCTATGGCCATGGCTTTAGGGGCTTACTAAGAGAAGCTGCAGCTAAATCTACTGGTGCTACGGTATTTGGTTATCATGTGGTCGATCCTGAGCGCTTTGGTGTGGTAGAGTTCGATGAATCTGGCAAAGCAACCTCTATTGAGGAAAAGCCAGTAAAACCAAAATCGAATTTTGCAGTCACGGGATTATATTTTTATGATAATGATGTAGTTGAGATTGCAAAACAGGTTAAACCGAGTAAACGTGGTGAACTGGAAATTACTAGTGTAAACAATGCATATCTTGTGCGTGGTGAGCTGAATGTCTGTGTCATGGGGAGAGGTGTCGCTTGGTTAGATACCGGCACGCATGACTCGCTCATGGAAGCGAGTCACTTTGTACACGCGATTGAATCTCGTCAGGGTCTGAAGATTGCCTGTCTTGAGGAGATAGGTTATAAAAGTGGTTGGTTATCAAAAGATAAGCTAGTTGAAGGTGCAAAGGCATTGTATAAAACCGGCTATGGCCAATACCTGGAACGACTGGCAAAAGAATGAAGATTATCGAGACAAAACTTTGTGGTGTGTTGATTATCGAGCCTGAGATATTTGGTGACTCACGAGGTTTTTTCAAGGAGACCTTTCAAGCTAATCGCTATCGAGAGACTGGTATCTTGTATGACTTTGTTCAAGATAACTATTCTCGATCACGGAAAGGTGTTCTCAGGGGCCTGCATTTTCAAATAACAAGACCTCAAGGTAAGCTAGTTAGCTGCTCTCAAGGAGCTGTTTATGATGTGGTAGTTGATGTGAATACAGCATCAGCAACCTTTGGTCAATACGTCGGTGTTAAATTGACCGCAGATAATCATCGCCAATTTTGGGTGCCACCGGGTTATGCTCATGGCTTCTGTGTGTTAACTGACACTGCTGATTTTCAGTATAAGTGCACCGATTACTATGACCCATCTGATGAAGGCGGGATAATTTGGAATGATCCTGATGTAGCTATTGAGTGGCCGATTGATCAGCCGTTGCTCTCAAACAAAGATGCTAAGCTACCGACACTTAGAGAACTCGCGAACCAGTCATGAAATCTTGATTACTGGTATGAAAAAAGAAAGCTAAATATTTATTCAATGCAGTTAGCCTTTAAGACCATAGGATACTTAATTCGATGCTAGATTATAGTAAAATTGAAAAAACCTTTGTGGCATCTTACAATTGTTTTAGCTTCTTGCCTCATGAGTTTTATTTTTTATTAGCAAAGGTAATCTATCATGTTCGATGTTCTTCACGATAAGCCATTTATTTTTCTTCATGCGCCTAAAACAGGCGGTGGAAGCCTGAAGCTAGTATTAGCTGAAAATAGGCCAGACACCATAAATAAATTACCATTATCATGCTTTAGAGCTATCAGAGGTACTAAAGCGTGGCTTGAACAAAAGTACAAATATCCTAAAGAGTCGCTTTTAATGCGCGCATACCATAAGGATTTATCTTTTTTTAAGGAAAGACTTCTAAAGAAAAAGTGCTATGAAAGAGTTCTAAAGTTCAGTGTTGTCAGAAACCCCTATGAGAGAATGTTTTCTTTGTATAAATGGAAGAGTAAGCGCTTCAAAGAGGTGAAAAGTGATTTACAGGATTATTCTCAATTAGCAAGGAAATACTCAAATGCAAAATACACTAAAGCACCGACATGTATTAGTGATGATGTCTCTTTTAGGGATTTCGTGATTAACCATGACATTTTTTTAAATAAGTATGAAAAGAATAACGTTTTGGATTATGTTGGCTTAGAATTTGATAGGATAATTCGTTTTGAAAATCTTCAAGAGGACTCGAGCTTGGTTTTAAAAGAGTTGGGTATAATGAGTGAAATTCCGCATATCCACAAGACTCCGCAAACAAATGATTGGAGAAGTTACTACGACTCTGAGACAAAAAAAATTGTAAAAATGATTTTCTCTAAAGATATTGCTTTTTTTGGTTATAACATCTGAGCTTTTCAAAGGGTCTTAAGAGGTTGAGTTTGCGTTTAGACAAGAGATTGATCCCATGGCTAATTGTACTTTTAGTCATATTTGTCATTTATTTTCTGCACATAAATTTAAAAAAACCTTTGAATTTAGTTAGTTCAGTTGAAGTATTAGTAGATCCACCAATTTTCTTTAGTGAAAATATTGAACTAAGGCCAAACCCACCTGAAGTTCAAGCTATTGCATTAAAAGCTGATATGCCTTGGGAATCTGCGGGGCTGGGCTATTTTGCAGTATTAGATGACCCGTCTAACAATATTATTAGAATGTATTATTCGTGTCATCAAGAGAGAAAAAAACTAAATTTATGTTATGCGGAGTCAGAAGACGGTATATCTTTTAAGCGAATTTTTCTAACCGATAATAATATCCTAGATATTGAACTAAGTGACGGTGTAAGTGTCTTTAGACTCAAAGATGGAAATTATGGACTTTTGGTTGCAAAACACGTGGGTTATCATCCTCAGTTAAACCTTTACAGCTCGGTTGATGGAATAAACTTTAAAAAAGAACTTTCTGATGCGGTAGAAAACTTTGCAATGGATTCACAAAATATAGTTTTTTATGATGAATCTAAAGACAAATATCTTGCTTTTGTAAGAAGTTGGAATGCATTAAAGTTGATTGGGCCTGATACAACTTATCGTACAGTGAGTGTGTTGGAGTTGGATGATCCATTTGAAGATTGGCCTATTCCGCATGATACTCCTCCTCTGTGGTCTAATTATTGGACAAAGGGCGTACATAGGCCAGCGGTAAGCTCTGAATTGCCTGTGATTATGGCTCCCGATGACAAAGACCCTCCAAATACTCACATCTACACTCCTTCGGTCAATTCCTATAATGGCAATTATTATGCTTTTCCAAGTATATACGAACATTTTCCAGACCCATGGCATGGTGGACTAAGGACTAATGATGGGAAAATGAATATACAGTTGGCTGTTAGCAAAGATGGATATAGCTGGAAAAGGTTGAGGTTACCCTACCTAGACTATGGTCATTTGGACCCCAAGGTTTTATTGATTTATATGGGCCAAGGAATAATTGATAGAGGCGATTACATTTATCAATATGCTCACACTTATTCAAATCTTCATCAAGATGAGTCAGTTGATTCAAAAATTTATGTTTTGAAGCAACGAAAAGAACGCTTTGCATATCTCACACCCATTGACGATAAGGAAGGGGAAGTGCATTTTAAATTAATACCAAATGGGTCTCGAGTACTTGTAGATGCAGAAATTGAAAATAATGGGTACATAAGAGTTAAGGCTGAATCAAATAACAGCTTTATTAATGGTATAGTTAGCAAGGTTGTAGAAAATGGAAAAGGAAGACTAAAAGTATCCTTCGATAATGGACATGCTTTGCCTATTGATGAAGAAGTAACCTTAAAGTTTTATTTAAAGTCCTCAAAGCTTTTTGCTATAAAATTCGTAGAGTAATACAGTGCTAATTGGACTATTTTTTTGAAAAAGATTTATATTATAGGTGCTGGAGTATCCGGCTTGGTTTTGGCTTTAGAGCTTCTTAAGAAGGGACTTCAGGTAGAAGTTTTCGAAGCAAAATCTAATGTTGGAGGATTGGCTTCAACTTTACTTCTTGATGATTTACCTATAGATAGTGGTCCTCACTTATTTCATACCTCCCACGACGAGATATTGGAATACTGGAAAGATATTCTTGGGGAGAAGTTAGTAGCTAAAGGGTACTATTCGGCTAACTACATTGATGGAAAGTTATATGATTATCCGTTCAATTTAGAGGCTTTGGAAAAACAGTTTGATGCTGACGAACGTGAGCAAATTTTGCTCGAGCTTGAGTCTGCTAAATTGACTCCAGAGTTAACTGCTCAAGCAAAAAGTTATAAGGAATATGTGTCAGGGCTATGCGGCCCTTTATTAGCAAATAAATTTTTTACAAACTACCCCAGGAAACTTTGGGGGTTGGATACACATAATTTAAGTGCACGGTTTGCTCCTAAGCGGATTGAAATAAGAGAGAAACGTTTGCCATTTCACTCTGGACCAGGAAAGTTTGCAGGTGTAATTGAGGGAGGATGCGGTATTTTTGCAGCTGAAGTTGCAAAAAGAGTTGATGCATTGGGCGGCATAATTCATAGGTCAACTCCCGTGCTAAGCCTTGTAAAGAAAAGAGAAAATATCTCTAGAATCGTGACAAAATCTAAGTCATTTGACTGTGGTGATTCTATCGTTGTAAGTACAATTCCTCTTGACAAACTGGCTGAAATGCTTGAAGTAGAGACTAAGTTATACTATAGAAAATGTCTTTGTGTATATATTCTCACTCAAGGAGAAGACCCATTTCCAAAAGAATATGACTGGATATATTTTCCAGATGAAGACTCGCCATTCCATCGCGTTGGTGTTCAGACAAGATTCTCCAGAGAAGGCTTTAAAAGCGACCAGCATTTATTATGTTGTGAAATTGGTTATGAGAAAGAAATAACCCAAGAGCAATTAATAAAACTTCAGGCGGCCTCTCTCGATTACTTAATTGAAAATGGTTTTTTAAATAGGGAACATATAGTTAAAACAGGCACCTTAGATTTGGGCTCTGTTTATCCTGGTTACTACATTGGGCATGAGACTGATCTGAAAAAAATCAATTCTAAGATATACGCTTATAATAATTTGCTAACACTTGGATCTCTCGCAGAATATGCATACTCTGATCTTCAGGTATTAACAGCTAAGGCAATTGATTTGGCAGAGTCTATATCTAACAGTTATGTTACCCCTGTAAAGAGCCACTCTCCAGCGCGAGAATTGATGTTTGACGGGGTTGCGATAGGGGAAGGTCAGCCCACTTATACTATTGCGGAGATCGGGCTTAATCATAATGGCAGTGTAACATTATGTAAAAAACTAATAACAGAATGTGCCAATGGTGGGTTCTCAGCAGTTAAATTTCAAACCTATACAACTGGCAGGCTTTCAAAAAAGACAAAATCCTCAAGGTATTTCGAAGAAACGTTAGACCAAGAAGAAAGTCTATCTGATTATTTAGATAGAATAATTTTTAATGAAGAAGAGTTAAGAGATATTTTCTCTCATGCAAATGATTGTGGAATTACATGTTTTTCTACGCCCTTTGATTTAGATTCCGTCGATCTACTAGAAGGTTTAAATGTTCCTGGATATAAGATTTCATCCATGGATATTAATAATGAGAATTTAATTCGAATAGTTGCTTCCAAGAAAAAGCCAGTATTAATTTCGACAGGTATGGCGACGTTTGGTGACATAGAACATGCAATACAACTATGTTTAGATGAAGGAAATACAAATTTAGCTATACTTCATTGTGTTTCGGCATATCCCTGCGATATCTCATTAGCCAATTTAAGTAGAATAACTAGAATAAAAAATGCTTTTGATGTAATCACTGGATATTCCGATCATACTGAGGAGGCTGAAACTCCCTCTCTCGCGGTAATGCTCAATGCATCAATTATTGAGAAACATGTAACTTTAGATAAAAATTTTGATGGCCCTGATCATGCTTTTTCGTTAATTCCACAACAATTCTCATTGATGAATGATCTAGTTAAAAAAGCATATCTCTGCACTTCTGCCACTGGCGCATTGTCAGCTCATGAACTTAAAGCAAGGCAAAATTTAAGAAGGAGTGCTTATGCTGCCAAAGACATTTTTGCGGGAAGTGAACTAAAGATGAGTGATGTGGTAATTAAGTCGCCAGGGGACGGAATTGATCCTCGCGAAATAAAAAAATTTATTGGCGCTAAGGTTAAGCATGATATTGGGCGCGATACTCCTATACTGCTGTCAGATTTCTTTGATTATGTTTAATTTCGATAAATCTTAGTTTATTTAATTAGTAGAATGGAATATTTGCTAGATATACTAATTCCTCTTTATAAGAAATTTGATGTTGTTGAAAAAGTCATAGATTTATCTAATTCCACTCCTGAATCTTCCTCTAAAGTTAGATGGATTTTCTCAGATGACAGTGACGATGAAATGTTCGCTAATCGTGTAATTAAAGAAATTGCAAGATTTCCTAATATAATATATACAACTCATTTACCTACAGGCAATGCAGTTGATAATTGGAACTTCCTATTAGATTTTTCTACCGCAGAGTATCGATTATTAATGCACCATGATGAGTTTTTCTCTATGCCTAAAGATTTACTCCAGCTCCTGACTGAGATTAAGAAAGGTTTTGATGTATATTTTTTAGATGTTCATGTTAAAAACACAAAAGGCCAATACTGTAAACTATCTCCATCAATGTTTAAAAAATTTATATTGAGATATTTTCCAAAATATTTATACAGAAGAAATTTAGTCGGCCCACCTTCTGCAATTGTAGTGAGAAGAGATAAGACAAGATATCAAAGTGTTTTAATATATCTTGTAGATGTTAACTATTTAATTAATTTATTAACTCACATTAAATTCTCTTTCAGCATAACAAATATAAGAATACTTTCTACCCCTCACTCTCAATCAATAACCAGTGGTCTAAATATTGATGAAATAAAAACTCAAGAACTATGCTTGCTTAAGCACAAGAGCCCATTCTTGGATATTTTATTTGATTCAATTTATGGCTTATGGTTGATTTTTAGAAATACCTTATGTTTTATAAGTTCTTATCTACACTACAATCGTCATGATTAATAAAGATAAAGATTATTTGCTTGACTTCTTGAGCAGGCATAATAATAAAAAAACTGTTTTTACAATTTCTACTAGCGTAACTTTGAGAGGTGATGTTAGTTATTATTTAACACCAGAGCGGATCAATCATAATTCTAGTCTGGTCGGTGTTGTACTATCAGACTTAAACGTGTTAACACCTATCAAGGATATCCTTATTTTATTTGATTGTATTTTAGTTGATCAAGAAAAAAAACTTTTAAGTGGTAATGCCACTCCAATAAATTTGGAGAGGTTTGTTTGGGATATGTTTGGTCAGCATGGAGATGAGTTTGTCAATAAGATTCGTTACTACAAGGCCAATGATCTAACAGTTGACTCTGCATTTGAATTTCTTAACTATAGGGCAAGATCTACTAAAACCATACTTGGCGGGAAAGATGTACTTATTCTTGGAGCCGGTAATATTGGATTTAAACTAGGTATAAAGTTGGTCGAGGCTGGCGTTAACGTCTGGCTTTATAGAAGAGATTCAATCAAGCTAAGAGAAATGGTTAATGTCATTAATTCATTAAGGCCCATGGCAACTGTTGCAAAAGCAAAAGTTTTTGAATTGGATCAAGACCAGATTTATTTCGCAGTCGTTGGCGCATCTAGTTCATGCATTGACATTGACATATCATCATTTTTAGGTGCAGATTCTGTCGTCATTGATATCGGAAAAGGATCATTCTCACTCAACATGATCCAGTTTCTACAAGACAAGAATGTAGATTGTGTTCGGCTGTCAGTTGAGAATGAACTTAAATTTCTTGTTATGAAAAGTCTCTCAGATGAATTAAGTTACCCGTTGCGTTCGGTTATTGATGGAATACATTATGTTTCTGGCGGTATGATGGGGAAGTATGGTGAATTAGTTGTAAATAATGCCTCTAATCCAACTATCGTTTATGGAGTTGCAAATGGCTGCGGCGATTTTATTGATGAAGAGTAGGTTGTAATTTTGAAATCAGGTGTTGATATAATTATTGAGGCTAGATCAGGCTCCAGTAGACTGCCAAAGAAAATCTTAAGATTGATTAATGGAAAGCCAATGTTGTATTGGCAAATAAAGCGCTTAAAGTTATGTAGGTTAGTTAACAAGATTATTATTGCTACTACTCATCTGCCGGAGGATGATCCGGTTGCTGCTTTGGCATGTAAAGCCGGAGTTGATTTTTACAGGGGCTCTCCTGACGATGTATTGGGGAGGGTTCATGATACTGCTAAAGAATATGGAACGGAAATTATCGTAGAAATTACTGGGGATAATCCGTTAAGCGATCCATCCATTGTTGACGATTGTATCAATCAGTTTTTAAGTAAAAGTAACAATATAGATTTAATGGCTACGGATTTAGGTTGGTACAATGATGCATTTTTAAAAGAATATCCAATAGGGATTAGCGTTAAGATTTTTTCATTTGATTTTTTGAGTAATCTTAATAAAAAAGCAAAGCTTGAGTTAGATAGAGAGCATGTAATTAATTACGCAATGCAGAATTCCGAAGAATATAAAATAGAACCTTTTTATTATCCTTTTGATAAAAAGCATGAGATTAGACTTACTGTAGACTATGAAGAAGATTTTGAGCTAATTACAAGTATTTTTACCAATTTCAAGGAGGCTGAAACTGAATTTGGGCTTCAGGATATCTTTACTTTATATATGCAACAACAAGATTTGTTTTCAATAAACAAAGGTTGCAGTCAGAAATCTTATTCATATTAAATTTTATTAGTTAAAGATAGGAGTTAATTTTGAGAGTTCTTGTAACAGGTGGGTGCGGATTTATAGGCTCACATTTGGTTGATGCTTTGTATGCAGATGGTCATGAAATTGCAATCTATGATGATTTTTCAAAAGGTAAATATTTGCCAAATCATGTTATCTCATATACTGGAGACATAAGGAATAAAAATACTCTAGCCGCCACGTTTAAAAAATTCCAACCAGAGGTTGTTTTTCATTTAGCTGCCCATCACTATATACCCTTTTGTGAAAGCAATCCTTATGAGGCGTTTTCGGTTAATGTTATGGGAACAATCAATGTTGCAGATTGTTGCTCAAATACTAATAGTGTAAATAAATTATTCTATGCTTCTACTGGCGATGTTTATCCACCGGTAGGATATGCCAGTCGTGAATCAGATACTCTTTCCCCTGTATATATATATGGCGAAACTAAGTTGATTGGAGAGCAGATTCTCAAAAGATATAAATCTTCCTCTGCTGTTTCTTATGATATTACTATCGGAAGATTGTTTAATGCGGCTGGCTCAAGAGAAACAAATCCACATTTGCTTCCAGAGATTTCTAAGCAACTAGATTTAGGCGTTAATAAGATTGAAGTTGGAAATTTATGGCCCATTCGAGATTTCATTGATGTATGTTCAATGGCGTCAGTTATTAAAGATTTAACCTTTAAAACTAGAGGGCTTGAGGTGATTAATATTGGATCGGGCCAAGTTCAGACGGTAGAAGATGCTATAACAACGTTGGTAAAGTCCCATAATTCTGAAGCAATTGTGATCTCAGTAGATGAAAGAAAAAGGCCGAACGATAGACCATTTCTCTGTCCGAATGTCGACAGATTAAGAAATTTACTAGGAAGGGCTTGTGATCCATTTACCCATGAAACAGCAAAATCTATTTTTAGTTCACCTGTTGAACATAGATTTCAATATTAGCAATTATTAGATACGAAATCTTTTAGTATGCAATAAACCATATGCTTTCTAAGTATTTAATATGCCTCAAATAAGAAAATTGCTTGATAAATATAATTTAGATAACTATAAATATATCATAAGCGATGCAGCACGCGCTGTGATAACGGGCTTATTAATAATACCACTTTATGCAGGTAATTTATCCTTGGGTGATTATGGATTGGTGTCATATTATAAAAGTTTGATTGAGCTGCTAATAATTATGTTTTCGGTAGGTCTCCCTTCTGTCTATGTAAGACAATATTTTGAATTTAATGAAGACAATCAAACATATACAAATTCAATCATAAATTTTATTTTTTTAATTTTCAGTCTTATTGGACTCGCTTATATAGTGATTTTATACTTGCCATTGGAGATTTCACAGTCCCAGAATATGAAAATCATTACACCTATTATTTTGTTTACTGCGATGTTGTCAGTACTTGAATCAATTGTTAGTGTTTGTCTCAGAGCAAGGGAGATGGTTAACTTATTTGTAATTTTTAATATTGTAAGAGCAGGATTAATATTTTTGCTTGGGTTTATATTTTTGAAACTAAATATGGAGGTGTTAGGCGTTTTAATTTCGTTACTTTTGGCAGCCCTAATATCTTTTCCTTACTTATGGTATTTAGTTAAAAGTTCATATAAATTAGAGATTAATTTTTCGTACTTGTTAAACGCATTAAAATTTAGCTGGCCTATTTTTATTGGATTGTTAGGGATATATTTTATAAATAAGTCAGGAATCATATTGATTGAAAATAGCGGATCTATGGATGATTTGGGTCGTTACGCACTTGCTCAGAACTTTAGTTTGATTGTGGTTTTGATTGCAGGCGCATATTCTAAATATATTCAACCAATAATTTTCAAAAGTAAAAAAAATAAATTTGATCAGTTGTTTTCAATTCATTTGATAGAGTTCTCATACAGATTGTTTGCTACGACTATTTTGTTAGTGTTTTTTAAACTTGAAATACTTAGTATGATTGTGCCAGACTCATTTAATGAAGCCGGAGAATATATCACTTATCTCGTTCTTGGTTCTTATATTTACTCATTTGTATTAATGATAAATATGGTTCTTATGTATCATAAAAATTCTAAAGGAATTTTATTTTCTACCCTTACTGGCGCTGTTGTGACTTGGATTACTATGTATATCCTTATGCAACCCTTTGGAGTAATGGGTGCGGTTTATGGAACTATTTTTGGCCAACTAATAACGGTCTTTATATTTTTGGCTATTTCCGATAGTTTCATTAAGATTAACATAGTTAAATATATCCTGTTAAATATTTCTTATACTTTCATCATTTCATTTATTTCCATGTTTGAAAATATTAATTTTCAAATCAAGGTAATTATTTTTCTTGGCATAATAATATGCTCTAAATATTTCATTAATTACTCAAAGTTTGCATTTAACTCAAATCAAACTTCAGTTTCTGCATAGGGGCGCATATGTATAGTTTTGAAGATTATTCATTTTTAGAAGGGTTTTTAGATGAGAAAAAAAATTGCATTGTTTGCGATAGCTCTCAGCTCGAATTCTATGCTAGGAAAGGCTTTTTGACAGCTTTAAAATGTAAACAATGTGGGATGATATCAGTAAATCCATATCTGACTGAAGAAGGGGCGAACCTTTTTTACAAAAAATATTTCTCAATGAGAAAAACATCAGATCCTATGAAGAAGTTTCGTTCGCAACAATATGAGTATGATAGAGATTTCATGTTAAATCAAATAGACTCAGGATCTATATTAGATATCGGAAGCAGTGGTGGATATTTCTTATCTAATTTTGATTCGCAATGGGAAAAATATGGAATTGATTTAACCGAAGATTGTGCGATGGAAGCAAATGATAAATTCGGTATAAAAGTGTTTGTAGGGGATGTTACTAAATATGATTTCAAGATGAAATTTGACGTTATTTCAATGAGAGGAGTCATTGAACATTTTATTGATCCTAGGCTAGTTATTAAGAGATTGCCAAGTTTATTAAAGCCAGGCGGTTACTTTTTTATATCAGCTACTCCAACAGGCAATAATCTAGCTTTTGAAATATTTAGGGAGAAGTGGCGTCTTTTTACTCCATTAGAGCATGTCCATTTCTTTTGTAGCCATCACATAAGTACTATGCTTGGTCAATCATTTGAATTGGTATCATTGGATTATCCATACATAGAAACGCCTTATTCAAGATATGACGAAGATATAATTTCAATTTCTAAAGCTATGAATCAAAAGGCTAATGGAGTTCCTATTGATGTACCAAGCTTGAGTTTCCCCGGCGCTATGATGAATGCAATGTGGAAATACGTACCATAACCCTTGATAAAATCAGTACTCAAATCACTTTATATCTTGTTAAAAATTAGGCTGTTACCTAATTTAGATTTTGAGAATAAAAAAAACATAATAATAAATTCTATACGGCCACACTTTTATAGTCTTGCGGTAGAGTTTTATATTGGAGCGCTACTAAGAAGACGGGGGCATAAAGTATTTATAATTCTTGATTTCGGCACTCTCAGTCACTGGGACTCTTCACATGCCACAAGTGAGTCAGCACCAACCTATTATTCAGGTGGAATAAGATCATTTATAATTGGTCAGCTTTATAAATTGATTTTTATGTTTGCGGCAATAATAGGCGATATACGTATACTAAGATTGCGATCATTAGATATTAGCCGAGTAGTGTTAGAGCCATCAGAAATAGCCCATGTTAATTCAAGTTGCGAGCGATACAGTTCTCAAATTAATTTATCAAAAAATCCTAAGAGACATCCTTATTATATTCAGAGTGTAAAAAATGCAAAACTTTTAAAAGTTAACTTTGAATACTTTAAAAATAAAATTAGTCCTGATTTAATCATTTCCTCTCATGGCGTATATGTTTCATGGGGCATTATTCATGACTTGGCGGTTAAAAATTATATTTCCACTTTGGTATGTACATCATGTATTTACAATACAGGTTCAGCTTGGCTGACAAATAATGCTTTACAAAAAATCTATGATGATTACAGTAGTTATAAGGAGAAAAATAAGTCAATACCTAATGCATTAGAGTTTGATAGTCTTAAATTTCTAATGAATCGAATTAACTATAAGGCTCCAGATATTAAAATATATTACGAAAAAGAATTTAGTGAAATAAAAATAAGTAATAAATGGAGAAAGACATATGCGTTGTTCCCCAACATTGTATGGGATGGCGCAGTTGATGA
>Ga0181566_10001809_pt1 | contig 17656 bp, 14 predicted proteins | sample 101ome_15_FD_133762 | JGI IMG/M metagenome (GOLD analysis project Ga0181566, IMG submission 133762) | Coastal salt marsh microbial communities from the Groves Creek Marsh, Skidaway Island, Georgia - 101402AT metaG (megahit assembly) | ecosystem: Environmental > Aquatic > Marine > Intertidal...
AAGGCAATCTTAACGCTGTTGTATAGAAAGAGAAAAAACGGCATATAGTCGGTAATGCGCGTATAGTTTTCCCACACAAAGGGATTGGGTATCCACTCGGGTGGAAACGCCATGGACTGCGCCGTCGTCTTGAGCGAAGTAGAGAGCATCCATATAAAGGGCAGGACCATCGTCAGTCCGCCCAGGGCGACGAGTGCGTATACGGCGATGCGCTGATACAGGCCGTGCTTCATTCGCGCTCTCCTTCGTAGTGGACCCACTGTGAGAACTTCATCTGGATCAGCGAGAGCACTAGGATGATGGCAAAGAGCACCCAGGCCACGGCCGAAGCGTAGCCCATCTCCAGATATTCGAAGGCGTTTTGGAAGATATACATCACGAGCGAAGTCGTGGCGAAGTTAGGACCGCCCTGCGTCATCACGTAAAAGATGTCGAAGATCTGCAGCGAGCCAATGGTGCCGAGGATGAGCAGGAAAAAAGTCGTCGGCGTGATCATTGGAAAGGTGACGTGCCAGAAGCGATGCCACGCGCCGGCACCGTCGATTTCGGCCGCTTCGTAGAGCTGGTCGGGCACGCCCTGCAGGGCTGCCAGGTAGATGACCATATTGGTGCCGACCGACCACCAGACCGACATGATAATCATCGACGGCATGGCCAACGTCTCGGACGTTAACCAGCTCATAGCCGGCAGGCCGAACCAGTCCAAGAAGGCGTTGAGCAGGCCGAAGTCCTTTGAGTAGATCCAGCGCCAGACCAGGGCGATGGCCACCGAAGAAGAGACGGCCGGGACAAAGTAAATGACTCGCCACCACAGGATGCCGCGCATCTTTAGGTTCATGAGAATGGCAACTGCGAGAGAAAAGGCGATGCTCAGCGGCACGCGCAGGCCGGCATAGTAGATCGTATTGTAGAGCGTTTTCCAGAAAATGGGATCGTCCCACAGGCGCTGGTAGTTGCCCAATCCGGTCCACTGCGGTGTGCCAAACAGGTCCCACTCCGTCAGGCTGAGATAGCCCGAGGCGAGAATGGCGCCAATGGTGAACACGAAGAGGCCGACCAGATGGGGTGCGATAAAGAGCCAGCCGTAGAGGGCTTCTTGGCGTATTTGCCGGTTGCGCAGTCGTTCGCGCAGGCCCCGGCCGTCTCCCTCTTCTCCGTAGTGGCGGAGCAGGCCGACGACGAGGACCAAAACGAGCGCTCCGCCCAGGGCTACGGCCCACATGCTCTGCGGCGTGGAGCGCGGCTTTTCCTGCAGGACCTCGTCGATGCGCGGCTTGAGCTCTAGGGCCAACTCTTTAAACGGTCGCTGGCCGTCCCAGCCGAGCTTGAGCACCTGAGTCATCAGCTGCTCGACCTTGGTCCAGTGCGGTTCGCGCGGCGGTCGCACGGCGTGCTGCATGGCTTCGAGCCACCAGCGATTGCCCTCGCGGCTGGGCGGTCCCTGATCGAGGAAATCGGGCGAAGCTGCGACGGAGCGAACGGCGGGTATGGCTCCGCCCATGCCGGCTAGCACGCGTGAGCCGCCCGGTCCAGCTAACCACTTGAGCACGCTCCAGGCGTCTTCGATGTTTTTTGACCCGCGGTATATGCCCCAAGCCTCGGTGCCGATAGTGTAGGAGCGCTTCTCGGACAGGTCTTTGACGGGCATCCAGATCGTATCCCAGCGAAAGCGGTCGCCGATCTCGCGCTTGTAGATGGCCGTCTGCCAGCGCCCGCCCGACTGAATGGCGACTTTGCCCGTGGTAAAGAGCAGGTAGCCTGGCAGCCCGGAGCCCTCTGTTTCTTCGAGTGAGGGCGCGACGTGCTCGACGTGCACCAGGTCGGCCATCCACTGCAGCGATTCGTAAAAGAGGGGGTCGTCAATATTGATTTGGCGGCCCTCGTCGCGCGTCCACTGCCAGCCGCGTATGATGGCCGGCTCGACGCCCTGGGCGAGCGGCCACGACATGCCCCACTGATCGATGCGTCCGTCGCCGTCGAAATCTTTGGTCATCTTGCGCGCCATTTCCAGCGCATCGTCCCACGTCCAGTCGCGCGTCGGATAGGGGATGCCGGCCGCGTCAAAGAGGTCGAGGTTGATATGCACGCAGGCCGGGCTGTTCAGCTTTTTGGGTAGATTGTACAGCACGCCGTCGTAGTAGCAGCTGGCGATTACTTCGGGGAACCAGTCGTCGAGGTTGACGCCGTCGCGCTCAACCAAGGGCATAAGGTCGACGTAGGCGCCTTTCTCGGCGTAGGAACCAAACGAAGCGGCGCGCTCGAGGCCCGCTTCAAATAGGTCGGGTGCGGTGCCGCTGGCAATCATTACTGGCAGCTTGCGCGCGTAGGACGTGGCGTCCATGATTTCGACTACGAGGTCGATGTCTGGGTTGGCCGCCTCAAAGGCTTCCTCGAGAATGGCGTACTTGGCCATGGTCGTGGTGTCGCCCCAGCCCATCAGCTTGACCTGGCGCTTTTGCGCGGTCGCGGCCGTAACGAGCAAGAGCCCCGCCAGAGCGGCCGTCAGCAATCTATGCATCGAGCGTTTTCCTATCGTTGGGCATCATACCGGACACAGGCAGCAATATAGGTAAAATCTCTGGTTTTAGTAGAGGGGCTTTAGTGCGTCTTCTACGTCTGCAGGAGAGCGCACGTGCACGGCCTGCAGCCCGGCTGCCTTCGCTTCTTCGACGTTTTCAAGCGTGTCGTCAAAAAAGAGCACGGACTCGGCGGGAACGCCCATGTGCTGGCATACGGCCCTAAAGGCGGCGTGCTCGGGTTTGCGCAGGCCCAGTTCCCACGAGGAAAAGACGCGGTGAAAAAGAGGAACTACGGTGGGAAACTGCGTTGCCCAGGCGCGCTGGTGCTCGGCGTTGGTATTGGTAAAGGCGTAGCAGGGGACGTGGGGGGCTATGCGCCCGATGGCGCGCAGCGTCTCGGGGATCTCCCCTATAAAGAGCGCGTTCCAACCGACGGCAATCTGCGCGTCGCTGCCTTCGAGTTGCAGCGTTTGGCGCAGGTGGGCACAGTAGGAGGCTAAGTCGATCTGCCCCCGTTCGTGCTGCTGGTAGGCCTCGTCAAAATAGAAGCGTTCTCGTATCTGCTCCACGCTCAGCGGCGTCAGCGCTTCCCACGCGCGGAAGGTGCGCTCAAAGTCGATGTCTATCAGCACGCCGCCAAGATCAAAGAGCAGCGCTTTTACCGGATAGGTTACAGCCGTTTCCATAGGGTTCAGTGGGTTGGTTCATAGCCGATGAGCTGTCGCGCTCGTTCGAAGCTGACGAGGCTGTCCCGCCCTTCGAGAGGTCGATTGCGCGCGTTAACTCGAGGGTAGAACAGCTCAGCCAGCATCTCGCTGTCGATGCCGGTCGCGTTCTCGGCATCGCACACAAAGAGAGGGTGGCTGCCCTCGTAGGCAGCGGTGAGACCCTTTTCTATGGCGATGGCCGCGTTGCGCGCGTCGATGGCGGACCAAAAATCCGACACGCCAGAGAACGTGCGGCGCGGTGTTTGGCTCTCTCCTTCGCGATCGCGCATGCGCTCTTCCCGCGATTTTTCAAAAGCGCGTGAGGAGCGCATGTGTAAAAAGTGCTGCCAGAATTCGTCTACGGCTTGGCGCTGTTCTTCGGGCGACATTTGCGCGAGATCTTGGTAGGCTTGGCCTGCGCGCTGGCGCATCTGAGCAAAGTGACTGTTATCATCGCGGAGGTAGACAAAGGGAAAGCGCAGCTGCACGCCGGAGATGGCTTCGCGGCGCCAGAAGTAGGCCGCCGTCTCTTCGAGGATGCGCTTGGAGAAAGAGTAGGCGTCGGTGGTGAAGTCGGGGTGCGCCTCGTCTATGGGAAAATATTCGATATCAAAGTGCACCGTGCCGAAGTTGAAGCCGAGCGCGTTGATAGACGATGCGCTAACGACGCGTTTGATGCCGGCTGTGGCCGCCGCCTGATAGACGTTAAAGGTTCCGGTGCAGTTAACGTCAAAAAGCCTTTCCGGCGTGCCGCCCCCTGGAAACGGAATAGCGGCCAGGTGGACGATGCCTTCGCGGCCTTCGGCGTGTGCGCACAGCGCTTCGTAATCGTCTATATCGCACTGTGCGTAGGTCGCTCCCTCCAGTTCGAAGGATTCGTCGAGGCCAATGACGTGCACCTGGTGGTCCTGAGAGAGTAAGTGGCCAACGGCGGTCTGGCCGACGCGGCCGGTGCCGCCGGTAACGAGGATGCGCATGGGCTGATCTTTCGCGTGTGAAAGCGCGGTCGTTGGATCGCGCGGGAGCGTGTTAGACTTGTGTCTCGACCAGAGCTCGGCTCTGTGGGTCGAGCTGTCGATAGTCGGGCACTTCGTATAGGTTTCCGTCGGCATCGCGAATCAGGATGCGTCCGGCCGAGAGCACGCGCATATCGCGGCGGCTGCTGCGGATTTCAAAGGTGCGCGGCCCGCGGTCGGTCTCCACCTGCCAACGCGGCACGTGGTACTGCTCGGTGATGGCGTGGACGCGCTGAATCTGCGGGCGAAAATACGCGCGCGAAAGTTCGCTGCGCAGCGCCTTCTGGCTGTCGGCGTCCAGCTCGTCTACCTCGCGCACGAGCCCCAGTTCCTTGCCCTCATGGGTGTTGAGCGCGATATAGCGGTCGCCGGAAGATATGGGAAAACAGCGGGTCGGACGCACGCCGTGCACGGGGTCTTTACCCTCTTCTCGCAGGACGAGATCGGCGAATTCGTCTATGTACAGGCGCGTTTTGTGCGAGTCGAAGAGGACGACTTCGAAATCGCTTTCAATTTCAATGGATTCACTCATAGGGCTCGGATGCGGCTCATTTCGGTCTGCATGCGCACGAGTTTGGCATAGATGCCGTCTTGGGCAATCAGCTCGTCGTGCGTGCCCTGCTCGTACAGCGTGCCCTTCTCTATGATGAAGAGGCGGTCGGCGTTTCGTAGGGTCGACAGGCGGTGAGCAATGGCAAAGGTCGTGCGTCCCTTGACCAAGCGAGCCAGCGCCTGCTGAATCTTGGCTTCTGTTTCGGTGTCCATGCTCGCCGTCGCCTCGTCGAGGATGAGTATACGCGGATCGCGCAGAATGGCACGGGCAATCGACAGGCGCTGGCGCTCGCCGCCCGACAGGCGCACGGCGCGCTCGCCGACGATCGAGTCATAGCCGTCGGGTAGGTTGGTAATAAACTCGTGCGCGTTGGCCGCTTTGGCAGCAGCGATGACCTTTTCCAACGAGGCGTCGGGATTGCCGTAGGCGATATTGTCGGCTACGCTGCCGTTAAAGAGAAAGGGGTCCTGCAGGACCACGCCGATCTGCTCGCGCATCGACTTCAGGCTCACGGTGCGCGTGTCGACGCCGTCGATGTATATGGTGCCCTCTTCGATTTCGTAAAAGCGGCAGATCAGGTTGATCAGCGTCGATTTGCCGGCGCCCGAATGTCCCGCCAGGCCGATCATTTCTCCGGGTTCAACCGTAAAGCTGAGATTGCGCAGGGCCTGCTTTCCCTGCTCGTAGGAGAAGCTCACGTCGTCGAATACGACGCGCCCCTCTATGGTAGGCATGGTCGGCGCACTGGGTGGATCGGCCACGTCGGGCTGGCTGTCGAGCACTTCAAAGACGCGCTCGGCCGACGTGGCGGCGCGCTGAAAACGGTGGTTGAGGCGGCAGAGACCCTCTACGGGCCCGTAAAACTGCCACATATAGCTGGTAAAGGCGACAAATTCACCGAGCGTGAGCGCGCCGTTGAGCACCTTATTGCCTCCGACCCACCAGATGACGAGCGTGCCGAGCGAAGTGAGAAACGCCATGAGCGGGCTAAAGAGGCTGCGCGTTTTGGCGACCTTGAGCTCGCCTTCCAAGAGCGAGTGGCTGCGCTGTTCGAATTTGCCGACCTCGCGGTCCTCTTGCGCAAAGGCTTTGACTACGCGAACGCCCGGAACGACGTCCGATAGCAGCGCGCTCATGCCGGCCCAGCGCCTGAACAGCGGACGGTATAGTTTGTGCAAATAGGATCCGAAGCGCAGCGTCGTTAGGACGATAAGCGGAACGGGCAGGAGCACGTAGAGCGCTAGGTTTGCATTGAGATAAAACAGGATGGAAACGATGATGGCGATGGTCAGCACGTTGCGAATCGTTTCCTGCAGTCCGTCGCTCAGGAAGTCCTGCAGGCGACCTACGTCCTGCGTGACGCTGGCCATAATGCGTCCGGTGTCTCGATCGTTGTAAAAGTTGAGCGATAAACGGTGCAGATGCCTGTAGACTTCGCCGCGCAGGTCGTAGGTGATTTGCTCGCCCAGACGCGATAGCAGGTAGGAGCGGAGGGCGCCGAGGGCGTTGCGCGATACGTTGATTAGGAGCAGCACGACGACCAGCGTGCCGAGCGCATCATACGGCGTGACGGAGCCCAAGTAGGGCAGGAGTATAGCGCCGCCGCTGCCCTCCTCGGCGACGGGTTTGAGCACGTCGTCAATTAGAGTGCGCATTAAGAGAGGCGGCGTCAGGCCAATAAATGTGCCCAAAAGCAGGATTGTCAGACTGAAGACGGCCAGCGGCCAGTAGGGTATGGAGTAGCTGAGAAAGCGACCGAGCAGCTTGCGGCTTTCCAAGCAGGCGGGACAGACGCCCATCCGGTGTGGAATCACCTGGTTGCAGCGCTCGCAGCGTCGCTGACGGTGAAAGCCGCGCTCCAAACGACCGCGTGCGATCGGGTCGTCGGTCGGCTCTGGACGGGCCTTGTGAACCAGCTCTTCTATCTGCTTGGGCAGGTCGGCAAACTGCGCGCCCAGCGTTTTGGAAAAGAGCGCTACGGTGGCCCCGCGTTCGGCGGTGCGCGCTTTGAGGGCGCCGCTCCCGTGCAGATCCTCAATTTCGACGGCGGTTATTTCATTTAAGGGCAGGTCGACAATGTCGGGCGGGCCGCCGCCGTCCGGGCTGTAGGCAAGCAGGCGTCGGTCGGTAGCCAAGAGCCAGGCCGAGCCGTAGAGGCCGTCTAGCTTGATATCCGTGCAGCGCGAAAACTGCACCTGTTCGTCGGATGCGAGCAGGTCGAGGGCTGCGCTGGGTGCGTTGTGTTCTTCTCCGTTCACGCGCCTAGTATAGGACAAGGGGTGATACTCAACAAGGGCGTAGCCGATGGATTGATGGGCACCCTATTGCATGGGAGAAAAAGAAGTGGGTACGAGGTGTTCAGAGAGGACTTCTTCGACAATCGGGCCATTGGCCTCGGTGCGTTCGCGCGTCTCTATCCACTCGCTGTCGGCACGGAATGCGGTCCAGGCTTTTTCCATGGCCGCTTCGTCGCTGTAGCGCATTAAGTAGACGAGGGCATACTTGTCCTCGGGTTTGCTAACCGTCCAAAAGCCGACGACTTCCATATCGTATTTTTTGAATAGGCGCATGGTGACGTCCTCAAAGCGGCTGAGAATATCATCCATGCGGCCGCTGGGTATGAGGTAGGTGCGCAGTTCGTATAGCATGTTCGGTCCTCTCTGTATAGCCCGCTAAACGCGGTTGTGTGTATTGGCTTTAAAGTCGGCCGACTCGTAGTAGGCCAGATCGCGACCTCCTGTCTCACGCCACCACGCATCAGCCCGCTGGGCCAGCGCGCCGCGCTGATCCTCGTGCCGTGGATGGGCCGCGATATTGTGCAGTTCGCGCGGGTCGTTCTCCAAGTCGTACATCTCTTCGCAGGCATCGTCGCCGTAGTAGCGAACATATTTGAAGCGGCGGTCTCGCATTGCATAGAAGGGGTGGAGGCCCCAATAGGCCGCGTAGTGTTCAAAAAAGATATGTTCGCCTTCGGGTGCTTCTGTCTGGAAGGGTGCATCGTAAAAATCGCCGTTGTGAAACTGGGCCGGCACGTCTATATGGGCCGCCTTAAGGAGCGTGGCGGGCGCCTGGACAGAAGAGACGAGGTCGTCGACGACCGCGCGCGCGACGCGGGTGCCGCGCGGGAGTTTGAGCATGCAGGGAATGCGGTATAGCTCTTCGTAGGGCAGGGTGCCTTTGAGGCGCATGCGGTGCGCGCCCATCATATCGCCGTGGTCGGCGATAAAGAGCACGACGGTGTCGTCCCACAGACCGAGGCGTTCGTACTCGGCTCTAATGCGCGCGAAGTGGCTGTCCATTTCGGCGATCATAGTGTAGTACTGTGCCAGTTCGCGGCGCTGTTCTAGTTCGTCGAGTGCGCCGTGGTTGCCGTCGAGCGCGTGCTCCTTTTGAAAGAGGGGCTTGTCGGCGAAGGTTTCCTCGTAGTAGCTAGGCGCCAAGTCTAGTTCGGTGGCGCGGAAGCGTTCGGCCCAGCGCGGCTCGGTAAAGAAGGGCGGGTGGGGCAAATTGGTTGAGAACGTGAGAAAGAGCGGTTTGTCGCTAGGTCGATAGGATCGCAGAAAATCGACCGTCTGATCGCAGGCCCTATAGTCTGGCCTCAACGGCTTGGGCACGTGCCGCGTGCCCAGCCTCTCGGCTTCGTCGTCGTCGATGGGACTGTGCTCAACGCCGGTGTCGTAGCCCAATTGGTCTAAGGGCACGCCAAAATGGGTTTTGCCAAAATAGGCCGTTTGATAGCCGGCTTCTTTGAAACAGTGGCCCAGCGTTTGATACTTTGGAGTCAGACGCGCCCCGTGTCCGTGGAAGCCGTAGATGACCATAACGCCGCACTCGTGTGGGTAGAGTCCCGTCTGGAAGGCGGCGCGGGCCGGTACGCACTGTCCGTGACAGGTATAGGCATTCTTGAAGTAGACGCTCTCTGCGGCTAGGTCGTTGAGAAAGGGCGTGTGTGCGATCGGATCAATAAAGTTCATGCGACTGTGCTGCATCTGGTCGCACATCAAGACGAGCACATTGGGATGGTTGCTTTGAGGCACGGTAAACACTCTTTCGAATCCGACTTCGTATCTGTGATGGGCAAGCTAAGAAAGCGACTAGGTGTCGACAAGCCGTGCGATTGACACCTCGGTGTGGATTGGTTAACCAATAAGCTAACCGGGAGAATACATCCCCCAGTGGAAGGTGATAGGAACATGGAACAGGTCTTTACAGATGCGCAGCGCACAGAGTTTGAAGAGCGCGGTTACGTGCACTTGGGACGCGTGCTCGGAGAAGACTCGCTGCGTGCGCTGCAGGAGCGGATTGACGCAATTATGCTGGGGGAGGTGCCCTATGAGCATATGCGATTTCAGCTCGACAGCGAAGATGGCGTATATGGGAACACGCCCCCGGAGACGGTGGGACACAAGGGGCCTACCCTGGCCTATAGAAAGATCATGGACCTAGAGCAGGATCCCCTCTTTCTGCGCTACATGCAGCATCCGCTGTTTCGCCAGATCACGCGTCATTACATGGGGGAGAGCGTGTCCATTTTTCGCGCCATGTTTATGAACAAGCCGGCTGATCGCGGCACGGAGCTGCCGTGGCATCAGGACGTGGGATGGGGATGGGGCGTCGATACGACGCCGACGATTACCGTGTGGACGGCCTTAGACCCATCGACCCGGGACAATGGCTGCATGCAGGTCATACCGGGGAGTCATCGTCACGGCGTTATTGCCGAGCGTCACTTTCCCTCGACCGAAGAGTTGGCCCGCTACGCTCCAGAAGATGCGGTGGTCGACCTAGAGGCAGAACCCGGTGAGGTTATCTTGTTGCACAACCTGCTGCTGCACCGCTCGGGCACCAATCCCAGCGGGCAGTCGCGGCGCGCCTTTAGCATCGCCTATATGGACGGCGCAACGCGCTTGCGCAGCACGGGCGAACGCTTTCCCATGATCTTTGGCGCCGATGCGCTCGTGGCGTAGAGGGGCCTACTAATGAATTCGCTGCGCATAGATGATTTGCACTTTGTTCGCTGGGAGGGCAATCCCATCATGGCCCCACAGGGAGACTCTTGGGAGGCCAAAGACGTATTTAATCCGGCCGCTATTGTGCGCGATGGTCGAGTCCATCTTCTCTATCGCGCCGAAGATTTTTCCGGGACGGGACAGTGGAACGGCACGAGTCGAATTGGGTTGGCTACAAGCGAAGACGGGCTGCACTTTACGCGCGATGCCGAGCCCATTGTGTCGCCGAGCGAGGACTACGAGCTGCCCGGCGGGTGCGAAGATCCGCGCGTAGTAGAAGCGGAGGGTCGCTACTGGCTGACCTACACCGGATACGACGGTGCTAACGCGCGGCTGTGCTTGGCCTCTTCGACCGATTTGAAGACGTGGGAAAAGCACGGCGTGCTGTTTCCCGAGTTGGAGTGGAGCAAGTCGGGCGCCATACTCGACGTGCCCGTTGATGGCCAGTACCTGATGTACTTTGGCGATACGCACCTGTGGCTGGCCCGCTCGACCGACCTAGTACGCTGGCAGCTAGACCCCGAGCCCGTGCTTTCGCCGCGCGAAGGGTTGTTCGATTCGCGTTTGGTTGAGCCGGGACCGCCGCCGCTGCTGACCGACGAGGGGATTCTTTTGATATACAACGCCGCGCGCTGGCCCGACACGCGCTACGCCGTCGGGGCCGCCGTGTTTGATCCGAGCGACCCGCGCCGCGTGCTCAAGCGCCTTGACGCGCCGTTTTTGGAACCCGAAGAGGTAAGTGAACGGGAGGGTCAGGTAAACCAAGTGGTCTTTGTCGAAGGCTTGGTGTACCACGCCGAGCGCTGGCTGCTCTACTACGGCGCGGCTGACTCGAAGATCTTTGTGGCTACGGGCGAATAGGGCTACGGTACTAGCGACTTTTTGGGCCATTCCAGCTAGGCGGGCCGCGCGGCGTTTTGTGCTGCGCGGCCCGTAGAATTAATAGAGGGTCTGGTAGAGTTTGCGCTGGTAGCTAGATACGAGTTCGTTCTCGCGTCCGAGCAGGTGAAATACGGCGACCATGGCGTCTTTGGCCGCGCCTTCGGCGAAGTCGGGCTTGCGTTCGACGATGCTGAGCCAGGCCGAAAGTGCCTCTTCAAACTGTCCTTCGGCCGCCTGACAGCAGGCCATCTGGTAGCGCGCCTCTAGGTCGTCAGGTGCGGCCAGCGCGCGCTGTGCACAGGCCGCTTTACCGCCGGCCGCCTGGCATTTTTGCGCAAATTCAATCTGCGCCAGCAGGGCTTGAGCCTGCTGGAACTGCGGCGTGCCCTGTTCGATGAGATTGACGAATTCGTGCACGCCGTCTATGTGCCCCTGCTCTAGGCTGATACGGGCCAGGCCGAGCAGGGCGTCCCCGTCGTCGGGTTTTTCTTCCAAGATTGATTTGTAAATAATGGCCGCCCCGTCCAGATCGCCCATGGCCGCGCGCTGTTCGGCCTGTTCGGCTGGTTCGATATCTGGTTCGGGCGCGCTGGGGACCAGCGGGCGCAGGATCGCCTCAATTTGTTCGCGGGGCACAGCGCCGGTGAATTCCTGCACCAGCTTGCCCTGATGGATAATCTTAACGGCTGGAATACCCTGCACGCGAAAAGCCATAGCCAGCTGCTGGTTTTCGTCTACGTTGACTTTGGCCAGTGCAATGCCCGGTCCGAGCGAGGTGACGACTTCTTCTATGATGGGACCCAGCGTTTTGCAGGGGCCGCACCACGGAGCCCAGAAGTCGATAACGATAACGCGCTCTTCGGAGCCGCGGATAATGAGTTCTTCGAAATTGCTCTCGTCGGCATCGAAGATTTGTGGTTGGGGTTCAATTTCCATGACAGTCCTCGTTGAATTGAAATGTTACTGGCTCTTTCCGCGTCCGGCCACTTCCCATACGTCCACGACTTCTCCATCGCGCGTGGCGTATAGGCGATCGTGCAAATTCGTCGTCATGCCACCGTGTAGAGGAATAAAGGAGAGCTGCTGGCCAACGGTAAATGTATGCGATGATTCGGTGGTGTCCACGTGACCGTGCTCCACGGACATTCCCTTGATAAAAACTTCGGGATGCTCTATGCAGTAGCCGTAGGGCGTAGGTGGATAGCTGGTAAAGGCCTTCTGGCCCGCGTCGACGATCAGTTGGTTGGGCCGCGCCGTGCTGACAATGGTGGTGCGCAGCCGCAGCGGGCAGCGGTCGGGTTCGAGGTCTTCGCGCTTGCTCACGCGGGTCATGCCCTCATAGGCGTACGAGCCGATGCGCGTCTCCGTACAGCCCAGCGATTTAGAGATTTCCTCCGAGCCGGTGCCCCCTCCGCTGATAATGTGCAGGGGGAGTCCGGCCCCGTCCATGAGCGAGCGGACCTCCGCCAGGATGGGTCGCACGCGTTCGCTGCTGGGGTAGGTCATCACCCCCATAAAGTCCAGGCCGGGGAGTTGGTCTATGCGCTGGGCTAGCGCCAGCGTGTCCTGCGGAGATTGGGTGCCGCAGCGGTGTCCTCCCGTATCCATTTCGACCAGCACGCGGAAGGTGCAGCCATCTGCGCTGGCCTGAGCAGAGAGTCCCTCGACGGTTGTCGAAGAATCGGCTGCTACGGTAATCGCGCTATCGCTTTCGCGCACAAGCTGGCTCAGGCGCTCAAGCTTGTGCGCGCCGACGATGTTATAGGGAATGAGGATATCCTCAATGCCCGCGTCTGCCATCGCGGCGGCTTCGCCAATTTTTTGGCTGACAATGCCTATGGCACCGGCGCGGATTTGCATTTGGGCAATGGCCGGCGTCTTGTGCGTTTTAGTGTGCACGCGCAGGGGAATATCCAGCGCATTACAGGCGCTCTGGAGGTCGGAAATATTTTTTTCCAACACGTCTAAGTCGACGCAGAGCGCCGGTGTGTCGAGCTCTTCAACGCGCATGGGGTGCCCTCCCTTCAAAGACGTTCATGTACTGATGCGCAGCTGCGTCCCAGGTGTAGTTGGCGCGCACGTAGGCGCGACACGATTGACGCACGCCTTCTCGCTCGGCCTCGTCGAGTGCGTAGTAGGCGTGGACCTGCGCGGTAAAAGCTGCGTAGTCGTCGGGTTCAATGAGGTAGCCTCCCTCGCGCACGCTCTCGGTGAGAGCATCTACGGCAAAGGCGACGACCGGCATGCCGGCGTGCATGCACTCGAGCTGCGTCTGCCCAAAGCCCTCGACGTCGTTGGGCACGCGAATATTGGGCATGATAAAGAGGTCGCAGGCGTAGCGCAGCATCGTCAGCTCGTCGTCGGGAATGCGACCGAGCACGATGATGCGCTCTTCGAGTCCCAATCTGTCGCGGGCGTCCGCGATGCGTTCTGCCTCCGGTCCTTGGCCGCCTATGATTAGCTTGACGTCGTCGTCGAGCAGGGGCATGCCCTGTTCAATAAAATCGGCCATGCCTTTGCGCCGAACTTGGCGGCCAAACATAAAGAGAACGCGATCTTCCCCGAAGCGAACGCCGTGCTGTGCCTCAAAACGCTGGCGCACGGACACGAGCTGTTGCTCGGGTAAGGTCGGCGGTTCCACGCCCAAGTAGATGGTCTCTAGCGTGCTCTCGTCAATGCCGACGTCGGCGGTAATGCGGTAGGTGTTTTGGCTGATGACGACCACCTTTTCGCACGCGCGCGCTCCGCCCTGCATTAGGGTGCGGGCAATGGGGTTTTTGTAGGTCATCTCGAGCCCGTAAATCGTGATTACAAAGCGGGCTGGGCCAAAAGGACGGACAAAGGGTGCGATAAATCCGGCGACGCCGTCGGCAAAGTAGATTACGTCGCTCCGCCGCAGGAGCACGGCCCAAAAAGTAGTCCACAGGCAGTAGGGTAGAAACCAGGCCAGGTGGAATAGAGAGCGGTGTCCCAGAGCAACGAGGCGCACGTCGGCCTGTTTGACGAGGCGCGTGTAAAGTTCGTGGCAGTGGGTCTCAATGCCACCGATGCTCGGCGGGTAGCGCCGGGCTAGGAAGAGTATGCGCGTGGGGCGGTGATTGGACACGGGTTGGGCGTAGATCCTCGGTATAGTGCGGGCTGTGCCGCTTTGCTCTAGCTCGTTTCCTGCTGCATCAAAGATAACGGAGAATGGATGCGTCGGTCAAAATAGAAAAGGGGTGGTCACCCGTGCGGATGGCCACCCCTTCTGCGTGCGTATGCAGCGCTTAAAACTACGCCAGATCGAAGCGATCCAAGTGCATTACCTTGCTGAAGGCAGCGGCGAAGTCCTGCGCAAACTGAGCCTGTGCATCATCGCAGGCGTATACTTCTGCGATGGCGCGCAGCTGCGAGTGCGAACCAAAGACCAGGTCGACTGCGGTTGCGGTCCACTTGGTCTCCCCGCTGGCGCGATCGCTGCCCTCAAAAACATCTTCGGCGGCAGAAGTCGCTTTCCACTCGGTGGACATGTCCAACAGGTTCACGAAAAAGTCGTTCGTGAGCTTGCCGGGCTGCGCCGTCAGGCGGCCAAAGGCCTGGCCGGAGTTGGCGTCGAGGGCGCGCATGCCGCCGACGAGCGCCGTCATCTCGGGGGCAGACAGCGTCAGGCGATGGGCCTGATCGATTAGCAGCTCTTCGGGGCGTCCGCCGTGTCCCTTGGTCAGGTAGTTGCGGAACCCGTCGGCCTGCGGTTCGAGGACGGCAAAGGAGTCGACGTCCGTCTGCTCCTGCGCCGCGTCGGTGCGACCGGGTGCGAAGGGCACCTGCACGTCTTGGCCGGCATCGCGAGCGGCCTGCTCTACGGCAGCGCAGCCACCCAAGACGATGAGGTCGGCCAGCGAGACTTTCTTACCGCCGTCGGCCGATGCGTTAAAATCGGACTGAACCTGTTCGATCGCCTGCAGAGCCTTGCTCAGTTCAGCTGGATTGTTGGCCGCCCAGTCTTTCTGTGGGGCGAGCCGCACGCGCGCGCCGTTGGCGCCGCCGCGCTTGTCAGTGCCGCGGAACGTAGAAGCCGAAGCCCAAGCGGTCGATACCAGCTGCGAGACGGAGAGTCCGGAAGAGAGCAGCTTTTCCTTGAGCGCTGCGATGTCACCGTCGTCGATCAGCGCGTGATCAACGGCAGGCACCGGGTCCTGCCAGATCAGCTCTTCCTGCGGCACTTCCGAGCCGAGGTAGCGCACGACGGGGCCCATGTCGCGATGAGTCAGCTTGAACCACGCTCTGGCGAAGGCGTCGGCAAAGGCGCCTTCGTCTTCCAAGAAGCGGCGCGAGATCTCTTCGTAGATCGGATCGGCGCGCAGTGCCAGGTCGGTGGTGAGCATGATCGGCGCGTGCTTTTTGGACGGATCGTGCGCGTCGGGCACCATGTCCGCTTCTTCGCAGTTGGTCGGAACCCACTGCTGTGCGCCGGCTGGGCTCTTGGTCAACTCCCATTCGTATTTGAACATGAGCTCAAAGTAGGCGTTGTCCCACTGGATTGGGTTGGGCGTCCACGCACCTTCCAGACCGCTGGTAATGGTGTCACCGCCCTTGCCGCTGCCAAAGCTGTTCTTCCAGCCAAAGCCCTGCTGCTCTAGGCTGGCGCCTTCGGGCTCTACGCCGACGTTGTCGGCCGGGCCGGCTCCGTGCGCTTTGCCGAAGGTGTGACCGCCGGCAATCAGGGCGACGGTTTCCTCGTCGTTCATGGCCATGCGAGCGAACGTTTCGCGAATGTCGCGCGCCGACTTCAAGGGCGTAGGATCGCCGTTGGGCCCCTCGGGATTGACGTAGATGAGGCCCATCTGAACTGCGCCGAGGGGATTGTCGAGCTCGCGGTCGCCGCGGTAGCGCTCGTCGGCCAGCCATTCGGCTTCCGAACCCCAATCGACGTCGTCTTCCGGCTCCCATACGTCTTCGCGACCGCCGCCGAAGCCGAAGGTTTCAAAGCCCATTGACTCGAGGGCAACGTTGCCGGTTAGGACCATGAGATCGGCCCACGAGATTTTGCTTCCATACTTTTTCTTAACCGGCCAGAGCAGACGGCGCGCCTTGTCCAGGTTGCCGTTGTCGGGCCAGCTGTTGAGGGGAGCAAAGCGCAGCTGACCGGCGCCCGCGCCGCCGCGACCGTCGCCGATGCGGTAGGTGCCGGCCGCGTGCCAGGCCATGCGAATAAAGAACGGTCCGTAGTGACCGTAGTCGGCCGGCCACCACTCCTGTGAGTCGGTCATGACCGCTTCGATGTCCTTCTTAACCGCGGACAAGTCGAGCGACTTAAAGGCCTCGGCGTAGGAAAAATCAGAGCCCATGGGATCGGGGCTCGTGCCGTTTTGATGCAGGATATTCAGGTTGAGCTGTTCGGGCCACCAGTCTTTGTTCGATCTGGAGCCAACGGACGTGTTAGCGCCCGAGTGGAACGGGCATTTGCTTTCATTTTCCGACATGGGTTATTGTCCTCCACGATGGGTTATGGATGCGTTTACAAGAGCAGAATTTATCGAATGGCAGTTGATTTCTAAAATCGATTATTTTTATTTTTTTGATAGGTATAAACTATCAAAAAAGGAATTTGATTGGGTTTGCGCAAATGAATATACGCGATTTGCGATACATTGTCGCCTTGGCGGATGTCGGTCACTTTCGCCGCGCTGCAGAGCGCTGTTTTGTGAGCCAGCCGACGCTGAGTAGCCAGGTGCGAAAGGTCGAAGAAGAGCTGGGCGTCGTCCTCTTTGAGCGCAGCAATAAGTGGGTCCGTTTAACGCCGATCGGCGAACAGGTGGTGGAAAAGGCGCGCGAAGCGCTGCGCATTGTGGGAGAGATAGAAGAAGTTGCGCAGGATTTTCGCGATCCAAACGTGGGCTCGCTGCGCGTCGGGATCATTCCCACGATCGGTCCCTATTTGATTCCGTTGGTCATAGAAGCGCTGCAGGAAGAGCTGCCGCAGCTGCAGATCATTTTCTTTGAAGAGATAACGGAGATGCTCCTGCAGCGCCTCAGGGGAGGTGAGATTGATGCGGCTTTTGTAGCGACGGCCAGCGAGGAGCCAGGTTTGGTTGAGGTGCCCCTGTATGAGGAGCCATTCCTGCTGGCCGTGCCCGGAACGCATGCGCTGGCGGATAGGGCCGTCGTGCCGCTGGAGGCCATTGATATGGATGAGGTGCTGCTGCTGACGGACGGCCACTGCTTTCGCGACCAGGTGTTGGACGCCTGTAACGCCTCGTCGTCGCTGCGATCCATCAACATGCGCGCGACCAGCCTAGAAACGGTGCTGGCGCTGGTCGCGGCCGGTGAGGGGGTCACCTTGGTGCCGGCCTTGGCAAGAGCGCGCGGTGCAATAGACGAGCGTATTGCCCTCTGTCAAATTGATTCGGAACGCGCTCGGCGCGCGGTGCGTCTGCTGTATAGAGCGCCCTTCCCACGCAAGATTGCCATAGAGCGCCTCGCCGAAACGGTGCGCAGCTGCATGCCTGCTACGGTGCGTCCGATTGGCTGATTTACCGCCCGCTCTGACTAGTGCGTAAGGTATTCTTCAACAGGGAGATAGGTCCCCGTCTTGCGATCTTGACAAGGGGTGGGTGGGCGTTTAGTTTTAAGTCCACTTATGAATGCGAGACTACCCATACAGAGCAGTGCTTGGTGGCGTTGGTATGCTGACAGAGCAATAGATGCGTCCACTTAACAGCGTGACTGATACACACTGAAATTGACACCGCGGACGCCAGGGCGTTCGCGGTTTTTTTTTGTGACACGGGAATGAGATGAAAACGACGGATACGTACGAAACGCAAGGCGGTATCCAGGTGGTCCGATCGGTTGAAGAGCTGACGCTTGAAACGCCCCTCCAAGACGTGCTCGACGGGCTCAATCGTCGGCGGGGCGCCCTCTTTGCTAGCGGCTACGAGTATCCCGGGCGCTACAGCCGGTGGGATATCGGTTTTATCAATCCACCCAT
>Ga0181566_10001810_pt1 | contig 17649 bp, 26 predicted proteins | sample 101ome_15_FD_133762 | JGI IMG/M metagenome (GOLD analysis project Ga0181566, IMG submission 133762) | Coastal salt marsh microbial communities from the Groves Creek Marsh, Skidaway Island, Georgia - 101402AT metaG (megahit assembly) | ecosystem: Environmental > Aquatic > Marine > Intertidal...
ACATATGACTACAAAACAACACATTTCTTATTCGGAATTAAAAGAATTTGGATTTATATGGTTTGACATAAACATAGCAAATTTTTTATTATCCAAAGTTTCATCGCTTACTTCATTTAATTGTTCAAATATTAATGTCTTGATTATTTGTTCAGTCAATTTCATATTTAATTTCTCCGACAGACTTCAGTATACATTAAGTAGCTTATCCAATTACTTTTTCTAGCTTTTGTAATAGTTCCGGCGTAAAGCCAAAAAATAGGTTCATTTCTTGAACTTGAGGCCATGTGTACCATCCCTCATCAGTTGACTCCCAACTATATTCGTCGGTTTGACCCTTCTTTGTGTACTTCTGTTTTTCTGCAAGTGGTACATTAATCAAGATTGTTTTGTATTTAAACCCTTCGGAATTATACAAGTAGGAATCAACAACTTCATAAGACGAAGGCATCCATCCAGCCTCCTCTTCAAGTTCATCAAAAGCAGTTTCGATAAATCTTTCTGAATCGTCAGGCAATTGTAGTTCCGGAGGAATTGGAGTTTCATAATGACCCTTTTCAACACCATCTGTCTTTACGTTGTATCCTTCTGGGTGAATTCCTCCACCGGGAAATGCCCATTGGCCTGCGCCACCAGTAACTTTTGCTCCACGCTTTTGAAGAAATACTGTGCCATCTTCTGAGCAGCACGCAAGCATGCCAGCACCGCCGAGACCCCACACTCTTCGTTCAATTAATAGTTCACTCATCGCTTCTTGAATAAGCTTTTTTAATCTTCGTTTAGTCAGTCTCATCTTTTAGATCCTTCAGTAATAAAGCCATTTTTTTATATAAAACAGGACATAAATCTTTAAAATTTTGTTTATCTCCAATAAACAATTCCTCAAATCCTTTTGCCCAATATTCGCTTACCGATGTAGCAGCATAGCCAGAAGGAAAAATGTTGACACAAACCTGATTAAGTATGTCGTATCCGACGTCACGGAAAAGAAAGTCGTCAATACCCCGATCATACTCGAAGTTAACATTAAAATCAGCAGGAACTTCAAATTTCTGCGATAACAACGAGGACAGACGTTTACGCTTTGCGATGAATTCTCTTTGCAACGATCCGTCTCCATAAATAAACTCCTGATTGTAATGCTCAACTGCATGAGAGATTTCATGGATAATATCTTCAATCATGTCCATTTCATCATCTTGTTGATTGGTGACGTAAATAGCATCATTTTCAAAGAACGCATTAATCTGCCTTTCTTCAAACTCTGGGAATTGGCCAACATAAATCATGTCGATGTTGGATGTTAAAAACAAGGGAACTCGAGAGCTTACGTAATTAAATACAAATTCAGCATCTACCTCATCAGGAAGAGCATCCTTAATAAAAACTGAAACACCAGACATCTGGTATTGATCCTTTAGTTTTCTTGATTTCTTTATAGACTCGTGTATCCACATGTGTTTCCTCTATAATAACTTTGATGCTTCTGTTGCAAGTTTTGATCTCTCGCCTTTTTTAAATGTAACATGACCAGTCAAATGGCTATGTTTTAGTTTTTCAATTGCGTAAGTCAAACCATTTGAAGTTTCATTTGTGTAAATGTTGTCAATCTGCTCGATATCTCCTGTTAAAACAATTTTTGTGTTCTCGCCAATACGAGTGATGATTGTTTTAACTTCATGAGCAGTTAAGTTTTGAGCTTCATCAATAATAACAAATGCATTAGAGATGGAACGACCTCGAATATAAGCAAGAGCTTCAATTTCAATAATCCCTCGATTCATATACATTTCAAGCATGGTCTTATCAGTTCCCATGATAAACTGCATGTTATCAAAGATTGGCTTCATCCAAGGAGCCATCTTTTCTTCAAGAGTTCCCGGAAGGTATCCGATGTCTTTTCCAAGAGTTTGAATTGGTCTCGAAATGATAATGCGATCATAACGTCCTTTCTCGGCGCCCAGAACCTGTTCTAAGCCCGCCAAGATTGCCATGAGGGTCTTACCACTTCCAGCACGACCAATAAGGCTTACAAGGGGAATTTCGTCGTTTAAAAGCAAATCTAAGCCACACTTCTGCTCTTTGTTCTTTGGCTTAACGCCCCATGAGATTTCGTCGTTTTGTTCTTGCAAATGATAAACTGGCTTATTCCAATCGATAAATCTGCTGATTGCGGTTTTCTTTTCGTTTTCAACAGATACGAGCATAACAAATTCGTTGGGATGCAATACGATGCCTTGTTCTTCTGCATCTTCTTCATATAAATAAACTGGTTGGTTGTCGTAAAATTCATCGATGTCGATGTCATCAACAAGAAATTTTGTAAACCCCTCATAGATGACATCTCGAGAATCAACAACTTGAGAAGACACATAGTCTTGAGTAAGAAGGCCAAGCGCATCAGCGATGACTCGCATGTTGACATCTTGAGATACAACGATGCATTTACGTTTTGGATCAGCTTCTCGAACAGCCAAGGCACCAGCTAAGATAAGATGGTCAGATGACCGATGAGAAAGGCCCATAGGAAGCTCGTCAAGCAGCAATTCTTCGACTTTAAGAACCTTGATGATTCCCAACCCTTTGCCAAGCCGAACGCCCTTAGAAAGCGATCCTCGCTCTCTTAAAGAATCAAGAGTTTTAATTGTTTGTCTTGCATGAAATCCAACAGAGTCTTGACGCGTCTTGTGTTTATCAAGTTCTTCGAGAACTTTGATAGGGATAAAAATATCGTTGTTGTCAAATTTGTTTAAACACTCAGAGTCCGACAAAAAGACGTTGGTGTCAATAATAAAGTTTTTTTTTGCCATCAGGGCTCCTAATTGATTCTAAATTTTCCTTTGGCTTTATTGTTGACATGTATTTTAAAAATGTCATCTGCCATACCTTGTTTCATGAATTTGTTTGAATTTTTCTTTAGAAATTCTACAAATTCTTTTGCAAATTCAGCTGTAACTTTTTTGTCAAACACTTGCAAAAATTCGTCTGAAACATCTAAAGCTTTTAAGGGTCCCAGCAAATCATTTTTAGAATCGTCAACTTGCATTGCAGCTGTAACTATCATTTCAAAAGCTTTGTTTGGATCTTTTGCATCTAATGCTTGTTGAAATGCAGGACTTTTCTCGCCTAAGCCAAAAATACTTTTTGCGAATTTAAAAATCCCAACTGTTTTTTTAAGCAAAGGAATAAATTCATCCAACACTTCGACAGCTATCAATTCTATACCTACCCTGACTGCAACCTCTCTAACTATCGGATTATTTGATAATTCCACTAATTGAGAGAAAATTTCAGGACCTTCCAACAAGATCCCTTCAGCTCCTTTGGCAAATAATTTTCTAGCTACTTGTATGCCGGTCATTCCGGATGTAAATTCGCCTTTTGTTTTTTCATAAAACTCATTAAGCTTTTGCAAAATTGAGGTAACAGTTGCTACCAAATCAGCTAAATCTTTAGAATCTTTGCCAATACTTGCATCTTCGGATTGCCCAATCTCCGTTAAGGCAGCAACCAAGGCAGTAAACTTCTTAAGAATAGCTCCAATTATGGAGTGCTTCTTTGTCATTTCTTCAACAGAAGAAGTTTCAAAGGCTGCTATTAAATCACTTATCTTCCTGTCTGTTGTGGAAGTGGCGGTAGAGGTCAATTTTCTCCTAGCTTTGTAAGTTGCTGGTCGTTGAGTGTTGATAGGCTGTTCTACAAGTGCAGATGAAGATCTCCATGATTCCATGATGAGTTTCATATCATTTTTCATCTTTTTGTACTCCGCCTTCTAGCTTTGCAATTTGTGCTTCAATGATGCCGTTGAGCTTTTTGAGAATTGCATAGACATTACCTGACTTAATGTCAGTTAGATCAGCAAGTTTGGCTAAATTTTGTTCAATTTTTTGAATTATCCCTCTTTCTCTGTTGTCGACGCCCTTTTGAGATATCATGTCTCGCGATCTTTGTTTTAAATCTTTGGATGCATCAGTCCTAGTAACATTTGATTTTCCAAACGCTTGTTGTTCAAGTTCTTCTTTGATAATTTCTTTCAACATTTCTTTTGATATTTTCATTTTATAAGCTCCACAGACTTTCTCATTTCTGGATTCCAATCTGTTCTTAATTCAATTAAAGGATTAAAAGTTGCATGAGTTCTTTCCATAATCAAAGATCCTTGTGGCTTCACCATCTCTCCTTCAACATCAATTCCTTCAAAGTCAATTTCAGTTCTTTGTTGGTATACGATTGTATTTTCTTGAGCATTTGCCACTAAAGTAAAAATAAATAAAAACATCTTGTCTCCAGTTTATCTTAAATAGTTTACTTATCTACAATATCAAGGCCTAAGTTCGAAATCTCAGACATACTTTTAATCATTTGTGCCAATTGAGGATCTGCTCCGATCGTCCAACCAGTCATACAGATTGTAGCCATTTCTTCCATGGTCATTCCAATATTGGCTGCTGCTTGAGATACCTTAATAAGTGCGTCAAAGATCTCTGCGAACTCTGGATCTTGTTGGCATCTTTCCATAATCTTATCCATTAATGCTTCATTCATATTCTTTCTCCTAAAAATTTTTCCCACTCTTTGGGAACGTTATTTCCAACCTTTGAAACCAACCATTCAGGTGATGACCAGAAGTGACTTGTTGGCGGTGTTGGTTGTTTAAGTAGCTTAAATCCAATTTCTTCTAAGCTTTTATCTGCTTTCTTTTGATTGCATGCAGAACAGCTTGTCACAAGGTTGTTCCACGATTTGTCTCCGCCTTGTGACTTTGGTGTCACATGATCTAACGTCAGTCTAGACTTTGGAAACCTTTTGTGACAATACTGACACATATACTTATCTCTATAAAAAATAGTATTTCTTGATGGAGATACCCGGAACTCTCTTTTCCTGATGTAATTGTTTAATACAACCACAGATGGAAAATAAAAAAGGGCACAAGCCTGAAGAGAATGATTCTCAACGACTCGCGCCCTACCGGAGAACACCAATGAAAAACCTTTAAAACAATCAACGACCTCAATAGGCCGCCAACTAGCATCTAGCTTTAGTGTATACAATTTACTCACATCTTAATTAGTTCTTGCTCATGAGTTTCGAGGCATTACCATCAACAGGAATCTTGCCTTTTGCAATCTCACAAAGATCGAAGTTATCAATAAAAGACTTTAATTCTCCAAAAGCCTTTTTATAATCAGGTTCCATGATAACCTCTGTTTTACCTCCATGTCCATGAATTGCATGAACTTCGCCAATATTGTCGTAAACTGTTACAGTTGGATGGTCAGATAGCCAAGTTAAGGAAACTTTTCCGTTGTCAAATACAAAGCCTTGCGCAACACGTCCAGTACCTGAGATTCCTGATTCATCCTCTGTTCTATTCAAATAAAAAATTTTCATATTAAATCCACTCTGAGTCATCTTCGCTTTCGCTCTCCTCTTCGATGGTTACATCTGAGGTTTCTTCAGTATTTAGTTTCGTATACTTTTCTTTTACCTCATTATGCATTTCAGAAATGAACTGAAGAACTAGAAGTACGGCATCAAATGCACCTTCTTCTGTATGTGGTTCAATTGTCAATACACCATCTGCAATCATTACAGTTAAGACTATACCTTCTACGTTGTAAATCTCAATTTCTGATTCAGATCTCATTACAGAATCAAAGCCGGGTGCTTCTTGAACAAATTGGGCAAACTCGAGAGCGTAAAAGATATTTTCATCTTCGCTCTCGAGAGCCAAATCAATCCCGAACTCTAACATATTTTTTAAAACGTTTTTACTACTAGACACGTATTCCTCCAAAATAAAAAAGTGGAGAAAATAAAGATAAGATATAAAAGTTAAGCATATTTACTTCTGCATGTCCTACTGCAAAAATGAAGGAGGAGGACATAGCAATAGAATCATGCATGGTAAAACATGTACTTAACGATTCTCTATTTCCTAAATTCTTAAACAATATTCTCTCCACTTAGTTGTGTGTGTTTTGTTGTGTATTATCAATATAACACATCGGAAAGTGGTTGTCAAGCAGAAAGTGCATTTTTTTGAAAAAAGTTAAAAAGAAGTTTTTCTGGTCATATTTTATTAATATAATATTATATACTATTCTTCTCTGTTGTATTTTCTATAAATTTCTATAAAGTTAGTATAAGGTATTCCTAATACAGAAGCCATATCTGATTTAGTATCACATACACCATAAACAAATTTAAAACAAGCATCCCTGCAGATATAAGGCATGGAATACCAAATAGGAAAGTTATAAAGCTTTCCATTGGTCATATTGGCACTATCTTCAAGTTTTATAGCAATCAATTCTTCAAGAGTCAGATTGGAAACGATGTTCACAAAATTTTCATTTATTTTACCCTCAGATCTCAAGTCAGAAATAAATGATTTTTTTTTGCTTTTTTCGCTTGACAAAGGGTCTCCAATGTGTTATATTGATTATGTGTAGTTTATTGTGTATTTTGTAGTGTTTTATTAGGAGGAATGAATTATGCTGGATTTTCAATATCTGGTGCGACTGGATTACTGCTTAACTCTTCTTCGTATTTGTCTAGGAGGAGTTTAATGTTGTACAATCCCCATTTTTTATACATTTCTTGATCTTCAGGATTGTTAAGATCTAAGTACGCATCTGAAAAATATGACTGAACAAGATTGAAAGCATCAAAGGCTTGGTTACGACCAGTTGAATCACCTTCAACACCAGCACCAAATTTTTCCCTTTCTTGATTCATGCTAGATTTCTTTTCAAAATCTTTTTCAACTTGAGTCTTGCTCTTTTCAGCTTCTGTGTTTTCTTTTTCTTCAAATTCATCCGAGACAACATCATTTGCTTCAAGATCATCTTGAATGTCAACATCAACAGCTTCTAAGATTGAATTAAGATCACCATCGTCTTCAATATCTTTTGCCATGTCATCAGAGGATACATCTGGAGGAACAGAAAGGTCATTATCAAATGAGTCTTTATCAATACTAAAATCTTTCGCGACATCTTCAGCTTCTTTTCCTTGAGCATTTAGAGCATCAAGTTCATCAAACAATCTAACCATAGCGGTTAAGAAGTGATTTGTAAAAGACTCCCTTTGAGAACCATCAGTTGTCAATTGTTGATATTTTGCTTTGATAGATGGTTTTGCTTTACGAATTGCATCACGCAACTTATTGATACCTGTATTAGGGTGTGGATTCGCCATATCCTTTGCTTCAAAAAGAGTTGAAAGAGTTCGCTCATCTTGCACCTCAGAAATCAGAGAGCGAACAAACATACGAACTGCATGCTCTTCTCTCTGTTCTTTGATTAGATTCGAGACAAAAGTTCTCTTAATAAATTCTCTAAGAAGCTTTTCTTGTTTGTCTTGCATTATTTGACTCTCTTTCCGTTTAAAAATACATTTTTTGCTTTAGCAATACGCTTCAAAGACTCTTGAAGAGATGCTGACTTTGGAGGAGGGTTTTTATCATCGTCATCCTTCTTCTTTTTCTTTTTAGCATCACCAGCTTTGTTGTCAAACTCACCTGGGTTCATAAGATGTTTTTTCTTCTTGTCATCAACGCCTTTCCCTTCATCTACATAAGAATAATATTTCTCTCCAGTTTCTGGATCTGTTTTAAGTGTTTCTTTACCGCCCTTAATTTTACTTGGATCTATATTTGATGGTGGCTTTTTAAAAACATCATTAAAGACTGTTCCAGCAGGATGTTTAAATCTACTTCCTTCATCATCAGATCCAGCATGTCCTTTTACTGCTGGTGGCTTTTTAAAAACATCATCGAAAACTGTTCCACTAGGAACTTCAAATCTACTCTTTTCTTCACCATCAGCATCTTTTGCTTCGTCCAATTCTTCTTCTGATCCATCAGCGTGGTCATCTTTACCAGGTTTTTTATCAGCCCAGTCAGGAACACCATCTCCATCAGCGTCTGGCTTCTTCTTTTTGCTTTCAGACAAGATACCAAACTTCTTAAGCAATTGTTTATTCAATTCGTTATTTTTCCATTCTTTTAATGACATCTTATACTTCTCCTTGTATTTGACAGTGTCTTCATATTCTCTCATAGTAGCATTGCCTTCTAACATGGCTTCATGCTCCACTTCTCTTAGGACATCGTTCTCTAAATAGTATCCCGGTCCTGTATAACCATTAGTATCCAATCTGCTCTCCAGATTCTGTCTGTGGTGGATCAATTCATGTGCTATTGACCTAAGAACATCTTTGGGGTGTCTTCCATCTATGAAAACATGTATTTCAAGGCTCTGAGGGTCATAATAAGCGGTTTTACCAAGAACCTTGGACTGATTGTCTGGGTCTGAGTCAAAAACCATTGTGGGGGGCTTTTTGAAGCCGTATTTTGATGCAAAATGATCATACATTCCATGAACATGTGGCTCAAGGTCTGTTAGATCATAGTTAGCTGGGTTCTTAATAGTGCACGACATGCTATAAATAGTCCTGTTTGTTGCTTTTTCTTACTGAAATAAGGGGTAGAATCACCTCTTTCTCTTGCCCAAAAGGCATGATTTTGGCCATAAATACGAGGTTTTCGTGCCTTTTTTCTTCAAAAATGTCCACTAATAAGCCTTCTCTGGTCTCAAAAACCTCACTTTCAAGTGAAATTTCCCAAGTTTTCCATGTTACTATGTCACCCGGGGCCAATTTTTCTAAGTTTGAGGCCCCAAAACCGGTATTTTTCATGGATTTGAAGGTTTTTTCGGACATTTTAGATTAATATTCGTAATAATCGTCGTCTTCTGACTCCATTTCTGGCTTTTCTAGTGGAAATTCACCAATTTCACCTGCCATAGGGTCCATTTTAGGCATTTCAACAGACATCATAGGTGTAACTTGGTCATATGCACCTTCTTCCATACCATATTCAACATAATGCTTGACAGTTTTGATATAATCTGCAGCTTTTGTTAGTTTTGCTTGCACCCAAGCCTCTAATTGAGTTTCATCAGATAGCATTTGGTCCAATTCTGTCGCATATTCAGCAATATCAGACAATTGTCTCTTTGCCATGCGTCCTTCTCGATCAATTCCGCCTTTTGGATCCATTTGATACGTCTGGTGATCCATGCCACACTCTTCTTTGATGATTTCAAGCAATCTTTTCTTTGATATTTTCATTTTTATCCCTCTTTTAAATAAATAAGGCTTAATAGCAGCACAAATACAACATCTGGGCTTATAAGTGAACCTAATAACAACATAAATAGAACAAATACAATTGATTTTATGTATTTAGCTATCTTTTCTTCTTCGGTAAACATTATTCTCCACCTCCATCACCACCACCGTCTCCATCAGAGCCATCATAGAGGTCAAAATATGGATAATAGCCGCCAACTGCTTTAGATTTACGTTTTTTCTTTGACTTTTTGCGTTTTTTACGTTTCTTTTTCTCTTCTACAGTAGAGGTGATCTTGATTTTGTAAGTTTTTGAAGGTTTTTCTTCATTTTCCTCCTCTAAAACTCCAAATCCCGGAGGAGCGGACTTGGAACGCTTAAAATCCTTCACTCTTTCAAGTCCTTTTGCGCCTGTTGTCTTGGATCCGCCCAATCCGATGATGCGTCTCTTTTTAATTTTGTGATTTTTTGAGTGAGGTTGGTATGATTCTAACAATTCTTGCTGTGATTGCAACAAATTCATTACGTTATCGAGGTGTTGCGTTCTGTTTCCTTTAGTTTTTCTCTGCACTTCTTCCCAATCACCGCAAAACCAGTCGGAAACTTCCCATTGTAGGTTAAGAATACCCTCTAATTCATCAGCAATATAGTCAATTCGTCCAAAGAAATAAAATGTATCCTTTGTTACACCCTGCCAAGTAGTCTCAGTCTTGTCTAAAAACTGCACTTCTTCCACTTCGATGCCCAATTCTTCTTTAACTTCACGCCAAAATGAGTAATTTGCTTCTTCACCTTGCATAATATGCCCACCGGGTGCATCCCATTCGTATGAATCTGAACGTTCAGCTATTAAAATCTTGCCATCTTGAGTTAAAATAACGCCTTTTGAAACAGCTTCGATATCATTTAGCAGATCGTCAGGATATTTTACTGCAATTTTGAAGTCTTTGTGTAAATTTTTGTATGCTGCAATTGCGTCATGCTCTTCTGGGTCATCATCGAAGTGTAAAGTAGATCCTAATTCATATAATTTTTGAGCTTTTGGCTCACCTTCGGTATAGAATACACCATTTACTTCGATTTTTAGCCTGTCGAGTAATGATTTTATCGATGACTCGCCATCTTCTAAGTGTTTTTGTCGAGATGTAACAACAAAAACAGTCTTGCCGGCATTCTTAAACGTTTTGATTCGCTTAATAATCTCTTTATTGACACCTCCGAACTGGTAATGCTCCTCACCATCAACGGTTTTGTTAAGAAATGACTTAACAATTGTCTGATCAAAGTCAAAAGTTACAACATCACCATTACGATTGTCTCTTGCTTTGCTAAAATTTTCAAATATTTGTTTCATAAGAACCTCCTCCCTTATTATACACTATTTTAGGAGCTTCCGCTTGATTTTTATAGAGTATTTTTTAGATTCGAACATCCTATTTGGGTCCGTTTCATTTCTAAAGAGTCCCAAATCAACAATTACAAGGTCTCCGTTTGGTCTTTGCATGATATTTCCATAGTGAACATCTCTCGGAGCTAATCCTGTGACATCATGGAGCTCTTTTGCAACCTTATCCCACGACTCTGTCGATGTCCCGGCTGCAACATCGGGTCCCTTCACATTATATCCGAGACGCATGGTGGAAAATTCTCTATAACCTTTTACAAAAGTAGTCAAAGTACCAGCCATCACCCTGTCTAACTCTGCAAAATTGATTTGTGTCCCTTTGGTTTGCAAAGCTTGACCTCTAATATTCATTATGACACTGGCAATAACACCTAATCCCACAGCAACATAAGGAGCATCGGGAGTTTCGTTCTTTACAATGTTTAAGATTCTTGCTGTTTGTGGAAAAGTAGCTGAACTATTGAGAAAATTATTCAAGTGCTCCTCGGTTTTATCATCAAATGCTGGACTTCCTGTTTCTGATTGTGACTTGAGTCCGTTCATGAAAGCCGGAGAAGTATAATAAAGCAAGTCACCATTATCCATATCGGGAGGATCTTGGATTCCTTGTAAAGCAAATGCTTCAAACCTAGAAGAGTTGCCTCTTAAGCTATCTATAAAATCCGTTGAGAACCATTGCTTCGCCTTTGGCGATTGATTTGAATCCACAGCATCGGGAACTTGATTTTTTTCATCTCGAGAAATTATATTTGTCTTGTCGACAAGCATAGCCTCTTCAGAATACTTAACTGGTTCTAAAATTTCCATCGCAATAAAGCCAAAGTTATCCTGCTCCCACGCTGCATAAGTCTCAGGAAAGTGTTTCGCAAGAATTTCACTTTGTTTTCTTCCCTGTTGTACTAAGTCATAATTTCTTACTTCTCTACCGACTGCAAGGGGAGTGCCCATTACAATCTTCATAGCTTCTTCTCTGTTATGAGCCGGATTTTTGACTTTAAACACCTTTCCGAATTGACCACCACCAAGGTATCCGGTAATTTCATAGCCGGCATCCTTGACTGCTTTAAGAGCCCTGAAGGGCGTGTTTTGACGTGCGTTGCCAAGAGGATCTATTGCTGTGTTGACTTGGTCTTGATCTGGAGAAAATTCAATTGTATTGGTTCTTTCTTGCTCCATTACGTTTTTGAGACCTTGATGTTTTGATCTTTCAACGTGACAAGCATGCTCTTCTTCACCAGTAACAAGTTGTTGTTTATTTTTACCAGCAAGGCCTTGAGTGCTATACATTTCTGTTAGTTTATCGCCTTTCAGACGCTGATCCTTCTCTTGTTTTTTGTTAAATGCTTCATTGCCCTCTGGATCTCCCAAAGGCGCACCATAGCCTTGTACGCCACCCGCAGACATAGCATTCATTTCTTCGAGATTCTTTTTTATTTTAACTTTAAACTTCATCGGGCGTCTCCATTTGAACATGAGTCGCTTTGATGTCGAACCTCATGCCCTCACCTTTAACTCTTTGATCTCGATAATCCAAACCAGCATCTCTATCTTCAATAGCCATATCGATGAGTTGATTAATTTTTTCAAGACTTGTTTCCTTTAAAGGATTGTTACTACCAGCGGCAACATATTCCATCTCAACAGAATCAATTGTAAGATATCCAGATAAGATAACTTCGGCTTCTGCAAAATAACTTAGACTCCCAACCTTAAGGCCTCTACTGCCAACGTCAATCTCTAGCAAGATTCCAACAGGACCTCTGTAATTTGCAGACCCTACGGGAACTTTTTTATTGGAGAAATTATAAGATGTCCTACGATCATAACTAGTAGACACAGATCTTGTAATATCCCACTGATCTAGATTTACCAAATATTTGGCAGCCTCAAGTCTCATGTTGTGTATGCCTCTCCAAACTGTGTCGCCATACTGCCCAGAAATCAAAGGAGCATCTAATCGAGTTTCTGGTCTTGATGCAATAAATTGATCAAACTCTTCTGGACCAACGCTCATAGTAGAAAAGATAGGTAAAAGTTTTTTTGCATCGACATAATCTTCCTTTGTTGGTCTCGCACTAAGATTTAAACCAACAACATGAGCAGACATTAAGTGTGTGCTGGACATGTCTCTATAAGTCTTCATTCCTTTCTTGTCAACAAAAAGCTCTGGGTCTCTCAATACTTCTTGATTACCAGCCGTCAGTAAAATAACCGATTTTATAAGTCGCCTCATAAGCTCTTGTTCGCTGGGGCTTGTCATCCTTCTTAAGATATTGGGGACATCCATAGAGTAAAGATTGGTTTGATTACTTGCAGCTTGCGCCATAGCTCTAAAGATTATAAATACGGCTTGTTGGACCTGTCTATTGTTTGACATTGAACTTCTCCTTATTTCATCGGTTGAGACATGGCATCTTCTAATTCTTTTTTGATGTCCTCTTCGTTCAACTCTTCCAATTGAGATTCTTTTTCAGCTTCGTGCATCACCGCTTCAAGCTCTTCTTTAATAATTTGTTTAATTTGTAATTTTGTAAGTTTCATTTTATGCTCCAAAGTTTAAAATAATTAGTTTTGTATGGTTGCTTTAGCGATTGCTTTGACATAATGTTTTGTGAACAAGTATGTCTTTCCTTTGAAAGAAAAGGTTTCTTGTTCAATTTCTTCGGGATCCGACTTATGAGTCATTATTGACAAAAATAAATTACTTGCGTCTTTTCCTTCAAATGTTTGATCTCCAATTTTGCCTGTCATGTTTCCACCGGCGCTGGAGATGGATACTTCTAATAGTTCATCCTCTCCGCTTTGTTTGGAGCTAAAGGCCATCTCTATCTCATTGATACTAAGAATACCAGACAGGATATATTCCTCCTCGGTATCATATTTTGACAAATCACCGGCATGAAACCCTTGGCCGTTTGCATTGTTAATTTCAATTAACAATCTCCATGGCTTCTTTTTCATCATGAAGGCTTTTGCAGTATTAACATCCTTACTGGTTGACACACTTCTTTGTATATTCCACGTTGGTTTGTTAGTGTAAAAAAGATACATTAAGTGTCGGCTACTCAAAGAGTTTAAGCCCCTATAAAGAGTATCGGCAATCTTAATGTCATCTTCTTGAGTATTTCCAGATTGTCCTCCTATCATACCTCTTCCCTTTAGAATAGCTAAAACCCTTTTTCTATCCGTCGGAAGAGATGAAACAAAAGGAAGGATTTGTTTAGCCAATGCATAGTCTGATCTGGTAGGGGTGTATGAATCCGGATTAGGGCCGCCTGAGGCTAACCAAATAATCTTGGCATAATCAGAAATTATTTCTCCTAAAGATTCGGCAACAGCACCATCATAACTCTCAGGATTTCGAACGAGATGAACAGCTCCAGAAGTCATCAAGATCATAGATAGTAAAATTTTTCTTAAAGCAACTTTTTCACCATCACTTAGTTGATTGATTATCGACTCAACATTAAAATCCGCATCCGATGGAGACCCGTATGGCACAGCTTGATTTCTTTGAGTTGCAACAAAGTTGGCTTCTAGTAATTTTAAGACGGCCAAAATGGTTGGCACCACACTTCTATCTAAATTCATGAAAAGTCTCCATTTTTCGTATGTAAATAGTTTGTTCTCGGGGATAATCGTCAAGAGATTTCGCCAAAATTTTTCCCCTTATAAACTTCATTTACAAACTTGTCACAAAAACCGGACACCTATTCTTTATCTTCATCCTTATTTGCGTATTTAACACCCATAATTGTACCAATGATTGAGAAAGAGTTTGTTAAAAGAATACCAAAAAGGTTGGACCATGTGTTTCCAATCAAAGTTGTTTCCGTTGATCCCCAGTAGATCGCCATGATATACATAAAGGTTGTTATGATTCCGGTCCCAACGATAACCCAGAGAGCATAAGAAACAATTGAGCCGATAAGTTGAAATTGAGATTTTTTTTGCATAACATCAAGATCGCTTAAAGCAGCTTCTTTTGCATCTTCGGCAACAGCCAGAGCTTCTTTTAATTCAGACATGAGGTCGTCGTTCTCTTGAGCTTTTTCTTCAAGCTCTTTGTTTTTGTCTTGAACTTGTTTTGTGATCTCGAGGCGCTTTTTTCTTCGCTCGGTGTCTTTTGCTAAAGCGGTATCGATGTATTCTTTAAAGGCATCATCGCAAGGCTCGAGCAGTTTTAAAATGTTGCCTTCGATAAAAATTCCTCGGCTTCCGCCGATGTCAATAAGCGCGGAACGCGCTTCTTCGTTTAAGTTAAGTTTCATTTATATACCTTGAAGGGGGTTGTACGGTCTTGATAGCCGGCGAAGTCTTCTTTGAATTCTTCAAGGCGTGGCTCGATATCGTCCGATTTAACGATCCAAAATTGAGCGCCCACCTCTTGGGCTTTTTCGATCTCATCCTCGTTAAATGATGATGAAATGATCCCGATAACAACACCATTGCCATACTTGTGGTTTACTCTTCGGACAAGTTCGATGCCATCAAAAGAAGAGCCAATAATGTTGAGGTCAACAAAAATACAATCAGGCTTGTTTGATGGATTATCAACCCAATCAATAGCTCGACCTTCGGCCTCATCGGAAGAATAAATTCCTTCAAGAGAAAGAGAGATGTCAAGCAAAGAGCAAGCATCCTCAAATACAATATGGAACAAGTCCTCATCATCTACTAACAAAATTGAATCAATCATTCGCCATCCTCCAACATATGTGATACATCAAGCGAGATCCTTGTGCCTTGCTCAAGTTTCTTCACTTTTATATCGCACTCATGTTCTTTCATGATAGCGACAGCAATGTTTAGCCCAAGACCAGACCCCGTATCATAATTATTCTCTTTTCGTTTATAAGGAAGGCAGAAGTAGTCGAATTCTTCTTGACTCATTCCAACTCCGTTGTCTTCGATGTGAATGTATCTTCCGTTAAAAGACAAGTTTACTTTCTTGGAAGAGGAATTGTTGTACTTTAAGCCATTTCGAATAAAGTTATCAACAGCGGTACAAAACAAAGATTCGTTTCCATTTAATTTTGGAAGATCTTTTAATTCCACGGAGGAGAAGTAAGCCGTAAGTTTTAAATAATAATCAAGACGATCTTGCAGATCAAACAATTCCGTTGGCAAAGAACCCTCTTCTCTTGTAAGTGTTGTGAAGGCGTAAACGCCCTTATAAACCATTTGAGTGTGAGCCAAGCCATTCTCTAAGAGCTTAAGCGCAGGAGCGATTTTTAGGTCCTTTATGAGATCAGGAGACAGCCTTTTCTTAAGCATCTTCAACCCTCTCGGAAGATATGTGTTGATTCCGCTATGCATGTCATGTCGAATGATCTTGTTTGAATATTCAAGATACACTTTCTTTTGAAACAGTTGCTCTTTTATTTTCATCTTTTCCAAGATGTCTTGGTTTATTGAAAAAGACTTTTTCAACCAATTGTCATAAGCGATGTTTTGACCGGGAGCGAAGATGCCTTTGCGGTAATGCGTTGGCATTTCTTCGCCATTTTCATTTGTGATGAAAATTTCGGTTTTAAAAATTTCTTTAACGTAAAGGTGGGTATATTCGTCTTCAAGCTTTGAACGCAAAAAGGTTGATACTCGATAGTCTTCCGAGTAGAAGAATCTTGGACAGCCGTCAAGCTCAATAAAAGAGTTGGGGTTTGCAAAGTCTTTTGGTTCCCAACAAATACTATACCATATACCAGATTTTATTGCCATGCTTTAATTAGTGAATTATGGCATTTGCCCTGACGGCAACAGAATTTTTTCTTGGAGTCCAACGCCATGTTGAATCATCTGCCGTTAATTCGTCAAGTCTAGGCATGGGAAGTTTTCGACCTTCAATAATGTTTTGAGCCATTTGCACAAAAGCTGCATCATCTTCAATAGTAAAGCTTAAAGGAAAAATTGAGTCTGACTGATCATTGCGACTTGCTCTGGAAGGTTGTTTAGTAAAAATAAAAGTATTTCTACCTGATAGTACAATTAGTTGGGTGCGATATGAGTCCATACTCCAGCCCCCGTTGTCTTGACTTTTATATTGCTCTAGGGACCCGTTTATTTCCATGCTCCAAGCGTATATACGACAAACACCGGAAAGAATAACTTCTTGTTCGTGTTCGTACTTGCTCATTTGGTCGGCAACAAAACCTTTTCTATTTGGATTACTTATTGTTAGCAAAACAGCTGGTCCTTCCGTTGAGCCGAACTGACCGGCGGTCATTCCTGCAAAATTTTCCGATGCTTCTTTGCTAATAGAGGTGGAAACCGCTCTTTCAATGTTCCAGTTGTCCGGGGAAGTTAGAATCCACTTTATGGTTCGGGGCGTAAGATTCTTTAGTCCTCTGTATAAAGTTTGATAGCCTAGTAGTTCGTCGTCATCATCGACGGGCACTCCAGTTTCGTCGAAGTCATCAGCACTAACAAAACTTTGTCCCATATGCGGCAAAAGTTTTTTTGCTAGTTCGTAGTCGCTTCGTTGCGGGGGTTGGTCTAGTGGGAACTGGGGATTGATTGTTTGTATTAAGTTTCGTGTTGCCCCTGAAAAGATATCAAACCATGGTTGGCCAACATTTGCCCACTTAGATGGATCCCTAACTAAAGAAACGCTGCCTGAAGTTAAAAGCGTCATGGCCTTGAGCATGTCTATTAAGTTTTGCTTTTGATCGTCTGTTAAGTCTTGTATGACCATCTTTGCGAAGCCTTTGCTTCCGTCAAAGTCCTCTTGTTTTCTTAGTTGGTTAATTACGCGAATTATTGCTAAAAGTGATCTTTGTATATTCATTTTCTGAGCCCTGTTTTTTATCAACTCAGTAAATAGTTCGTTAAAAATCTTAAAATTTTTTTGGGGAAATTTTTTAAGACCACTTTTTTGAGGCTTTAAGTGGAAAGTCCGAAATCTCGGAAATTTTGTAGAGGGTGTATATGTACCTCGCTGCGCTCGGCCGGCGAAATTCGACATTAAGTACTTATTTCGCCGAATCTCTCGAGGGTGTAGGGGGAGGGGGATCTCCCCAAAAAAACAACGGATAAAAAACTGTGAAAAAAACTGTACCAAAAACAATACCGAAAATAATCAACTGGTCAAACAAAGTAAACAT